>Ga0209829_10000429_pt1 | contig 38822 bp, 40 predicted proteins | sample C_140205_EF_Meta_FD_187311 | JGI IMG/M metagenome (GOLD analysis project Ga0209829, IMG submission 187311) | Freshwater microbial communities from Lake Croche, Canada to study carbon cycling - C_140205_EF_MetaG (SPAdes) (version 2) | ecosystem: Environmental > Aquatic > Freshwater > Lake...
TACGTTTTTATTTTATTTTTGAATATATATGAATATCGGAATACATATATTTAGAAGAGATTTACGCTTAGATGATAATATGGCATTACATTTACTGTCAAAAGAAGTAAAAAATATATTACCTATTTTCATATTTGATCCTTTTCAAATTAAAAAAACATCTGAAAATGAACATTATAGATCTAATCCTGCTGTTAAAATAATGATTGAATCATTAGATGATCTAAATCAAGATCTTAAAAAATCTGGATCTAAATTACATTATTTTTATGGTATACCTTATAAAGTTTTGAGTAAATTAATAAAAGAATTAAAACCATCTCATGTATCATATAATGCTGATTTTAGTAAATATTCATTAGAAAGAGATGATAAAATAGATAAAGTATGTAGTAAACATCAAATAAAATTAATAAAATATATGGATGATAATTGTTTGAATACGATGGAAAATTATTTGAATAAAGACAAGATCTACAAAGTATTCGGAGCATTTTATAAACATGGAATTAAACAAAATGTAAGAGATGAAGTTAATAAACCTAATAATTTTTTTACAAAATCAATTGATTTTATATATAAGAAGAATATACATTCTTTTTATAGAAGTTATCATTCTAATCATGATAACTTAGTAACTGGTGGACGTACAGAAGCGTTGAAAATTTTTCATAATATGAGCAAATTTAAAAATTATGAAGAGAAACGTGATGAATTAACGTATTCTACAACATTTTTATCTACTTATTTAAAATTTGGTTGTGTTTCTATTGTTGAAACTCATAATCAAATGAAAAAATATCATTTAACACCTTTAATTCGTCAATTATATTGGAGACAATTTCACTTTATTTTATCAAGATTTAACTACAATAAATATAATTTCAGTGATGATTTCTTTCCTAAAGTTAACTGGAAAAACAGTGTATCAGAAGCCAAAGACTTGTGGTCAGGTAATACTGGTTTCCCCTTAATAGATACTGGTGTTCGACAATTACTTCAAACTGGATACATGCATAATAGATTAAGATTATATGTTTCTAATTTTGCTATTAAGGTTCTTCATCAAAATCCATTTTGGACACAATGGGGTGGACAAGAACAATTTTCTAAATTATTAATTGATTGTTGTTATGCAAATAATTATGGTAATTGGAATAACACTTTGGGACCATATGATATTCCTGGGTATCGATATGGTAAAGCAAATACTAAGAGTGGTAGAATTTATGATCCTACAAATTTTAAAAGATGGGATCCTGAATTAGTATTTATTAGAAAATATATCACTGAACTAAAAGATGTACCAAGCAAAGATATATTTAATTGGCATAAAACATACGTTAAATATCCTGAAATAAAATATAAACCAATTATTGATTTTGAAAAAAGAAAAGAAGAATGGTTTATTTTAACTAAAAAATAAAATAATATAATATAGTATGAAGATTGAAATAATATTAATCGTACTAATTATTTTATTTTATAATTATTTTATATCTGATGATTTTTTTGATAAAAAAACATTAAAATTTAAATATGTACCATTAGCGTTATTTGGTTTATTTGCATTTTTAATATTTGTTATTAGTATAGCGAGTATATTTTATTACAGAACTACATTTTATATTAATCATTTTAAAAATGATAGTATATTAGATAATAATCAAATACATGATATTAGTAAGGAACCGTATTTGGAAAAATTTAGATATATTAAGAAAATCCAATTAAGTATTCCTGAAAATTATAAAGAAAAATTATTAGATATCTCAATAAATAATGGTATTCGTATTGAAATTCCTAAAAAAAGACAAAAATGTATTAGTTTAAAATATTTGAATGAATTATGTCCGGAAATTGTATCATGGTATCAAACATTACCCACTGTAATATCAAAAGTTATTGGTTCTAAAGTTAAAATAACACCATTAACTGAACCCAATAGTTTATGTTTAGTTGTATATGATCAAGAAGGTGATTATATTGATTGGCATTTTGATACAAATCACTACAATGGTAGATATTTTACATTATTATTACCTGTATCTAATTTACCTACATGCGGTAATTATCAATATAGAAATAGTCAAGAACAAACTCAAACTGTTTTATTAGATCAAGATGAAGCATTATTATTTGAAGGTGATAAGGTTTACCATAAAGCTAAAAAATTATGTGCAAACCAACGTCGTGTAATATTATCATGTACATTTACTACATCTCAAAAGATTCCTACAATTGAATATATATTTCAAACAATTAAAAATATAGGTATATTTGGAGAATTATAATAAAAATAATATTTATTAGTATGGACAAATATTATTTTTTTATTTTACTAGGTTTTTTATTATTTTTATCAATAATGTCTCATGTTAGTTATGAAAAATATCCTGAAGCTGGTTATGTCAGAACAGATACAATGGGAAAATTATTACCTAGAGCTAGAGACAGAGATACTAAACCAATTACAGATAAAATTCCTGAAGATAATAGAAATAATGGAGTTGAAGAAGTACAACATATTAATCTTGATGAAACATCTGGTAATTATGTATGGAATAGTTATTTAAATTTTCCTTATGGTGGTTTTATTTATAATAGTTCTTATCCTGTATATTTAGCGTCAAATATATGCCCTCCTGAAAAACCATATTATGATACAATGAGTGGCAAATGTATATACGTAGATGTTAATATTGTAAAAAATGCCCCCAGTGGAGCTCCTGATAAAATATTTAATAGTGATTTGCCCGGTTATGTATATGAATACTCTCCAACTGCATCCTTAACTGTTATTTAAGATTGAAAAATAAATTATTACGTTTGATTACACATATTAATATAATAAATATATGTTAATATGAAGAAAGTTCAAAAGAAACCAATGATAGTAGAAAGTAGTAGTTCTGAATCTGAATCAGAATCTAGTTCTGGTTCTGATTCTAGTTCTAGTTCTGGTTCTGAAAGTGGTAGATCTTATTCTTCCGAGGAAGAAGATTTTGAATATGATGTTTTAAAAAATGATTACTTAATTTTATATAAATTAGGTTCAGGAGCATTTTCAACTGTATGGCTTGCATATCAATTAAGTACTGATGATTTTTATGCAATTAAAATTCAAAATCCAGATTGTTATGATGAGGGAATTTTAGAGAAAACCTGTTTAGAAACTACTACTAGTTTTAATACCAGAACATTAATTAGAATGCATGATTCCTTTGAATTAGAAAAAGATGGTGAAACATATGTGTGCATGGTACTTGAATTAGCAATAGATAGTGCCTATTATTTATTAAAAAAATATAGAAAAATTAATAATTCAGGATTACCTCCTATAATTATGCAAAAATTACACTATGAAATTAGTGAAGGTCTAAGTTATTTACATGCAAATGATTTATTACATACTGATATTAAACCTGAAAATATTTTAATATGTGGTAAAGATAAAAGAATTGTAGTTATTAAACAAAAATTACTTGAAATAAAATTTAAAGAAGTATGTGAAACACAATTAGAGAATTATAAAAAGAAATTTGATTTTACTAAGAAGAATGCAAAAGATAAATATAGAAAGGGTAAAAGAAAAATATTATTAGAAATTGTAGCAGAATTAGCTAAAATATTAAAAATAGAAGAAATTTATGATGATATTACATATCTTGATTACACTACAGAAGAATTACTTGAATGCACATTTAAATTAGCAGATTTAGGTACTATCCATTCATTGGTTGGTATGAGAGAAGAGAATCGTTTTCCATGCATTCAAACTCGTTATTATCGTGCCCCTGAAGTACTTCTTAAAGTTCCATACGATACTAATATTGATTATTGGTCAATGGCTGCGATGTATTTTGAATTGACGGAAGATAAAATAATGTTCAACCCTCATCACACTAAAACCTTAACTACCGATCAAGTTCATATGTTTGATATAGTTCAATGGATAGGTAACCCTGATATTTCTAAAATAAAGGAACCATATTTAAAACATGTTTTGAAAAAATATTTTAATTCTAATGGTGAGTTAAAATATGTAATCAATGATCATAAAAAACCTGAACTTAATCCTGAAAAATGGCATAATGAAGTATTATATTTCTTCAATTCCGTGATGAAATGGACACTATAAAGATATAAAACCAGTAGGTTTATTATAATCATCATCCTTATTATTATTATGGCCATAAGTTACAGACGGAGATATACTACCACTTCTAAAAGGTGATCTTATTCCTTTACCTTTAAAAGTTTGTCTTTTTTTATTAGAATTATATAATTGATTCTGATTACGTTCGATTATATTAAGGTTGGTTTCATAATGGTTGTTCATAGTGAATTAACTAAATAGCGGTTTTAGATAAGTACTAAGATACTAGATATCTTATATTTATATTTTTTCAATTTTTCTTAATTTTTAATTAGAAAAGTTGAACAATTTCCCTTAATTTTTAATTAGAAAAGTTGAACAATTTCCCTTAATTTTTAATTAGAAAAGTTGAACAATTTTCTTAATTAAGACAATAATAATAATATATATATTAATAATATGGAAGATATTCAATATATATACATAGACGGCTCCTGCTTTAATAATGGTAAAAAGAACAGTATTGGTGGATATGGTGTCTTTTTTGGGGATAATGATGAAAGAAACGTTAGTAAACATTTAGTCAAAAATGCTATTATAACCAAGATTACTAACAATACTGCTGAATTAATGGCATGTTTAGAAGCCTTATTAATATTAGAAGCTACACCCACTAATAAAAAAAATATTATTGTTACCGATAGCAATTACTTATACCAGTCATGTATTGATTGGATACCAGTATGGGAGAAAAATAATTGGAAAAAAAGTGATGGTAAGATAGTTGATAATTTAGATTTAATTAAAGCTATTCGTGAAAAACATAAGAAGGTTAAGCCCTTTTTAAAACATGTAAATTCTCATCGAGATGAACCATCTGATAAGAACTCATTGGAATGGAAATTTTGGTATGGTAATATGAAGGCTGATTTATTAGCTACTAGTGCAACTAAAAACCCTTAATTTTTTATAAATATATTATAAAAAATTATTTTATTTGTCTTTTTCTTCTATAACTTTACTCTTCTCTTGAATAACTTTACTCTTCTTTTCTATAACTTTACTCTTTCTAGGAGCCTTAACCTTTACTGGTTTTTCTTCTTCTTTTTCTTCTTCTTTTTTCTCTACCAAAAGATTTTCTAACTTTTTGATAACTGTATCATAATATAAATTATTGGTTATTAACTTATCAATTGTCTTTGAATGAATATAATTAATTGTTAAATGTATTATTTCACGACCAAATTCATGGATATATAATTTATTGGGGATATTCGCTACACAATTCTTAGGAAACATAAATTTAATATTTTTATTATTATTAACACACTCTTTTTGAAATAACATCATATTAATTTCATCTCTGGTTACTAACTTGTCTTTTACAATATATTTTATTTCATTCTCAATCATTCTCATTGGCAAGAAATCTAGGAAATATGGATATATAGTTAAATTTGGTGTCATATTAATATTTTTAATAACTTTAATTTTTTGAACAGTAAAAACTAAATAAATATCGTCTGGTGCATCAGGATCATCATCACCTTTATCAATATCTACAATAAGTTCTTTAGTTTCAAAATCAGTATCAACATATTGAAATTCTGGATCATATTTCATTCTTTCAAATAATTTATTTGTTCTCTCTATCAAATCATTGGTGATTGACATTCTATTCTAAATTAATATTATTTAGTAATATGTTTTTAAGTTCAAATTTTTATTTGAACGTCTATATATTACATCTGGGGTATCTTGAAATCCATAATACACTTCTTGTTTATTATCTGGACTTGTTGGAGGAGTATGAATTGGTAATTGACCAATATATTTCTTTTTGACATATGGTTTTCTTACACATCTATAAATCATATAAACTAGTAGGACAATAATGAATATTTCAAAATAATTTCTAGGTTCAGGTACTGATTTAATGACTGGTTCTACTGGTGTTTCGGTTTTATTTTCACGAACTACATATTTAACCCGTACTGGTTTATTGATTAAGGATTTTGGGGTTGGATATGGGCTGGGAATTGGTAGGTCAGAAGGAGCTTTATTTGATACTGGGGGTACTGTTTGTTTGGCGGTGGGTTTCGCTGAAAGCATATTAACCGGAGGGTTATTAGCTGAAAGCCTATTGTCGATAGACTTTGCTGAAAGCGTATTAACCGGAGCCCTATTGTCGATAGACTTAGCCACAGACATTGCCTGAGATGTAACCATACTAACTTATATTAATACTAAAATTAATAATATAAGTTAATTATTTATCAATTTTTTTATAAAATTAGAATAATATGAAAGAACTCTTTTATTACAGTATATTTGCCGTAATTCTCTATTTTGTTTTAACTGCTATATTCGACAATTTTACTTTAGAGCAAGAAAATTTTGATCCTTCTTTAGTACCAGTTTCTTCGATTATTACTTTAGCTAAAGTAGCACAAAAATTAGTAAATGGTAACGGAACATTAACCAATCCTGGTAATTTACAGATTGGTTCTAGTACTAGTGCACCTGGTAATTTAACGGTGACGGGTAATGCTAATATAAATGGTACATTAACTTTAGGTGGTACTGATATTGGAAAATATGTAATTGATAAAATTAATACATTGTCTACATCTTTAACTACTAATGCATTAACCGTTAAAGGTAATGCTAATGTAACTGGGGATTTAACGGTAAAGGGTACTAATATTTTAGATACTATTAATGATAAAGTTAATACATTAGCTAATTATTTTATTACCAAGACTCTTGAGGTTACTACTAATTTAAATGTAACTGGTACAACAACATTATATTCAAATGCTGGTGATGGATTCTTAAAATTAGGTACTGACAGATGGATTAAAGGCGTAGATGGATCCTTTAGAACTTATTATGGTAATAATAGTAGATCTTATTATGGTTCAGGAGATGGTACACATGAATGGAGAGTAGCTAGTGATGGGGGTACTGCTGGTATGACATTGGATACAGGTGGTAATTTAGTAGTGGCTGGGACTATAAATGCAGCTGGTAACATAAATGCACGCACAAATGGGTATAATACACGTATTGGTGGTATTTGGACTGCTCCTGGTATTTATGCTGAAGGATCTGCTAATTTAGAAATTGGTGCTGGTAGTAATAATATTTACATTGGAGCTGCTAATGGTGGTGTTAAACAAAATTTAATCGTTACAGGTAAATTGACAGTTGGAGATGTCGATGCCGTAGCAACAATTACTGCATTAACTGATCGTATTGTTGAATTAACTGCTAGTATTGATGCATTAAAAGCAGTTTATGCATTAGTACCAATTGTTGGTGTATATAGAGTTCCTCTAATGGGTACACGTGCAACATTAAGTTATGGATGGAATATTATGTGGTATGATCCTAATGGTAATCCTTGGAAAAATTTTCTACAAAATTATGGATGGAATGGAGATAAAAGTGAGAAATATATTACTTGGGCTGGTGTTGATACAAGAAATGGTTGGGATAATACAGATACTATGGTACCATTTTTTACACTTTTACCTGGATATAAATTACAATTATTTGGATATAATACTGGTTCAGATCAAATGGGACCAGTAGGACCTGAATATAAAAATAGTGATCCAGTTAATAAAAGTTCATTAAATGGATGGCGTATACATATTGTAGCAGTTAGAAAAATTGACGAGACGTGGATATTACCAAGATTAATCACTAAATAAAACAATATTATAAATATAATTTATTAATATAATTTCTAAAATTATATTAATGAAAGAACTCTTTTATTACAGTATTTTTGCTGTAATCTTATATTTTGTTTTAACTGCTATATTCGACAATTTTACTTTAGAGCAAGAAAATTTTGATCCTTCTTTAGTACCAGTTTCTTCAATTATTACTTTAGCTAAAGTAGCACAAAAATTGGTAAATGGTAATGGAACTTTGACTAATCCAGGGAATTTACAGATTGGTTCTAGTACTAGTGCACCTGGTAATTTAACGGTGACGGGTAATGCTAATATAAATGGTACATTAACTTTAGGTGGTACTGATATTGGAAAATATGTAATTGATAAAATTAATACATTGTCTTCATCTTTAACTACTGATGCTTTAACAGTTAAGGGTAATGCTAGTGTTACTGGGGATTTAACGGTAAAGGGTACTAATATTTTAGATACTATTAATAGTAGAGCTACTGCATTAGAAAATACTTTAAATAATAGGGTTAATACATTAGACAGTTCTTTAAATGATAGAGCTACTGATATTTTAAATACTTTTAACTGGTAACATTAGAGCAGTAGAAATTACTTTAAATAATAAGGCAATTGAATTTGCTAATTCTTTTACAACTAAAAGTTTAACTGTTGGTGATAATCTAAAATTATCTTCAACTACTGGTGATGGATTCTTAAAATTAGGTACTGACAAGTGGATTAAAGGTGTAGATGAATCCTTTAGAACTTATTATGGTAAAAATGGCAGATCTTATTATGGTTCAGGGGATGGTACACATGAATGGAGAATATCTAGTAATGGGGGTGCTACTGGCATGACATTGGATACAGGTGGTAATTTAAACATAACAGGAAAATTACAATTTAATGGAGCATCCGCAATGATAGTGAAAGATTTTACTGGTGCAGATCTAACTTATAATAATACATATGGTTACTGTTATGATACAGGTATCAGTGGAAATTATCAAGCTTCTATAGGATGGTGTACCAGAACAGTAAGATGGGAACAATATGCTCCATATCTAGTTTGGACAGGAACTTGGTTGTTTGTAGTTAATAATGTTCGAGATAATTGTTGTACTAAAAGTGAAATTAAAGGAATTAGAGTATACGCGTATCATAATAATTTATTTTGATTTTAAAACTGTAAAGTGCAAAATGATAGGGTTGTTATTACAGTTAGTTCTTCACACTAGCATAGCTAGTTAGGTATCTCCAAGTATTCGATAGCATAATTAACTCCTTCGTCATTAATTCGATATCTTCGATATCATACACTAGCTTAGCTAGTTAGGTATCTCCAAGTATTCGATAGCATAATTAACTCCTTCGTCATTAATTAGGTAACCTAGACTCCATTCTACCAAAAGAAGTAATATCATCAGGAACAATAGATTCATACACATCTTCTTCCTGAAATATAACCTTATACTTATAAGTACCATCTCTCATTCTCTCAATTTCCAATACCTGAGGTTCTCTTCTTTCTCTTTCTAAAAATGCCTTAGATGCACCCACATCAATTCTAAATAATTTATTTCCACATGTTCCATTAATTCCATTAACTAATTCATTTTTATTAGCACCATTTTCCATATTTATTTGAGGTGTATGTCCAATAACCATACCTTTAATTTTATACGCTTCAATAATAGGATTAATCAATGTTCTACAATCATTATTATTCTCTGGTAAATTAGCCGGTAATTGACCAAGAACTCTCATCCAAAAAGGACTATTATTTGCATCATTTAAAATCATTTCCATTCTTGGATCACTTTTAAATTCAGTTAATTTTGTTACTATCCAATTTTTAACTAATTCATTTAAATCTTGTAATTCATCACGACCTCTAAATTTATTTAAGAATTCTTTATTAATCCCTGCATGAATAAACAAAAAATCACCAATAATTAAAACACTTTGTCTAGTACAACCAATTAAATTAGCATATTCATTACCATTTAAAAAAGCATGTTTAAAATTTTCTTCTGCTGTTCCATTAAGAACTTCCTTAGTAAATGGATCCTTATATTTAGTAAATTTATTAATATTTTCATTTGATACATATCGTAAATCACCCTTAATATTCATAAGTTCATGATTACCTATTAAACTATAAACACCGCCACCTACTTTTAATGCTAAACTATGTAACATTGTAAAAAACATAAATATTGATATATCATCATCTTTATCATCTTCAATATGATCACACTTACCATCAATCGGTCTACAACTATCATTTTGATCTCCGATTTGAACTACTATTGTTCTTCCACCTGACCATTGATAATAATACATTTTATTATCTAATTTTGCTGAAATAGAATTTGTTTTTGTTTGTGTTGGTATTATAACCCTAGCAATAATTAAACTATCAATAACTAATTTCATATCACCATGAACATCTCCTATGGCAATTATTCTATCGGCTTCTGGTAAAATTGTAGGTAATTTAGGGATTTTATTACAATTTGGATCATATACTATTTTACTCATACTATCAAATAATATAATAATTATAATATTATTTAATATTTTGTTTCTAACTTCTTTTATCAACTTAATACTTGGTATTAGACGCTAACCGTTCATTTAAAGATTTATCATTTACAATCAATGCAATTAATTCTCCTTGTACTTCTTCCACATGTACTTTTTCTATTTCAATAAAAAAGATAATTAACAATAATAATGAAACTCTAATATCTTTTGCACCAAAGTAAACAATTAACATAATAAATAATATTTTAATTATAGGTACATCAAATCGTAATTTAATAAATTTATCTAATTTATTTGGTTTATCTATGCTATGAGTTCCTGATGTAAATGTAGCATATACTATTAATATTAAAATTAATGTAGAATATAAAATGTTATCTTCCAATATGTCATCGATTTTATTATCTATCCAAGATATGTATTCCATACTTTATAAATTTAATAAAAAATGAAAAATACAAATATAAATACTTTTAACTAAATATATATAATACAAATGTTCTTATCCAGAAGAGGATTTTTTCTCCCTAAAGTAAGTGCTTTTTGTGAAGGAATAAGAAATAAACTACTAGTTACACCAAATGTTAATGCTGCATATGATTTTTCAGATGAAGGTCCAATTTCTTTCAATGTATTTCAAGAAAATGATACACACTTGATTATACCTAGATTTTTTGGTATTACTGAATTCAAGAATGAAAAATACGAAAATCAAGTTAAAATAAATAATCCTCGTGAATTTAATTTTAAAGGAAGTTTACGTGACTATCAACAAAACATTATTGATACAATTATCCCTAAAATTAAAGAAACTGGAGGGGGTTTATTATCTATCCCTACGGGTCGAGGCAAGACTATTTTAGCCGTCAAACTTGCATGTGAATTAAAATTAAAAACATTGTTTGTAGTGCATAAAACATTCTTTTTAGAACAAACGAAAGAAAAATATGAGTTATTTTCAGATGCTAAAATAGGAATTTTACAACAAAAAACTATTGATATTGAAAATAAAGATGTGGTAATTGGAATGTTACAATCTATTTGTAGTCGTGACTATGGAGAAGAAGTTATGGGACAATTTGATTTGGTTATTTTTGATGAATGTCATCATATGTCATCTCGAGAATTTTCTAAAGCATTAACTAAGATTCGTCCAGTATATACAATTGGATTATCAGCAACACCTAAAAGAAGTGATGGAATAGAAAAAATATTTCATTGGTATGCTGGTCCAATGTTATATCAAGAATTAATAAATATGAAACATGTAGTTCATGTTAAGACTGTAAATTTTGATATTAAACATTATAAATTTAAAAATATTGTAAATAGAAATGGCCAAGTTTTATTACCTATTATAGTAACAAATTTGACGGAGATTGAACAAAGAAATGCATTAATTGTAAAAGAAATATTAGATTTGAAATTAGCTGAACCTGAAAGAAAATTTTTAATTCTAAGTGGTCGTCGTGAACACTTGAATGTATTATCTAAATTAATTGTAGAAAAACATCCTAGTTTGGAAGAAGAAGTCGGGTTTTATGTTGGTGGGATGAAAAAAGATCAATTAAAATCTGCTTCCGAGAAAAGTTTAATTTTTGCTACTTTTGAAATGGCTAGCGAAGGTTTAGATATTTTAGCATTAGATACACTGTTTATGGTGACACCTAAAGGAAATACAAATCAAGCAGTCGGACGTATTTTACGTAAACAATTTGATGAATATGAATATCCTCCGTTAATAGTAGATTTTGTAGATGAAATAGAAAGTGTGAAGAGATTAGCATTTATTCGTATGAAGTTATACAAGAGTAGAAATTATGTAATCAATGGTTTGCATCCTCTGGATGCTAAAGAACCTGAGGTTAATATAAAAGAAGAAATAATAGAATCTAAAACAAAGCCTAAATCTAAATCTAAAATAATTCAAGAAGAAGGAGATGAACCTAAAAATAAAAATAAATTAAATTTTAACAAGTCCTTATTTTAAGAATAATACTCAAATGTTTCATCAATATCCTCTTTAGGATGCATAGAATACAGAATTTTCCAAAAAGGTTCCAAAATTAAAGGTGGTTGTTCATCATTATCTATCATGAATTTTACTTTATTTTTTAGAGTATGTGCAGGAAAATCATCTAGCGTTAATTTATACATATCTGAATTAATAGTCCTCATGATAGTTATTCTTTCCTTGTAAGACATATATATTTTATCAAGATAATCGTAATAGTTCTTAGATGATTGATAAAAATGACAATACTTACTTAGATGATCAGTTTTAAGACATTTTGTACAAGGACCATCTGGTGTAACATTAATATTATAATAGTCAATTCGATTCATAATATGATATTCGGTAGTATGATCATATTTATTGCATTTCTTACAACACTCAATCTTATCATCACTAAAATATTCTGGCAAATAATCACCTATAGGAGTGTGAATATAGCTTGGAATATAATACACGGTATCAGGAGGCAGTGCGGGAAAGTCCATTTTACAAGAATATCTTAATTATTAGAATATTGCAAGTTAATAATTTTTCAATTTTATTACAAGAAGAATTATGCATACTACCAATGCAAATATTTTAAATGTTTTATCGTCTAATTTAACATTTTGAATTATATCATCTTCAATTGTATCTAAAGTCTTCATTTTTATTATTACTAGTATATTATATTTTTAATATTAATTTTTTCATTTTTAGGATAAAGCCATAGAACAATATTACTTATATAAAATGAAAATTGCTTTAGTTACAGGAGGTAGTGGTGGGATCGGTAAAGAAATTGTATTATCTTTAATTAAAAACAATTATAATGTTGCTGTTACAAGTAGAAAAATGGATAAATTAATTGAAGCGTTTAAAGGTGTTAATATGGATCAATTACACTTTATTGAAACAGATGTAATGAATATAGAAAACTATAAGAGTGTTGTTTATTCAGTAGTAGAACATTTTGGTTATATTGATTTATTAGTTAATAATGTTGGTGGTGGTAAATTTGGTGAAACTATTGAGAAAACTAGTGTAGAACAATGGAATGATATGATGACATTAAATTTAAGTTCTGCATATTTTATGACTCAAGCAGCATTAACTTGCATGGCACCTGAGGCATGTGTTATTAATTTTTCATCTATATTAGCATCTCGACCTGTAAATGGATTGGGGCCTTATTCTATTGCCAAAGCTGGTATTGAAATGATGACAAAATCATTGGCTTTAGAATTAGCACCTAAAAAAATTCGTGTTATGTGTATTGCACCTGCTACAATTCAAACTAATTTTCATACTGGTGCTGGAATGAGTCAGGAATCTGCTGATAAATATTATGAAGGTTCTGTGAGTACTCATCCAATTGGGAGAATTGGTCAACCAAGTGATATTTCAGAATTGGTGGTATTTTTGGGAGATAATAGTAAGTCGGGGTTTATGACGGGATCGGTTATATCGGTTGATGGAGGTAGGATGTTGACATCTAGTGCTATTAAACTTTAGTTTAATGTAGTTATGAAATAACTTAATTGTAGCGAAGCTATTAAACTTTAGTTTTTTAGAATAAAATAACTGTAATTTTATTCTAAAATAATAGTAATATGAAAGAAATATTAAATTATGCAATCTTTGCAATAATTTTTTATTTTTTATTAACAGAAGTTTTTGAGAAATTTAGTTTAGGGAAAGAAAATTTAGAACAAGAAAATTTAGAGCAAGAAAATTTAGAACAAGAAAATTTAGAGCAAGAAAATTTAGAACAAGAAAATTTAGTACAAGAAAATTTAGAACAAGAAAATTTAGTACAAGAAAATTTAGAACCAGTAGTTAATCCTGGAAATTTACAAGTTGGTACAAATGCTACTACTTCACCCGCTAATTTAAACGTTACTGGTAGTTCTACCACTGAAGGTGATGTTGTATTTGGTGGAAAAGATGCAAATGGATTTATGTGGGATAATGAAGCTGATACTGGATGGGCTTGTTTGAGACCTGCTCTAGATACTCCTGGTAATCCAAAAGGTTCACGTTTATGTTTTAATAAAGATCATGGTATAGTTGGCTTTGGTCCTGATGGTAAATTAGATTTAGCTGGGAGTTTAACAATAAATTCATTTGATAATGGTAATAAATTTAATCTTGTAGGTAGTGGTGGATATTTTAGATTACAAAATGCAGGTGGTAAAGATATAGTTACTGTTGGACAAGGTGGTAGCGATATGTATGTTCCTAGTTTATGGACAAAAAATATTACTACTGATGGTACTATTACTGCTAATAGTAGTATATATACTAAAGGTGTAAGTGGTGGATTTTATATGCCATCACGTAATGGTACAGGTGAAGAATTTGCATGGTATAATCAAGATGGTTCTAAAGTTATGTTATGGAATAAAGTTAATGGTAATATTTTATCTGTTGATGTTAGTGGTAATACAGGTATTGTTGGTAATTTATCTGTTGGTGGTAGTATAATTCTTAATAGTGATACGAAACCACTTCAAATAGGTCCATATAGTAATAATAATATTAATTTTTTAAAGGATTATGGAATTCAAATATCATCTGCAATTAATACTAGAATAAGTACAGGTGGGTTAATTGTAGATAGTAATATAATTGCTGGTGGTAATATAACATCCAGTGGTGATATTGCTGGTTCAATTGGAAAAGGACAAGTTAGACTTGGTAGTTGGGCAGGTCGACCTGCTGTGTGGGCATATGATGTTGATAGCCCATTGCTTCTTCACAATGATGGTAGTAAAATAGTGCAAATTGGTGCTTCCACTACTTATCCTAGTGATTTATTTGCTACTGGTAATGTAACCATTATAAAAACACTATATCTTTCTAATAATATATGGCATAAATCAGGTGATGATAAAAATAGATTAAAATTTGAAGCTAATTCTAGAACCTTATATGGATCTGGTAATGGATCACATGAATTTAGAACAGGAGTTAATGCTGATTGGTCTGCTATGGTTTTAAACAGTGATGCTAATTTATCATTATATGGTGGTATAACTATTGGCGGTGGTGTTGAAACTATTAAGGATAATCCAAATCTTAAAAAGAATGGTGGTAATTTAATTATAAATAATGCTGGTGCTAATTTTTTAACATTAAATGATGGAACGACATTGACTAAAACTTCAGTACGTGTATGGCGTGATAATGCAAGTCAATTAACTTTTGTTGGTCAAAATGATGCTAATACAGATAATTCTTGGCCTGGTGTTGTTTTAGATTGTAAATTAAGTATTGTAAAAGCTAATAATGTAGTACAATTGTCAGATCAAAGATTAAAAACAAATATCGAACCCTTAAGAAATGTAATATCATCTATTAAACAAATAAACGGTGTTAAATTTAATTATAAAACTGATACATCTAATAAAAAATCAATTGGTTTAATTGCACAAGAAGTAGAAAAAGTATTTCCTGAACTTGTAATAACTGATAATACAGAAGATAAAATAAAATCAGTTTCATATAGTAATATGGTTGGGGTTTTAGTTGAAGCTGTTAAAGAACAACAAAAGATGATTGAAGAATTACAAGCTACAGTAAAAATGTTGATGTCTAAATTATAATGAAAGATCTTTTTTACTATTTTTGTAGTTATTTTAATTAATTCTTCACACACGATATAATTTTACCAATCTTACTCACACTAAGATTGATATTCTCTTTTGATAACTTTTCCTTAATCATTTTTTGTGAAAACTTTTTATTACGTAATTCAATCACTTTTTTTTCAATATCTTCAGGTCCTATAATTACTAAATCTTCTCCAGCACTTGTTTCTACTTTTCCCAAAATATTAATATTTCCCCTATCTACATCATCATGACACTTTTGACAAATTACAACTAAATTACTCTGTGTATTCTTATGTTGATATTCATTAATCATATTATTAACTGCATCTTTTTGAAATATAATATGATGTGTTTCTAATGAAACTTCATTACTATTATCTTTTACTTTCTTGTGACAAACACTGCAAGCATCTTTAATTAAATTCAAATTATATTTACTAGTATCTTTTTTGGTAGTAACCATACTGTTTTTGATATCCGTTGATATTTGTAAAAATTCTCTATCGTCAATCAAACTCTTTGCTACCAATAGACCATAGAAATTATCACCAGAACCAGGACATAACTCTCGGTTATATGTAATTACATTCGTCTTCTCATTGTACAAAATCTTAATATGAAATGATTTTACATTTGTAAGATTTTTATATATTTCATGATTCACTAATTCATGCAAATGTGAAGCAGTTATAAAATTAGCTTTCTTTTCACTCAACAATTTTATCATGGTTAACACTATAATTAACCCTGATTCATATTCAGTCCCTCGACATACTTCATCGGCAATAATTAAAGATCTATTATTAGTTCTCTTAAGAATATTTCTAATTTCTAACATTTCCACTGAAAAAGATGATAATCCCTTGAATAAATTGTCATTACCAGATATTCTCGTAAATAATGAATGATATGGTGAATATTCTAATTTTACACATGCTACCGGATAACCCATTTGTGCTAAAATAATATTTAATCCAACGCTCTTTTGGAGTGTAGATTTACCAGCTGAATTAAGTCCAAATAGAGTTATACCCTGTTCTAAAATTCCTAATTGAAAATCAAATGGAACATAATTATCTGATAATCTTTCTACAATCGGATGCCGAATCTTCTCACATGTAAACCATGAACTTTCACTTTTAGCTAAGATAGGTATACTATACTTGTATTTTTCAATACACATTGCACCACTATAAATAAAATCAACATAACTAACCCAATTAATAATACTATTGATTTGTTTCTTGTACTTTTCACAAAAATTAATACAATATTCACGATATTTTTCCTGGATCTTATCTACTATTTCATGCTCTTTCTTAATTAATTCACCTGATATTTTACTTAATTTATCAGAATTTATTTTAGTACCCGATGCAGTATTATCTTTACCTACTAACTCTTTTATTAATATACTACCAATAATCTTATTACTCGTTTTAAAACTTTCTTCAACTTCTTTCCATCTTTTCTTAGTTGTTAATAAGTGATACCCATCACGTTCATTAAATTCTACTTTGCAATTTATGGATTTTTTAGGAATATTAAATTCTTCAATATATTTTGCCAAATCTTTTAATATAGTTCTATTTTCATCTATTTTATTTTGTAACGTATCTATTTCCTGATTAAATCCTGGTAGGAAAATATTAGTGATATTATTAGTGTTACTATAGCCAGGTAATTTCTCAATATCAAATATTTTATTTAGTATATCGTATATTTCAAGTGCACTTTCATTACAGAGGCTATATATATTACCAATTTTTTTATACAAATTAATAATTCTGTTATAACTTATAATCCATCGATATAATTCAGTCGGATGTAAATCACCTGATATTAATTTTTTGTGCATCTTTTCCATATCACAAACATATTGAATATCTTCTTTAATTGGTATTAAATAATCCTTAAACTTATTAATTAAATCATATCTAGCTTGAATACTCTCAGGATTAATTAATGGGTGTGACAATTCTTTCTTCAAAAATCTCCGACCCATTGGTGTTAAAGTAAAATTAACCACATCATACAATGATTTATACCTATTACCTATTTTATTTTGTGTAGGATCACTAGAAAGAACATGTAATTGTTGAATTGCATTATTACCCATATATAAATAAGAATTATTGTTATAATTTTGTATATTAGTAAGATTCTTTAACAAATCTTTATTATGATTTTCAATGTATTCTAATAACATCATTAATGAAATTCTTCCATAATGATACTGCTCTATTTCTAAATATTCGATTGGATTCTTTTGATTAAATATTTTGGATAATTCATTTTTTTGATATGCTAATTTGTGATATAATTTATTAGTATTATTTGATATATAATATTTTTTATCTTCTAATTCCAAATATTTTAATTTATTTTGAGTCCATATCGCATCTGAAGTAGAACCTAATATAACCTCTGATGGATTATACGTATTAATATAAATTGCAATTTCATCTAATGCCTGATATGTATCTTGAACATCACATAAACAATCTTTTATTTCTAATACACCAGTACTAACATCACAAATAGTAACACCAATAATATCAAGATTATTATCATCTTTATCTAACCATAAACTCAAAATATAATTATTATCTTTATTATCCAAGTCAATAAGAGTACCTTTAGAATAAACACCCTTAGTAAATCGCTCTACCTTCCCATTAATTTTTTCATTAATCTTTCCATGAATTTTACCAAGTGCATTTTGTTCAATTACTTTTACTTGAAATCCTTCTTCTACTAACATATTCAAAAATTTATGTAAAGATTGGAGAGGAAAACCTAACATTCTAACCCCATCTTTTTTAGATACATTACAATTAGTGATTTCACTAATAATATCCAAATCAAATCCTTTGGTTTCATTTTGATATGCTTCATAAAAAGAACCGACTTGCATTAAAATAATACTTTTTTCTTTACCGTATAGTTCGGCATGATCCTCTAATTCTTTAAAATATGTGTCCATTAATTTCATTTTTCCCTTAAGATAATATCTTAATATTATCTTAAATTAGTTTTTTAAGCCAAAGGCAAAGCCAAAGCCAAACCTAAGAGGTAAGCCTAAGAGGTTAACAAAGGTATACTCGATGCTTCCCGACTCATATTTATACTAATAACTTCTCTATTTGATGTATCACTATATATCTTTGTATGACTTACCACTCCTACCATTTCTGGCATTTCAAAATTAGGTACATTCTTAAATTTTTCATAGCAAGCATCGCGAATATTTTTAGGTATCAAATTATTACCATCTAATGTAACTTGATTAATATCCGCTTTAATATATCTTAAAAAAGTTTTACAATCTCTTCTTCCAGAAGGTGGTAATGCTACAATTTCTTCTATCTTTGATATTATAATAGACCATTGAGATGCAAATTTACGATGAGCTTCTCCTAAAGATGAATACGCTAATTTATCTTGTAATATATTCAAGGTAGATGTTAATATAGAAACACTACCAAAAACCCAAATTAACTGAAACCCATTAATATTAATATTTCCTGCAATAATATTACTTAAACCACAGACAGCAGTTAAAATATTAATAACCACCATGAATATTTTAGATCTTCTTTGATAATCAATACTCGTTTCACCGTGCATCCATTCAAAACATTTTGCATTATCACACCAAGTTGCTAATAAAACATCTATTTCTTTTGACCAATGTAATGGTGGTGTTTCTTCTTCTTTTGTTTTATTATCTTCTAATGTACTCATGATATATATAAAGAAAAATTTAAATTACATAAATTATTTAGATGATAATAATATGTTAGTTCATTATTTAAAAAAAATAAATCAAAAAAAGAAAGAAAATCAAAAAAATAAAGAAAATCAAAAAAATGAAATACAAATAAATACTAATATATTTAAAGTATTCAATAATTTTGATTCAAATGATAAAGAAAAAATTAGAAATATAATAAATAATAATTTAAATATAGTATATTCATTAAAATCATTTTATGAAAATTATCCAGATTTTGATTATTATACATATCGAGAATTAAATTCTGATATTTTTAAAAATATGACCGAGGAAGATGTTATTATTCATTGGTATCAAAATGGTAAATCTCCAATAATAAAAAATCTTAATTATCATAAAAAAGATGTAATAATTTATCAGCACATGAATCATTTTAATTTACTTGATGGTGGAACAGTTGTTCAATATTATTTAGCAACATTGTTAGATAAATTAGGTTGTAGAGTTAGAATATATTCACATAATTATCAAAATAATAATTTAATTTTTAATAATTTTTACGAATCTGATTTAGATTTAAATAAAACTATGGTTATTTATTGTGAAGGAACACCTGATAATCCATTAAATGCACCATATGTTGTTAGATGGATTTTAAGTGAATTAGGAAAAAATGTTCCATATTCTTATATTAATAATTGGAACAAAAATGAATTAGTATATTATTTTAATTCAGAAATTAGATTTAATAAATCACCTGAAAAAATAGGTAATATTTATAAATTATTGACTACTACATATATTAATCCAAATATTAAACAATATAATTTTAATACTAGATATGGATATTGTCATACTATGAGAAAAACACAATATTATAAAAATATAAATATAATTCATCCTAAATATAGTTATGAATTAACTAGGTCTAATACACAAGATGATTACATTAAAATATTTAATAAATATAAATATTTTGTATCATATGATCCAGTTACTTTTTTAACAATTATTGCATTAATGTGTGGTTGTATTTCAATTGTATATCCAATTGAAGGAAAATCAAAACAAGAATGGTTAAGTATGTATGCGATTAAAGAATATTTAAGAGAAAAAAAATTAGATAATATGTATGGTGTTGCATATGGTAATAGTCCAGAAGAATTAAAATATGCAGAAAGTACACTTCATTTAGTTGAAGAACAATGGAAAGATATTAAAAATTATGAACATAATTTGGTTAATAAATTTATTTATGATATAAATCATATAGATAAATGTAATAATACTATGGAAAATAATTATTTTAATATAGATTATAAACCATTGTTACTGGAACCAAATAGTAAAGTACAACAACAAAAAATTACATATGATATATCTCAAAAAATATTAATATTTGATACATATTGTGGATTATGTAATCAATTTTTTGATATTCAATATGGAATTAATTATTGTTTACTACATAATATTAAATTTACATTTAGAAATGCATCTTTTAGAAAAAAAAATTTAATTACTTGGTATGATGTTAATTTTAATGAATTATTTGATAAATCATTTTTACAAAAATTTGATTTATATATAGATATTAATACATTAAATTTAAATAATGATAATACATATAATTATAATAATAAACTTCATGCAACTGGAATGTTAAATAATAATATTAATAATTTAATATATATTAAAGAACAGTATATTATATTATATGGAATATTTTCTTTAATAGAAGATATTCCAATTATTAAAAATATATATCCTTTACTTAATCCATCACCTAAAATTATGGATATATATACTAATATTAATAATAAATTAAAATTAAAAAATTATAATTTTCTTCATTATAGATATGAACATGATTTTATAAACTTTCATAAAATAACTGTTCCCCCAATTGAATTATTAATTAATACAATAAAATATAAAGATAATAGATATAAAATATATATTGCTTCTACAAATATAAATAATTTATTAAAAGATATTAATACTAATAAAAGATTAATATTCAAGGATGAATCTATATTAGAAAAATTAAATTTTGAAGAATGTGCATTTATTGATTTTATGATTGGTAAAAATTCAAATGAAGTATATGGTCATTATAAATCTTCTTTTTCTCATATTTTAAATTCATTAAAAGAAACTAACAATTATTATTAAAGGTAAATATTATTATAATTATATTTCATATAATTATAATGCGTAAATTATTCATTGATTTATTATATAATGAAATGAAAGTAAACAAAAAAATATATTTTTTAACTGCAGATATTGGTTATGGTGTTGTTGATAAAATTATGAATGATTTTCCTAATAGATTTAAAAATGTAGGATCATCTGAACAATTAATGATTGGAATAGCAATTGGATTATATTATGAAGGATTTATACCAATATGTTATACAATTACTCCATTTGTATTATATAGACCATTTGAAATGATTCGTAACTATGTTAATTATGAAAATATTCCAATAAAATTAATTGGAACAGGAAGAGATAAAGATTATACTTATAATGGATTTACTCATTGGGCTGAAGATGATTTAGAAATATTACAACCATTTAAAAATATTGTTAAATATAAACCAGATATACTAACCCAAGAATTATTACATGAATTTTTATATAATGAAAAACCATCATATTTAAATGTAAAAAGAAATTAAATTATGATGTAATTAATACGACTATTAAATAATGTATTAATTTTATATTGTTTAATATTTAATGTATCTAATAATGCAGTAGTTTCTCCTGGAAATGATCTATAATATAGTTCATCAAATGCAATAATACTACCTTTAGCCATACGAGGAAGAACTGTTTCTATTGCAAATTTAGTTGGTGTATATATATCCATATCTAAATATAATAATGAAACAAGTTTATGTTTATTTGCTTCTAAGTATTTAGGTAAAGTATCTATAATATCACCTTCAACTAAATGGATTCTTTTTTTATTAAACCAATTATCTTTAAAACTTTCATGAATATTTGCAATATTTTCTATTTGTGCTTTATCCGAAAATGCAAACTCACCATCATTAACTTCTCTATATATATTTTGATCTTTTTCACTAACACCTTGAATCCCTTTAAATGTATCAAAGCCAATAATTTCACGTAATTCATATGACCCTTCTAATAAAGAAAGAGAATGATAAAAAGAAAATATACCACGACCTCCGCATACCCCCATTTCAAATATATCACCAGGAATACCTTCAATTAATTTTACTAATTCATATCTTGCTAAAAAATCTACTAAAGATGGTGTTGGAATATATTTTGGAAAATCAATAATTTTTTCAATAGAGTTTGTATTTTCATCATACACTTTAATTAAGTTTTTATAATATGTATTTAATTTATCATTTTTAATAATAGATAATCCGTTTTTTTCACAAGACATTATTATATATATTGATTATATATATATATATTCAATATGAAACGAATTATAGAACTATCACACAAATATAAACTTGCTCATATTGGTAGTTGCTTAACAATGTATCCTATATTAAAAAATATTTATATGAATAAATCAAGTGAAGATATTGTTGTTTTATCTGCTGGTCATGCCGGTATTGCACAATATGTATTATTAGAAGAATTATATGGTCATGATGCAGATGATTTATATTTATCTCATGGTGTTCATCCTCATCGTGATATTGATAGAGGTATACATGTTAGTTCTGGATCATTAGGTTCTGCTATTTTAATTGCTGTTGGTATGGCATTAGCTAATAAAAATAAAACAATACATTGTGCAATTTCTGATGGTGAATGTGCCGAAGGTTCTGTATGGGAAGCACTATCATTTATTTATTTGAATAAATTAACAAATATTAAAATTCATGTTAATATTAATGGATATTCTGCATTAGATAAAGTAGATACAGATTATTTAATAAAAAAATTACAAACTTTTTTACCAGATATTATTATTTGGAAAACATCACATCCAAATATTGATTTTATGGATGGATTGAAAGCACATTATTATATTTTGAATGATAAAGATAAAGAAATATTATGTGATTTAATTTAATTTATTTATATATTATTATAAAATATATATATGAAAATATTAATAACTGGTGGTAATGGGAATATTGCTAAAATAATAACTAAAAACTTAAGTAATATTCATGAAATTACTTCTTTGAACCGTAATGAATTAAATATATTAAACTATAATGAACTATCAAATTATTTATCTAAAAATAATTTTGATGTACTGATTCATACTGCAATTATAGGTGGTCGACGAAATAAAGAAGAAACAAGTGATGTTTTTTATAATAATGTTCTCATGTTTGAAAATATATTAAAATTTGCAGATAAATTTAAACTTATTATTAATTTCGATAGTGCTGCAATATATAACAGACATACTGATATATTAAATAGAAAAGAATCTGAATTAACTACTATACCTACTGATTATTATGGATTTTCAAAATATGTAATTAATAATTTATCACTCCAATATAATAATATATATAATTTTAGAATTTTTAATTTATTTCATTCAAATGAAGAACCAGATAGATTTATAAAATCTTGTTTTTTAGCAAGTAAGAATAATACACAAGTAACAATTTTTGAAGATAAATATTTTGATTTTGTATATGAAGATGATTTTATAAAAATATTAAATTATTATTTATCAAATACTAATCTAGAAAAAACAATCAATATTTGTTACAATGATAAATATAGATTATCTGAAGTTGCAAAATTAATTGATCCTAATATAAAACTTAATATAATAAAAAAAGATTCTCAGAATAATTATACTGGTGATAATACATTACTATCTAATCTAAATATTGATTTATTGGGATTAAAAAATTCATTAAAAATATATAATTAACAAATAATGTACTCATGATATATATAAAGAAAAATTTAAATTACATAAATTATTTAGATGATAATAATATGTTACTTCATTATATTAAAAAAAATAAACAAAAAATAAAAACGAATATAGATGATAATATAGAAAATAATAATATAACAAGTGACAATATAACAAGTGATAATATAGAAAATAATACTATAATAAATAATACTATAATAGAAAATACTAGTAATAAAAATGCATATATTTCTCTTAAAAATGGATTGGGAGATAAATTATTAGATGTAATTGGATTTTACATTATATGTAAATATCTTAATTATACACCAAATATACAATTAAATAAACGAACTGTTAAATTTGAATGGGGTTCTAATAGATATGATCCAAGATTATTTATTTTTAATGATATTATAATAACAAATACAATTAATAAACGTGATTTTTATATTAATTCACCTAATCCATCATCATCATTATGTCCATACAAGGTATATGAATTCATAAAAAAATTTAATCCTGAAATAACATTTGAAGAAATATCAAATAAATATACTATATATTCTAAAGAAATTATTAAACCATCAAATATAATAACATCAAATATACCAATTGGTATTGAAAATGCATATGGAATACATTTACGTAAAACAGATAGAGTTTCTAATTATAATTATGATTTTAGACATCAAAACTCAGTAAATGAATTTGATCTTATTACCAATAAATTAATAGAAGATGTAAATAATATTTGTAAAAATGAAAATAATCCTACATTTTTAATTGTTAGTGAAGATAATAGTTGGAAAAATAACATAACTCAAATTATAAAAAAGAATAAAAATATTAAAATATTAGATATTAATTATACCAATAATAGTAACTATGATAATTATAATAGTGTATTAGATATGTTTTGTTTATCAAAATGTAAAACAATATTACAAGGTGTAAAATATACAACGTTTTCTATATTAGCAAGTATTCTAGGTAATGGTAAATTAATAAATTATTCAAAATATTTAAATAATTATGATACATGTCTCATTCATTCATGGAATTCTGTTATTAAAATTAATGATATTTTAAATTTTGATATAGATTATCATAAACAAAATACTAATTCTGTTTTAAGCATTGAAACAAATATTAAATAAATTAATAATAATATGCAGAAATATATAATACAGAAAAAATTACATAATCTAAAATTAGATAAAAAAATAATTAATCCAGAAATTAAATATGTAACTGTTAATCTACAAGGGGGATTAGGAAATTGGATTTTTATGATTTTAGCTGGATTAGGATACGGTGAAAAATATAATAAAGAATTTATAATATGTAATTCATTTATTACTAGGGGTAATAAACCACATGAAAAACATTTAAATAAATTAATTCTTAGGATATTTCCAGAGATAAAATTTTTATATTCATTACCTAATAATATTGGTATAGGAGAACAATTACCCTTACCTAATTCAGATAATAATGTTATTTTATATGGATTTTTTCAAGATGTTAATTACTTTCCATCTGATACTCTAATACCTGATATTAGAACTAACTACTATCCAGATACATATTTTATTCATATACGTGCTGGTGATTATTTAACTAACGATGATTGGAATATTGATTTAACTAATTACTATAACCATTGTTTTTCATTATTAGAATCCAGTAATGTAAAATATATAGTATTTTCAAATGATAATAATTATGCTCAAAATTATATGACTAAATATAATATAAAATATACTATTTCAGATAAAGTTGATCAAATTGATAGCTTAATTGAAATGGCAAATTGTTCTGGTGGAATATGTGCTAATTCTAGTTTTAGTTGGTTAGGTGGATTTTTTCAAAAAGATAAAAGAGGTAAAATTTTTATGCCTTCATTGTGGTGTAAAAGTATAAATACTAGAACATATCCAGAATGGGCAACTATTATACCAATAAATATTATAAAACCTCAAGTTAATACAAATACTCCAGTTAATACAAATAATACAAATACTACAAATAATACAAATACTACAAATAATCAATATAATTTAAATATATGGCAAAATACAATAAAAAATTCTTATGATATTATTATTAATGCAAGTAGTAAATGTGGTGGAGATTTATTTATGCCTTTTCCAATAGGTATGGGTTATCAATATGTTAAATATTTTAAAAATAATTTATCATGGCAAATTGGATCACATAATAATTTAGTTTTATGTGCCATAACTAGTTCAACTGATTTAAGTAGAAGACCTACTGGAATTAATAGAACAAAAATATTAAAAATTTTAGAAATAAATAGTATTAAAAATACACCATTAGATTATAAGTCATATATTTCTACATTATCTTCTTATAAGTTTGTAATATCACCAGAAGGAAATGGTATAGATTGTCATAGACATTATGAAGCTTTACTAGCTGGTTGTATACCCATTGTTGAATATAACGACAAAATTATAGAAAAATATAAGGGATGTCCAATTTTATATACACATGATTATTCTGAAATTAATGCTAACTATCTAGAAAAAAAATATAGTGAAATGATGAATGATTCATATAACTTTAATAGATTATTTTTATCATATTATCCTAATTATTATGAACAAATAGTAGATTGTGGAAATTACTGGATTAAATTATTATTAGGTTCTAAGTTTGAATGGTATAATATTAATATAGTATGGATTACATTAATAAATAAAGGATATCTAGAATTTACTAAAAATTTTTTAGAATCAATAAAAAGAAATAATTGTATATTTCCTATTCTAATATATTGTTCTGATCAACAATCAATAGATGCGTTACAAATATATAATAATGTAAAATGTATAGATGCTAGACCAATATTAAAAAAAATACTATCTAATAAATTATCATCATGGGATGAAAATAATTATAAATATATTGTCTTTTCTAAATTAGATGTTATTAAAGATGCATTATCAATATATAAAACATCGTATATTGGATATATTGATATGGATATTGTAATGTTAAAAAATCCTACTCAAACAATTATAAATACATTTATATTAAATCCTCATACAATTTTTGTTAGTCAATGCGATGAAAATAATGTACATACACAAAATTGCCCTAATCCACATTCTTGTTCAAATATACAAAATTGTCAATCAATATGTTCTGGTGTTATTGTATTTAAAAATACAGATATTGTTAATAAATTATTAGAATATACTGATAATGATGTATTAACATTAACAGGAGATCAAGAGTATATAATTAATATGGCAAATAAATATAATATAAAACATATTACGGTAGAAAAAAATATTTTCTTAAATGGTTCATTTCCAGGTGTAAATAATAATGAAATTCTTAGAATACCTGAAAGTGCGGAATTAATACATTTTAATTATTTAGTTGGAAAAAATAAAATTACGTTTATGAAAAAAAATAAAATGTGGTTTATCTAGTCAATATCTTTACTATTATTTTTTACCATCTCATATTTAATAAGAGTTTTTGATTTTGGTTTATACTTTTCTGCACAATCACAGTCAGGATGACGGGTAATGTTATGTTTGGGGCAAATCCATTTAACAGTTTTACCTTCTTTCATCATAAGAAATTTTCCATGCTTTTTCTTTCCATCTGAATTAGTGTACACTGTTCTTTTAAAAACTCGACTAGTTCCCTCTTGTTTGTTAGTCGGATCAATCCATATACCATGCATAAAAAGAGGCTTTTGCTTTTCATAGTTGGTCAAGTCAGTACGAATATCCCAGGTTTCTTTTTTGTAACTACGTGTCATTTTTAAATTACTATAACTTATAATATCTATAATAGATGTAGATATTATATATTTCAATTTTTATGTCAATTTTTATATGAAATTAAAAATCGTATAAATTTCGTGAATTAAAAATTTTATCTAATTAAATCTTCCAACTTTTTCTTTAATATATCAATTAATAAACTATATACTTCTCTTTTATTATTATCAATATCATACCATTTAATATCGTAAGTATCTAAATATTTTTCAACATCTTTATACATCATTGATTTACTATATACATTACGAGCAATGTATTGTAATTTACTTTCATATTCACTTTCTTTAGTTTTATTTGATTTGTATTCTTTTTTAGATTTAACCATGCTATTATTCTTTCTAACATAATTTAATAAGTAAGGGTGTTGGCTAGGAATAATAAAATTATAAAAATTAGTATAAATAGTTTTCATTACTTTTTGATGTAATTCAGAATCTGTATTTATATCTTGGTATTCATATGATGAATAAATAGTAGGGATGGGAATATTAGATGCAAAATAATTAGGAATACTGAGTTTAGTATAAGGATTTATAATAGGTTGTTGACCCATTGATATAATAGTTTGTCTGCCTAAATCATCTGTATATAAGATAGAAGTATTTTTATCTAAGTTAACAACTGGTGTATTAAGTACACTTGGATCAGATATTACGAATGACATATACTTTATAGATTTATTTTTATTTTATTGTAAAATAAATAAATTATTTTAATACAGAACTTTGAATCTTTTCAAAATCATCTAAATCTTTAGCACTTAGTATCATTTTGTATATTTTATTTACAGTATCTTTTGTATTTTTTGATTTACTTGAACAAAATTCAACAACTTTAGTAATAATATTAAGAGTAACTTCAGGAGAATTAATAATATTTTGTTGATATTCTACCATACCGTAAATAAATATTCTATAAACAGTAGTTGGTGAAATTTTATTTATAGTATTAATAAAATTATTTAATGTAAGTAAAGAGTTTATATTAAAGATTTTCAAGTACTCTTTTTTAGAAAAAGAAAAAGTAATTAGAATATTATTTTCTTGATTCATATTATTAAGAATGAAATCTTTTCAGAACAATTTTGTTAAAGTTATAGACTATTCTAAGAATTTAGAATCTTATAATCAAGAACAATTATTTTCAGCCATTAATGATTTACGCAGTATGCACGGTGAAATGTTAGGCGGTTTTTATAAAAATTTAGGTAATGATTTAAATCAACAAAATACTAAAGTAGAATTAAGTTTTTTAGATTCAATGATTGATACCACCAGAAAAGTATTACAATTAGCTGAAAGTAAATTTAATTATGGTACACAAACTGGTGGTGCTACTGAAAGTAATTTAAATAAACAAATAGGTGGTTCTAAATATCAAGATTATAAAACCAAACCAATTTTATTTGCATTCACTGCTAAATGGTGTGGTCATTGCCATCATTTTTTACCAACATTTGAAAAATTACGTAGAGAATACGTAGATGATTCTAAATTAAAAACTATTAATGTTGATGAAGAAAATAATAGTGACCTAGTTGAATTATATGGAATAGAAGGTTTTCCTTCCATAAAATTACATGACGGTAAAAAGTTACATGATTTTACCGGTGGTAGAGATATTAATAGTATTCGTGAATGGGTTAACGGTATTTTAGGTAATCATGCGATTAAAGGCTAACACTTGTTGGACTTAATGATGAATTTACAAATCTTCTAGCAGTTTTATCATGTCTACCTATAAATAATAAAGCACCTGCACCCATTATACTGAAACCAAGGGATGATAAAGATGCTGTAGCATAATTAGTTTTAGAAGCATAATCATAAATTGCTGCCCCCATTGCTATTCCACCAACTAGAATCATAAGATATTTAAAAATAGTAGACTTCATAAAGTTATCTATTTTATCTCCAACATCAAATTCAGAAGATGTAGTAGTACTTGACATTTTTAATATATATTATATAAATATTAAAAATATTATAATTTTTTGTAAATTATCATACATGAAGTATCTGCATATTTAATATCAACAATTTCATATTTCCCATTAAATTCAGATAAAACAGTATTTATTTTATCTTCTATCAATTCTATATTATTAGTTGTGTCAAAGCGAATAATTTTAACTTTTAATAAATTCTTTTTTTCGTAATTGTGTGATATAAAATAACTTTTATGATCTTCAAATGATCCACAAACAATTTCACTTGACATCTTTCTTTTCTTAATATATATACTCTCTATATTTTTTTTAAGATTCCATATCTTTTCTAATCTTTATATGATATTCTTGTGGATTTTCCCTCAAGAGTTTGGACGCATCCGGGTTTGCTGCAGAATCGGAGTTTGGATCATGTAACAGTGAGATAATGCTAATAAAAATTGATCGGACATTTTGAATTGGTCTCCATCTTTCAATTTCATGTTCATATCCAGTTAAATCATTCCCTTCGTGTAAAATAGAAATACATAGTTTACCATCTGGATATACATTTGGATGAAATAATTTGCATTTAAATTCTACTTTGGGAGGACTCGTTGGATAATTTGATGGAAATGTAATAATACCATCATAAATTCCACCTTGATATGGAGATTCGAATGGTCCTAGAATTGTAAACTTCCAAATTAAGAGATTATCTGGATTAACATCAAATGTTACATTGTCAATAGGATCTTTTACTATTTTTTCATACTCTCTTGAAAGTCTTAGTGAAGCAGTCATATTTATTATAGTATATAAATATATTTGTTTATAGTTGTATTATTTCAATTTTTATTTATTATTTATATAAAATAATAATAATATACAAATGTCTACTAGTTCTGTTTCTTCTGGAACTAATTTTGGTGCGAGTGCAGGAGCTGGTTTTGGTGCTAGTGCAGGTGCTGGTTTTGGTGCTAGTGCAGGTGCTGGTACAGGTGTGAGTACAGGTGTGAGTACAGGCGCAGGTGTTAATTATGGTGCTAGTTTTGGTACTGGTGATGGAAATAATAACTCAAATCCTATTTCCTCTGTTTTTTCTTTTATCTGTTGTATTGGACTTATTGGTGGAATAGTTTATTTCAGATATTATCACAAAGGTCCTATTTTTCCTGCACAAAGCGGTTCATCTAGCGAATCCACTGTCCCTGATTTTTTTATAGGATTATAAAAAGTTGAAATATTTTTATTATTAATATAAACTTTTAATAATAACAAATAATATATAAAATGTCATCTGATAAAATTATTCATGTTACTACTTTAGATGAAATCCCTAAAACTGGTCGTGTTGTAATTGATTTTTTTGCTGATTGGTGTGGCCCTTGTAAAAAATTAGCACCTGAATTTAGTCAGTTATCTAATAAATATGAAAACATTACTTTTATCAAGGTAGATAGTGATGAAGCTGAAGATCTTGCTAAACATTATGAAGTTTCTGCATTACCAACTATACTTTTCATTAAAGATGGTGTAACAGTTAGTGTAATTAAGGGATTTAATCTAACTGTATTAATTAGTGAATTAGACGAATTAGCAAAATAAATTTTATTTTTATTTATTATGGATAATAAATTAAAATATATAGTAGTTTTTGGATTAGTGTATATAATATTTAGATTTGTAAAAAGTTTTTTTATTAAAGATAGTTCTGAAACATATATCCAATATATATATGAATATCTTAATGGTTCACCTAGTTCTACCACAGAACCTGAACCTGAAATTGAAATTTCAACTGCATTAAGTGCTTATATTGCAAATCTTAATTCACCTTCAAGAACAATAAATATTGCCGTTACTTTACCATCAGGTGCAATTACAACAGTACCTTGCACAGGTAACTGTACAAATTGTGTAGTTACTAGTTTAACACCATCCGGATGTTTTGTAAGTGAAAAAACATAATTATCAAATTTTTATTTTATTTTAATTTAGTATGGATAAATTAAAATATATAATAATATTTTTTTTAGGATATTTAATATTTAGAATTGTAAGTAGATATTATACTACAGAAGAATTTTCTCCTAGTTCTTTTGATGATCCCGCTAATGGTAAATTTATTTTACCTATTACTGAAGATGCCGATAATACTGTTCAAACCGATGGTTATAGTGGTCGTTATGTTCGTATAATGCCATCTGTAAATATGGGAGACGGTTATATTGGTCTTACACAAATTATTGTTTATGATTCAAACAATAATAATATTGCATTTGGAATGCCTGTATATGGAACTAGTATATATACTGATCATGCACCCGCATATACATTAACAAGTGGTCAAACTATACCTCAATGGTCACCTAATTTCTGGAATTCAGCTACCGGAAATAGATCTACTGAATTTGTTGAAGTAGATCTTGGATCATTAGTAAATATATCAAGTGTTCGTTTAATTGGTCGTAATGGATGTTGCACTGCAAGTGATTCATCTGGTAATGATAGAACTTCTCAAATGCGTATTCAAATTACTTCTACTAGTAATTCAACAAGTGCAATGGCATTTTATAATGATGCAAAAAAAGCTAATAATGCAACTACTGATGGTAATGTAACTAATAAGGAAGTTTATCATATAAATGGTTCATTTGCAAAAGGACAAGCCCAAGATCAATGTGCTAAATATGATGGAACATTAGCTACTTATGCACAATTAACAGGAGCCCTTAGTGATGGAGCAGATTGGTGTTTACCTGGTTGGCTTGCTGATTTTAATTTAACAAATGCATATTATCCAATAGTATCTGGAAGATCTAGTTGTGGAACAGGGTTTGGAATTCAAATTTTTAATTCAGTTTGGTTACCAAATTCAGATGGAACCGATGCATATAAATCAGGAAAAGGTAATCCAAAAACAGCATTAGCTGGTGCAGTATGCTATGGTGTCAAACCATCGAGTGGTCAAAATGCAAATATTGCTCCATATAGTTCAATTACAAAAGAATGGAATGCTCCCTATATAAAATCAAGTTCTACAACAATTGTGGCAATAACTCAACCAAACGGAACAGTTGTTCCAACACCATGTGTCTCTACAAATTGTTTAATAAACTGTAATATTACATATTCACCATCTGGAACATGTGTATTAGTACCAAAATAATATTTTATTTTATATCATTATGGATAAAATAAAATATATATTAATTTTTGCATTAATTTATCTAATTTTAAGACAATTATATTGTATTAATTATTTAGACAAAGAAAAATATAATGAAAATTTAGAAGAATTAGAAGAATTAGAAACTAATGAAGAAGTTATAGAAAATATAGATGAACCATTGATAGAAAACTTGATAGAATTTAAAGTGTCTACATTAAATTCTACTTTTAATGATATATATGATATTAAAATTGATTTAAATAATAATATATATATAAATCAAATTAATTCGGATAAAGGATGTATTAAAAAAATAGATACCCAAGGAAATGTTACAACTATTGTTTCAAATATTTCTTTGTCTTATTGTGGTATTACTTTAGATCGTTCTGGAAATATTTATACTACTGCTTGGTATAATAATGGAAAAAATATTATAAAAATTACTCAATCTGGTTCTATAACTGTTTTATATCCTAATCCAGAAGATACATGGGACTTACAGTTTGATTCGATTGGTAACCTCTATTGTATTTCTCCTAGAGTAGATTATGTATCTAAAATAGATAAATCGGGTAATGTTACTCGTGTTGGTAGTAATTTTTATCAGATAACAGGAGGAGCCTTTGATACCTTTGATAATTTATATGTAATATCACAACCAGGTGGAACTGTTCATAAGATAACTCCATCTGGAACAGTATCATTATTTGCTTCTAATTTAGGTGGTGGACCAACGAAAGGTGTATTTGATTCAAGTAATAATTTATATATTACTAATACATTTGCAAATGTAATTCAGATGATAGATACTTCTGGTAAAATTAATATAATTGCAGGGATATTAGATAAACCTGGTTCTTCAGATGGATCAAATTTTTCTGCTAAATTTAATTGGCCGATAGGAATATCAATAGATTCAAATAAAAATTTGTATATAACTGAACAGGGAAATAATACTACAATCCGAAAAATTGAAGGAATAGCTGGTGTTCCATTTATTAATTTTACACCACCACCAACAACAATAACTCTAACTGATTCTGTTGTAATTGCAGGACAACCGTTTACTGTAAATAATACAGGTACTACATCTGCAACAACTGCTACATGGGCACTTAATGGAACAATAATACCTGGAGGTTCAGTTAAAAGTCAAAACTTTACAGCTCCCACTAGCCCAGGAGTGTATAATATAACCTGTACTATACAAGGAATTATTGGTACTTCTAGAGTTACTGTAAATGCAATTACTGTAACTCTATCAGGTCCTTCTTCTGTAAGTGCAGGACAAACGTTTACTGTAAATAATACTGGTACTACATCAATTAGCGCAAGTGCTACATGGTCACTTAATGGAACAACAATACCCGGTGGTACAATTACAAATCAAAACTTTACAGCTCCTACTAACCCAGGAAAGTATACCATAAATTGCACTGTATTAGGAGTTACTGGTACTACTACTGTTACTGTAAATCCAACTGTAACTCTATCAGTTCCTCCTTCTGTAATTGCAGGACAAACGTTTACTATAAATAATACAGGTACTACATCAATTAATGCAAGTGCTACATGGTCACTTAATGGAACAACAATACCCGGAGGTACAATTACAAGTCAAAACTTTACAGCTCCTAGTAGCCCAGGAAAATATACTATAACTTGTACTGTACAAGGAGTTATTGGTACTACTAGTGTTACTGTAACTCCAGTAATTATAACTCTATCAGGACCTTCTTCTGTAATTGCAGGACAAGCATTTACTGTAAATAATACTGGTACTACATCAATTAATGCTACTGCTAAATGGTCACTTGATAAAACAATAATACCAGGAGATTCAATTAAAAGTCAAAATTTTACAGCTCCTAGTACCGCAGGAACGTATACTATAACTTGTAATATACTAGAATTTACCGGTAGTTATACTGTTACTGTAAATCCAATAATTATAACTTTATCAGGACCTTCTTCTGTAATTGCAGGACAAGCGTTTACTGTAAATAATACAGGTACTTCATCAATTAATGCTACTGCTAAATGGTTACTTGATAAAACAATAATACCTGGAGATTCAATTACAAGTCAAAACTTTACAGCTCCTAATACTGTAGGAACGTATACTATAACTTGTAATATACTAGAATTTACTGGTAAATATAATGTTACTGTAAATCCAATTACTGTAACTCTAACAGGTCCTTCTTCTGTAATTGCAGGACAATCTTTTACTGTAAATGCTACAGGCGACTGGACAAGTACAGAAGGTGCTATATGGGCACTTAATGGTGTAGCAAACAATTTATGTACAACTTCAAGTTGTGTGTTTGTAGCTCCCAGTATAGGAGGTACTGTAAAAGTAACTTATACTGTACTAGGATTTATCGGTAGTTTAGATATTCTTGTAAATCCAGTAATTGTAACTCTACCACCTTCTTCTATAAATAATACTGGTACAATTCCTAGTACTGGTTCAGTAACAACACAACCCATAACTACTATTAATCAAGCATCTACAACACAACCCCTAACTATTGCTCCAACATCTACAATTCCTAGTACTGGTTCAGTAACAACACAACCCCTAACTATTGCTCCAACATCTACAATTCCTAGTACTGTAAATCCTAATACAATTAAATCCCCTTCTAATTCTGTATCTGAAATAGAACAACGTTTAATTGCAGAAACAAGTACAGTATTACAAAATTTATCAAATACTACAAATCCTGAAATAATTTCAAATACATTAAATAATCTTTCATCTACGTTACAATCCCAAAATATTTCAAGTTCTATTCCTATTACTGATCCTGAAATTAAAAGTACAATTTATTCTTATTATGCATTAACAAATCCAACTTTAGATACTACTTTACCATTAGTAACTGTATCAACTAAACAAGATAGTAATGGAAATCAAATCATTGATCCAGAAAGTTTACCTGTAAATTCATCTACTTCCACAAATATAATAATTCCTCTTGATCCAGGTAAATCAATTATAATGAATTCAGTAGCAATTAGTAGAGGTAGTTTAAGTGATGGAACTAATATCAATCAAAGTAATCAAATTCAAATAAATGACGGTCCATGGTTAAATTATAATGAAAAAGTTACTATAGGTAATAATATATTTTTATTTGTTGGTTCTGGTAGTCCAATTATTATGCAAATATTACCTGCATCTCAATCAAACACTATTTATTATATAATTGGTATAGTTGTAGTATTAGTACTTATTGTTTTATATATTATATATTCACGCAATTCTAATAATAAGAAAAGTAGTTTTGACAAATACGGTGAATAATCTAAGAATTAAAATTTCTAATAATATTTTATTTTATATCATTATGGGTAAAATAAAATATTTAAAAACAAATATTGTAGAACACTTAACAGATGAAAGTGTTACTAGTTATATTAATGATGGTTTAGTTGGTAAAGAAGTTTATCAAATTAGTGATGTTTATACCTCATCTGAAGCAGGATCAGTGTGTGCTAAATATGGTGGTATATTAGCTACTAGTGATCAACTTCGTGCAGCTCAAAAATCTGGTGCCGCATGGTGTAGTTGGGGTTGGGTATCAGATTCTAATAATACTGTTATGGCATTTCCCATGCAAGAAGTATTTCCTATAGGAGATCCTAAATTTGGATGGTGTAATAGTACAGGTGTAAATGCTAATATAAATAATAGTAAAACTGATAAACGCGCTGTAAATTGTTATGGTATTAAACCACCTCAAAATAGCGGAATAAATATACAACCTTTTTATACATCTCCTTTATCACCACCTGCTAATCCAACAAAATACAACTCTCCTACTGTTGCAAAATATCTGGGTAAAGATCCTGATACTACTACAAATCCAACTAATGCACCATCTAATTCTGCAAATGATTCTAGAATTACACAACCAAGTCCAAATGATTTATCATCTGATTCTGTAATTACACAAACAAGTACAGTATTACAAAATTTATCAAATACTACAAATCCACAAGTAATTTCAAAAACATTAAATGATCTTTCATCTACATTACAATCCCAAAATGTTTCAAGTTCGTTTACTATTTCTGATCCTGAAACTAAAAGTACAATTTATTCTTATTATGCTTCAAAAAATCCAACTTTAGATACTAATTTACCATTAGCAATAGTATCAACTACCAAAGATAGTAATGGAAATCAAATTATTGATCCAGAAAGTTTACCGGTAAATTCATCTACTTCTACAAATATATTAATTCCTCTTGATCCTGGTAAATCAATTACAATGAAATCTGTTACAGTCAGTAGAGGTAGTTTAAGTGATGGAACTAATAGTAATCAAAGCAACCAAATTAGAATAAATGATGGTTCGTGGTTAAATTATAATGAAAAAGTTACTGTTGGAAATAATACATTTTTATTTGTTGGTTCTGGTAGTCCGATTATTATGCAAATATTACCTGCATCTCAATCAAATAATAATTATTATATAATTGGTACAATTGTAGTATTGGTACTTATTATTTTAATTATTATATATATGCGCAACTCTAATAATAATGAAATAAGTACTTTTGATAAATACGGTGAATAATCTAAGAGTTAAAATTTTTAATAATATTTTATTTTATATAATTATGGATAAAATAAAATATTTATTGATCTTTGTATTAATTTATCTAATTTTAAGAGAAATATATTGTATTAATTTTCCGAATAAAGAAAAATATGAAATAGAAAATTTAGAAACATATACAGAAGAAGTAGAAGAACCTGAAGAATTAGAAGAATTAGGGACAGAAATAGTAAAATATGAAGAAATAAAAACAGATATGGTAGAACATTTAACAGATGCGGAGGTACAAGCAAATGCTGCTGCGGTAGAAGAAAAGTTAGCAGTATATACTAAATCTATTAGTTTTTTAACTGGTGCTAGTGTTAAAAATTCTCCAACTAAAAATTGTATAGCTGCTGATTCAAATGGAAATGTGTTTATAGCTACTAATCAGCTTGATGTTACTACTAATTCAGGAGTAATAAAAGTTAGTTTTGATAATCGAGGTGTGGCAACTGCAACTCTATTAAAGGGAGCCTTAGGCTATAGCTCTAGGCCTACTCCTATAACCTATGATGCTAGTACTAATACTCTATATTATCACTCATTTTGGAGTATAAAAAAAATATCAAACCCAAATACTGATCCTTCTATAAATGAGATGAGTGGCGGGTATGGTAATATTATAGATATGGTATATAGTTCTTCATGGGGTGGACTAATTATGACTGACGGGGA
>Ga0209829_10000431_pt1 | contig 38634 bp, 52 predicted proteins | sample C_140205_EF_Meta_FD_187311 | JGI IMG/M metagenome (GOLD analysis project Ga0209829, IMG submission 187311) | Freshwater microbial communities from Lake Croche, Canada to study carbon cycling - C_140205_EF_MetaG (SPAdes) (version 2) | ecosystem: Environmental > Aquatic > Freshwater > Lake...
GTCACGCAGGCGACGGCCAACGACATCTTGCGCTATGCTCTTCGTTCGCTTGACGCAGAGGGGTTTGAACCCGTGCTGCACGTCCACGACGAGATCGTGCTGGAGACGACAGATCCTGAAGCCGCCGAACAGGCAATGCAGCGCGTCATGTGTACGCCGCCTGCATGGGCCGCCGGTCTGCCGCTGGGGATTGAGACGCATACGATGACACGCTATGGGAAGGGGTAGGACATGGTTAAAGATGGGGATGCGATAGCTGTTTGGTTTTCTTGTGGCGCGGCGAGCGCCGTTGCGGCGAAGATGACCGTAGAGAAGTATGGCGCGCGGTGCGCCGTTCGCGTGTTAAACAACCCAATCAAAGAGGAAGACGACGACAATCAACGGTTTCTCCGCGACGTATCCGATTGGGTAGGTCGCCCGGTTGAAACCGTGACGGCTAACAAATACCCGGCGTCAAGTGTTGTAGAAGTGTGGGATACGCGCAAGTTCATGAGTGGGCCGTTGGGCGCGCCTTGCACCATCGAGTTAAAAAAAGTTGCGCGGCAAGAATGGGAACGCAACAACCGCGTTGACTGGCACGTTTTGGGGTTTACCGCAGACGAACGGCGGCGGCACGATAGGTTTGTGCTTACCGAACGCGACAACGTATTGCCCGTATTGATAGACGCAAACATAGCCAAACAGGATTGCTACACAATCCTTAAAAATGCTGGTGTGCGCCTTCCGCACATTTACAGTTTAGGTTACCCAAACGCAAATTGCATTGGCTGCGTAAAGGCCACATCACCTACATATTGGAACCTTGTGCGAAAGACGCACCCTGAAGTTTTTGCCGCGCGGGCCGAACAATCTCGCAGGCTGGGCGCGCGGTTAACGCGGGTCAAAAACGAGCGCATGTTTTTGGATGAGTTGCCTGTTACCGCCAAAGGTCGTTCAATAAAAAATTTAGATTTTGAATGTGGGATCTTCTGCGAAGAACGAAACTGAAGGGGTAGGACATGCAAGAGCAACAATTTATCGACTACATCGTGGGGCTCGCACCAGAGGGCGAGACGGCGCTGCTGGTGCGCCAAAAGCCCGTCATGCGGGGTAATGAGCAGCAGACGTTTTTGGATGGTTCGTTGAAGTACACTTGGCCTGCCTACATGCCCATCAAGCCCCGCAAGGCTGACGAGGCGTGGTATCTCAATACCGGCTCGTTCATGACCGCGCGGTTCCTTGACGGCAAGCCCAGCGCCAGCGCCGCCAACTGCGACTACGTTCTTGCCATGATGCTGGATGACATTGGCACCAAGTCCAAGATCCCGCCCCTGCCGCCGACTTGGATCATGGAGACCAGCGAAGGGTCGTTCCAGTGGGGTTACGGTTTCAGCGACCAGCCGTCCAAAGGTGAGTTCAGCGCGGCCATCACCGCCATTGCCGTGGCGGGCTACACGGACCCCGGCGCAACCAATCCAGTACGTAATTTCCGCATTCCTGGATCAGTCAATCTGAAGCCGGGGCGCGCTGCTTTCCGGGCGCGTCTGATCGAGTTCCACCCTGATCGCGAGTACACGCTGCCGCAGATCTGCGAGGCGCTGGAGGTGACGCCAGCGGAGGCGGACACCGCGCGTAACTTGAATTTCAAACTGCGCGACACCGGCATGGACACCGTGCTGGAGTGGTTGAACGACAAGGGTCTGGTGCTGTCCAACGTCAACGGTGAAGGCTGGATGGGCATCGTGTGCCCCAACCATGCACAGCATTCAGACGGCCAGATCGGAGCCCGCTACAAGCCTCTGGATCGCTCGTTCTGTTGCTACCACGGCCACTGCGAGGGCTTCAACACGCAGGCGTTTCTGACGTGGGTGCATGACAACGGCGGCCCGCGCGTCTCGCTGGGTCTGCGCGACGAGTTGCTGGCGCAGCATATGCAGTCCACGCTGTCCAAGTTGTCGCCCACAGAGGCGTTCCCTGACGAGGCTGCGCGCATCATCGCCGAGGTGGATCGCAAGGAAGTCGGGCGCGTTGACAAGGCGGGCTGGTACGAGCGGTTCGCCTACGTCATCGAAGACGACGCCTATTTCGATCTGGACGCCCGCACCGAGTTGAGCCGGGGCTCGTTCAACGCCATCTTTCGCCACGTCAACTGCAAGTCGATCCATATGAGCGGCAAGAGCGCCCGCAGGATCGAGGCCAGCGTCTGCTATGACGAGAATCGCGCCGCCGCCAACGCCAGGCTGTTGCGCGGCATTACCTACGCTGCCGGTGACGGCGTCCTCGTCTCGCGCGACGGCGACGTGTACGGCAACCGCTGGCGCGACGCGCGGCCCGATCTGACCGGCGTGGCTCCCGGCGACGTGTCGCGTTGGCTCGACCACTGCCGGGCGCTGGTGCCAGAGGAGGCCGAGTTGACGCATTGCCTCGACGTGATGGCCTACAAGCTCCAGAACCCTCGCGTCAAGATCAACCACGCGGTGCTGCACGGCGGCGACGAGGGGTCCGGCAAGGATACGATGTGGGCGCCCTTCATTTGGGCAGTGTGCGGCCCAGGTCTCAAGAACCGGGGTCTGGTGGACAACGACGGGCTCAACTCGCAGTGGGGTTACGCGCTGGAGAGCGAGATCCTGATCTTGAACGAGTTGAAGGAACCGGAGGCGTCGCAGCGCCGCGCGCTTGCCAACAAGCTCAAGCCCATCATCGCCGCCCCACCGGAGACGCTGCCGATCAACCGCAAGGGCTTGCATCCTTACGACATGGTGAACCGCATGATGGTGCTGGCGTTCACGAACGATCCCGTCCCGATCTCGATCTCGTCTGGCGACCGCCGCTGGTTCTGCGTTTGGTCGTCCGCCGGGCGCATGGACCCAAGCGCAGCGCAGGACATGTGGCGCTGGTACCGCGCGGGCGGTTTTGAGACCATTGCCCGGTGGCTGGCTGACCGCGACGTGTCCAAGTTCAACCCGTCTGCGCCGCCCATGTGGACCGAGTTCAAGGAGAACCTGATCGAGAACGGCATGAGCATGGCGGAGAGTTTCATCCTCACGCAGATACGCGCCAGAACGGACGAGTTCAGGCGCGGCATCATCGCCACGCCCTTCTACGGCATCTGCGACCGCCTGATGGCGGCTGGCCCCGCAGGCGTCAAGATCCCGCCGTCTGCGCTGCTCCACGCCCTCAAGGAGGCCAAATGGATCGACCGGGGGCGCGTGGCGTCTGTGGAGCATCCCAGCAGGCGGCATGTGTTCGTCGCGCCTGAATACGCCAAGGAGCGCAAATCTGTGCTGCGGAACATGCTGGAGTCTACTGGCGAGAGCGGCAAAGTGATCGACTTCCCCGGTCGCACAGCCTAACGAAAGACCCCCGGTGCTTTCGCGCCGGGGGCAAGTTGCGTTCGACACACAGAGACTAGACCATCAGACAACCGGTCTGATGCGCCGGGGCGGATGCCCCAACGATCCGGCTTGTCACCGGATAGGTTTAGCGGCATGGGCCGCAAATTCATCATCTTCGCGCAGCGTGTTGGTCGCTTCCGTCCACGCCGCGTCCCGCTCGCGGGGTGGCAGGCGCTCGATGGCGCGCAGACCAGCGCGAAGGTTTTCAATCCGATATTCCAGCGTTTCAATCCGCTCGTCAATCGCGTTGGTGCTAAGGTTGTCGTCAACGCCCAGCAAAGTCAGCAATTCATCAATCTCGCGTTCCATCTCTTCATGAAACTGCGTCTTGCGGCGCCCGTCGCAGTAGTAGGCCAACAGCGCCGCTTCGTGGATCGCTTTGCCAGCGATCTGGATCTTCACATACGCTATTGCATCGTGTTCGTTGATACCGATCTTGAACATGTCAGACTCCCCTAGTTGACGGTGAACCATCGCACGTCAGCGCGATGGTGTAAAGCATTATTTAGCATATAAAGGAAAATGTGGATTACTTTTATCAGTCATGTTTCTGTGTTATTTCGAATCATCTTCTGAGGGTTTGTCCATGTATCTGACAGCCAAGCAGGTCGAGGAACTTTATGACCATCACGGATCAATCCGTCGCACAGCCGATTTTCTCGGGATACCAGAGCGCACCCTGAGAGACAAAGTAAAAGATGGCCGGGACATCAAAGTGTCGGAAACCGTTTTCCGCGTGAAGGATCTCGAAGACGAGATAAATACGTTAAGACAAAAGCTTTCTTTGATCTCCACCATTAAGCCAAGATATGTAGCGGGCCGCGAGGATGAAACTAGAGTTGTGGCGATAGGCGATACGCACGACCAGCCAGGTATGGACAAGGATCGGTTCAGGTGGATCGGTCGCCATTGCGCCAAGGTCATTCCCCACCGAATAGTTCAAATCGGCGATTTCTGTTCGTGGGATTCGGTCTCGACGCACGACGCGCCAGGCAGCGTGTCGCACTCGATGCGTCCGTCATTCAAGACGGATCTCGAAAGCTGCGAAGAAGCAATGTCCTTGTTCTTCAAGGAAATCAAAGACTTGACGATCCCTATGGAGTTGACGGCGGGGAACCACGAAGACCGGATCGCACGTTTTGAGAACAAAAACGCTGAAACTGTTGGAACTTTGTACATACAATTTGAAGAACTTTGCGCCCGTTACCGCTGGCGCCTGCACACATATGGGCAGTGGTTATTTATCGACGGCGTTGGGTTTACGCATGTTCCCAAAAATATAATGGGCAAGCCCTACGGCGGCCAGAACAGCGAAAACGCAATAGCTAACCACGCTACGCATGGCGTTGTTTATGGTCACACGCATAGGTCAGCCTTTCGTAAAGCGCCGAAGATCGGCATCAACAACAGCATTGAGGTCTTGAACCTAGGCAGCGCCATGCCTGACGGCTACGTTGCCAAGTATGCTGGCACAGCCACCAGCGGATGGTCATATGGCATTTATGAACTGTCCCTAAAGTCAGGTCATATAACATCCCACAGGTTTATCAGTATGCGCGAGCTTCGGGAACTGTACGCTTGAGGCTCGACAAGATGCACCCCTTCGCGGAGGAGCTTTGCGCAATGTTCCGCACCAAGCACGGCGTGATGGACGCCGAGAACGAAATGGCCCGAGAGTTGATCGCGCTCAACCTCCGCTTGATGGAGCTTGAAGGCCGTTTAAAGGTGCTTGAACGCGATAGGCTTCGCTCGTATCATCGAGAGCCTAGCATCCACCACATGAAGACCCTGTCGCGTCCCATTGATGACAACAATTGGTTTACACCTGAGAAGGATGACGGCGATGCGTGATGACGACGACGACATCGTGGAATTGGTGGAAGACGAAATGCCGATCTTCGACGACCCCGTCTCCCAGCGCGCCTACGCTTTTGTCCATCTTGCCAGGTTTGCGGAGACTTGCGCGGATGAGACCGCGCGGGATCTTACCTACACGATGATGCGCAAGGTCTGCCAGTCGATCAAGGCGACATCCACGGCAGACATAAAGATTCTGGACGGCGGGAAGAGTTAATCCTTCTCGTCCAACGCTTCCAAGATGATTGTACGCGCCAAGGCGCTTGTGCCCCATTCGCCGAGGCTAAACACATCCCGCAGCCCGTCCTCCAGCTTTTCGATGCGGTCGGCGGCTTCCCATTTAATTGGCTCAACAACCTTGCCAAAGAACGGATCATCCAGTGGTTCGCGCAGCCGCTTCACAAGATCAGTCATTTTTCCCCTCCAGTGCGTTGCGGGCAATTCGTTTCCGCTCGCTAAATACTTCGCAAAGCTCCACAAGAGCTTCCCAGTCACTTTCGAATATCGGGCTATCCCAATTTTTACAGACCTCCCGCAGCGCCGCCTCCAGCTTTTCGATGCGGTCGGCGGCACTCTCAAGCAAGCCCCAAGTGCTTTCGCCGCAGTCCCATTGGCGCAACCGCTTCACAAGATCGTCAGTCATCTATCTTCCTCCCCATCGTCGGATTGTTGCGTCCGCGCACTTGCGTGTTAGGCCAGACCCAGATCTCGCCAGTGTCGTCTTGAATGCAGACCCATAATAGGTGATGCTCGTCGCCGTTGTCGATCAGGAAGTGCGCCAGCGCCCGCCCTAGCGGCGTGGTAAGCGGCATAGTCGGGTTCAGTTGCAGCATCATGACTGGGGCTCCGTTAGCTCGCGCACGGCCAGTTCGAAGTAGCCCGCGCCGTCCTGCCAGTGGTCCACAAAACCAGGGTCGCCGCACAGAATGCGCGCCATCTTGTCAGCGATCACCTCCAGCGCCTGCGCCTGCGTCACGTCCAGCCGATCCCAATTGCGCGAGGTTCGCATCAACCGTTTGATAGTTTGCGAGTAGTCCGCCATTTCGCGAAACAGCCCATGGGTCTGCTCGCGGTCGGATAGGATCTGGTCAGTGTTCATTTGCTTTCCTTTCTTGCGTGGTAGCGTTGGACGCTGGTGATGATGGTGGTGTGGTCGCGCCCGCCCATGAGCGCGCCAATGCGAGGATAGGACCATCCACGCTCGCGCAGCAAGACGTAGATCTCCGCGCGGGTGTTGGCGTGGACGTGGGCGTTGCTGCGGGCGTTGGCCTGCGCCCAAGTCATCCCAAGCCGGTCCAACACTGCGGCGATGGCCCGCTTGGTGTCGGGCGAGCATGTGACGCCCGGTAGCGGGTCGGGCGGCGGTGGTGGTGGTGGCGGCGGCAACGGCAACGGCAACGGCGGTGGCGGTGGCGGTGCGGGCGGTGCGGGCGGTGCGGTGAAGGTTAGGCGAGGCGGCGCGCGCCCGTCCAGCCTAGCGCGCACGTCCTTGTAATGTTGCACGAGGGCGCTAACGTAATCCATCATGGGACCATCTCCATCAGCCAAGCGCGCGCGTCGCGCTCGTTTGCAACATATCCCAGCGCGCCTAGGACGCTCACGCAGCGCCAGGCGCGTGAGCCGGTGCGCTTGTAACGCACGGGGCCGTAGTGGCCCAGCAAGCGCCCGTAGTAGGACACGGTGCGCGTGCGGTCGTCGTGTATTTCGGTTGTGATCATGTCACGCTCTCCGATTCTGAGCGCGCACGGCGCGCAAGATCTCTTGCCCATCGCTCGCCCATACGCCGCTGGCGCAGGGGCACGGGTGCGAGGGCAGCTCACGCGCCAGCTCGCGCGCCTGCAGGGCGCGTATGGCGCTTAGGACCGCCTGCCCATACGCGCGGCGGTCGGCGTCGGGGTTGCGCCTGTAACGGTCCAGCCCGGCGAGCTTGGGATAGGGTTTCTGATTTTCCGCTGCGTCGCGGTCGAGGTAGGATTTGCGCTTAGCCATTGTTACACCTCAATATCTATATAAAGGCCAGGGCGATCATCGCCCCTGCGATTGCTAGGCCGGTGATGGTCAGGATTGCTTCGATGATGGCGATCATGGTGCGGATCTTTCGGCGGTTGCGGCGTCGGGCGCCTGAGCGGTGTGCGGGCGGGTGGCGTGGTCGGGGTGACAGGAGTGATGCGCATAGCGTGGCCTCTATGGCGTCGGGATGACGCGCGCTTACTGTAGCGCGCGCCGGTTAAGCTTAGGTTAACGCGGGCGCGTTCCATTTACGGGGCGTCGGGTTGCGCTCCCATGATTGCTTTGCGTAGGTTTCAAGCGAGGCCCACGCCGGGCGGGGCGCACCGTTGTCGTAAGTTGGGCGGCGGCGGATATCTTCGCGATACGCCGCCTCGCCTGGCGTCATAACGCCAAGCGCCAGATCCAAGGCGTCCCACGCTGCTTGTTTGGTTGACCATACGCCGTCAGTCTTGCGGATTAGGTCGAGCCCAATGCGTTCGCGCGCGCTTGTCAAACATTCGATATACCAATCGCCGCTTGATCCTTGGTAAACGTAAAAGCCGGGGTTGTTCATGGCGTGGGTTCCTTCTATTGCACTAGAATCTTTTACAGCATGGCGCTTGCGTTGACAAGCGCCATGTTCGCGCGTCACGCGTTAGCGAAGCGCCGCGCCGTTGCGCCGTGGGCGTTGATGACCATCGAAGCCTTGGCCTTTGCGCCAGTCCCGCCGCAAGCGCGGCAATCGGCGCAAGTTGTCTTGGCGCCAGCCTCTTTCGACGCGGGACACGTCGCCTCGCCAGCAAGGCGAGGCGCGTCTGGCGTCTTGACGCGGAACGTGCGCCAGCCCATGGCGTGGGCGGCCGCGTGGTCGGCTTCGCTATCGGTGCTCGCCATGCAAAGCAACTTAAACGCGGCGAATTTCTTGTTTCGCCATTGATGCGAGTAACCATTGATTGCGCTGGCGTTGACGGTAGCACGACGCCAAGTTTGGAACGGTGCTGCCGTGGGATCGCCATATGTCCCGATCCGAAACGCCAGAGCGGCGAACAACGCGGGGATGATGCGCGCGTCAAAATCGACGCCAGCGCGCGCGTATCCCCCACGTTTGAATGCGCCATACACTGACATGACGGATCGCCCAACGTTGACATAGCAAGAACCGTTGTTCGCAGGGCGATGTTGGCAATCGCCGCAAACGCTAGCATCGAAACCGGTCTTAAGCGCGCTCAACGGATCGATGTCAGATCGAATAATGAAAGTCTGAACCATTGCGCCAGTCTTGGCGTTCGTGCTCGCCGCAGTAATGCGATTCGCGATTACGACAATCGGCGCGCCATCAAGCGCGCTTGCGCCTTCATATAATATCACGCCGGTGAATTTTGCGCGCTTGAGCGCCTTAAGCATGTCTTGAGCCGTCTTAATCATTTTGTGTGCCTTTCGCGTTCGGCGCTCTGATCGGCGCTCTATAAATCAATGTAAACGATTTTCGAGCATGGTCAACGGAAAAATGCGAAATTGCAGAAAAAATTGATTAGAAAAAGCGCCAGCGTCGCCAAGGTGAAAATGGGGCGAAACGCGGGGATTGTCAGGGATTTTAAGGCGAAATTGCATTTATATACACCTCTACTGTATTTAAATGGAAAAACTTAATAATTATACATATATAGAATGTAGGATAGACTGACACGTTTGGCGAACGACTTAAACCTAGTGTGCAATTAGGACAATCGTGCAATTTCGCCCACGACGCCCCCACGCACTCTGGCGAGCGCACACTGCAGGGTGACATGCTCGCCATGTGCTCATTTGTGCAATCGCCCCCAAGGCGCGATGCATGGCGTGACATGCTCGCCATGTGCTCATTTGTGCAATCGCCCGTTGCCCCTGCCCTATTGCCTAGGTCATGTAGCTATTGCCTAGGTCATGTAGCTATTGTTCTGTTTATGTTTGGAGGGGGGGTAGGGCCTGCTGCCGCCCGGTCACGGTCACGGAGGGTCCGCAAAAAATTTTATTTTTTTTACCAAATTCATGGTGTAGAATGCTTTACATGACCTGGCACACGCTCCCCCACGAACCGCGCAAACTTCAAGCGACTGAGGCGCGATTGAACGCAATTTATCACGCCGCGCGTCACGGCTTGAAAGGCGACACGCTGGCGTTGGCTGCGGGTATGCAGCCGGTCGAGTACCGCCAATTATGCCAATTTGACCCATTGGCGGAGATGGCGGAACAGAAGGGCCGCGCGGACGGCGAGATGGAGATCTCGGCGCAACTGCACGAGGCGGCGCGAGCGGGCGACGCCAAGGCGGCGTTGGCGATCTTGCAGCACACGCATGGCTGGACGGCCAAGCAAGAGATTACCATTGACGTTTACCAGAAGATCAGCATTACTCAGGCGCTGGCGGACGCTCAGTCGCGCTTGATCGAGCATGACCCTGCTGAGCCGATCAACCGGGAACTGATGTATGGCGCAACTGCCGATCTATAAATCCAATGAAGAACAACTGTTGATGTCGCAGTTGTGGTCGCCTGGCATAGCGGACGATCCTGAAAAGTTTGTGCTGTTTGCGTTCCCGTGGGGCAAGCCCAACACGCCGCTGCACAAGTTTAAGGGCCCGCGCACCTGGCAGCGCAAGGTGTTGCGGGAGATCTCCGACCACATTAAGGCCAACAAAAACCAAGTGCAAATGGACACGCTGCGTAAGGCGGTGGCGTCGGGGCGCGGCATTGGCAAGTCGGCGCTGGTCAGTTGGCTGATCCTGTGGATGCTCTCGACGCGCATCGGATCGACCAGCATCATCTCGGCTAACTCAGAGGCGCAGCTTAGGTCCGTGACCTGGGGGGAGTTGACCAAGTGGACGGCCATGATCATCAACTCACACTGGTGGGAGATCAGTGCGACCAAGTTAATGCCCGCCAAATGGCTGTGCGAACTGGTCGAGCGCGATTTGAAGAAGGGCACGCGCTACTGGGCGGCGGAAGGCAAGCTGTGGTCTGAGGAGAACCCCGACAGCTACGCGGGCGTCCACAACCACGATGGGATGCTGCTGATCTTCGACGAGGCGAGCGGCATACCGGACCCGATCTGGGCGGTGGGCGCGGGGTTCTTTACCGAGAACGTGCTGGACCGCTACTGGTTTGCGTTCAGCAACCCCAGGCGCAACCAAGGGTATTTCTTCGAGACGTTCCACGCCAAGCGGGCGTTCTGGAACACCACGTCGGTAGACGCGCGGACGGTAGAAGACACCGACAAGCAGGTGTACGACCAGATCATTGCGGAATATGGCGAGGACAGCGGCGAGGCCAAGGTCGAAGTGTACGGCGAGTTTCCGTCCGTGGGCGACGATCAGTTCATTTGGCCGCTGCTGGTGGACGACGCCATGAAGCGGGACCGGTACAAGGACATGACCGCGCCCATCATCATGGGGATAGACCCGGCGCGTGGCGGGGCCGATTCGACCGTCATCGTGGTGCGGCAGGGACGCGACATCGTCGCCATCAAGCGGTACTCTGGCGAAGACACCATGATGATCGTGGGGCGAGTAATCGACGCTATCGAGGAGTTCAAGCCAACGCTGACGGTCATCGACGAAGGCGGGCTGGGATACGGCATCCTTGACCGGCTGAACGAACAGCGGTACAAGGTAAGAGGGGTTAACTTTGGCTGGAAGGCCAAGAACTCCATCATGTGGGGCAACAAGCGCGCCGAGATCTGGGGCGCAATGCGGGACTGGCTCAAGACAGCGTCCATCCCGCTGGACCGGCAACTGAAGGCGGACCTGACAGGTCCAACCAAGAAGCCAAACTCGTCGGGTACTATTTTCCTGGAAGGGAAAAAGGAAATGCGGGCACGCGGATTAGCCTCACCTGACGCAGCAGACGCGCTGGCGGTGACGTTCGCGTATCCTGTAGCATCCCGCACTTACGTTGAAAAACCCCGCTACGCTTACAGCTCATTGTCTAACGTCACCAACTCTTGGATGGGATCGTAACCATGTCCACCAGCACCAAATCAATCGGCGTCGCTTTTGAAGACCAGAACATCATCGGTTCTGATTTTGTTTTGGCTGGCGGTCAGCTTGGCTACTCGACCGACGCGCAGGGCGCGGTCACGCAGCTCACCAGCAAGTCGACCGGCGTGACGCTGGACAAGTCTTGCGGTCAAATTACCATGAACAACGCGGCGTTGGCGGCTACGACTAACGTGACGTTTACGCTGACCAACTCGCTGATTGGCGTCAAAGACGTGCTGGTGCTGAATGTGTACGGCGGCACTTCTGGTTCGTACAACGTGTGGGTCAGCGGTCTGGCTACTGGATCGGCCACCATCACCGTGCGTAACATCACGGGCGGTTCGCTGTCTGAAGCCATCGTGATCAACTACGCCATCATCCACGGACAGTAACATGGCAAAGTCTGTCTCCCTATCAGTCGGACGCGGGGAAAAACTGCCTGTCAGCAAGGGTGCTGGCCTGACTGCTAAAGGGCGTGAAAAGTACAATCGGGAGACGGGCTCTAATCTCAAAGCGCCCGCTCCCAGCCCTAAGATCGAAGCAGACAAGGGCCGCAAAGCTTCTTTCTGCGCGCGAATGGGCGCAGTAGCAGCCAATGCTAAAGATGGTGATCGCGCTAAAGCGGCGCTCAAACGGTGGAAGTGCTAACATGGCTACCAAACCTGGGCTATACGCCAACATCAATGCAAAACGCGAACGCATCAAGGAAGGCTCTGGCGAAAAAATGCAAAAGCCCAGCGCGGCTGGCGCACCGACCGCCAAGGCGTTCAAAGAGTCAGCCAAAACTGCAAAGAAGAAGTAAATGGATTACTCAGGCGTAGCAGCAGCGGGCCGCGTGTCAAGCGGTGGCGGGTCTCGTAAAAAAGACCCTGCCACCGTTATGGACACAATGCGTAGTCGTCTGACGATGGCTATCGCCGCGTATTCCGAAAGCCGCGAAGATGAGTTGGACGACCTGCGCTTCTTTGCCGGGTCGCCCGACAATCAGTGGCAGTGGCCTGCGGACGTGCTGGCTACCCGTGGCTCTGTGCAAGGGCAGACGATCAACGCCCGGCCTTGCCTGACCATCAACAAGTTGCCTCAGCACGTTAGACAGGTGACAAATGATCAAAGACAAAATCGACCAAGCGGTAAAGTCATTCCTGCTGATGACAAGGCAGATGTGGAGGTCGCTGAAATCTATGATGGTATCGTTCGCCATATTGAGTATATCTCGGATGCAGACGTGGCTTACGATACTGCTTGCGAAAATCAAGTAACGTATGGCGAAGGCTACATTCGACTGCTCACGGAATATTGCAGCGATGATACATTTGATCAAGACATCCGCATCGGGCGCATTCGCAACTCTTTTAGTGTCTACATGGACCCCACCATTCAAGATCCATGCGGATCTGACGCCAAATGGTGCTTTATCACCGAAGATCTTACAAAATCTGAATACGCCCGGCTTTTTCCAGACGCCATGCCCATCTCGTCTATTCAGCAGCAAGGCGTTGGCGACGAAAATTTGTCCAACTGGCTGAACGAAGATGTAGTCCGCATTGCGGAGTACTTTTACATCGAATACGAACCCGCCAAGCTCAATCTGTACCCTGACAACCGCACTGCATTCGAAGGTAGCCGCGAAGACGCCATGTTCAAGGCGTCTGGATTGATCCCGCTCAAGAGCCGCCAAGTAGACCGCAAGCGCGTCAAATGGTGCAAAACTAACGGCTACGAGATGCTGGAGGAAAACGATTGGGCAGGCCAGTGGATTCCGGTCATTCGCGTTGTCGGCAACGAATTTGAGGTCGATGGACGGCTTTTCGTGTCTGGATTGGTGCGAAACGCTAAAGATGCCCAGCGAATGTACAATTATTGGGTGTCTGCTGAGACCGAAATGTTGGCGTTGGCCCCCAAAGCGCCGTTTATCGGTTACGGAGGCCAGTTTGAAGGTTATGAGCAGCAATGGAAGACCGCAAACGTCAACAATTGGCCCTATCTGGAAGTCAATCCTGACGTTACGGACGGCCAAGGAGCGGTATTGCCGCTTCCGCAGCGGTCTCCTCCGCCTATGGCGCAAGTTGGGCTTATACAAGCCAAAGCAGGCGCGTCTGACGACATCAAATCGACCACTGGTCAATACGACAGTAGCCTTGGCGCGACCAGCAACGAGCGGTCAGGCCGGGCCATTTTGGCTCGCGAAAAACAAGGCGATACGGGCACATATCATTACGTTGACAACCTAGCCCGCGCCATCCGCTACACAACCCGTCAGATCGTAGACATGATCCCCAAGATCTACGACACGCAGCGCATCGCCCGTATCATAGGTATGGACGGCGAAACGAACATGGCTAAGATTGACCCCATGCAGCAAGAGCCGGTCAAAAAGATTGTCAGCCCTGAAAACCCCAACATTGTAATTGAAAAAATCTACAATCCCGGCGTTGGTAGGTACGATGTGTGCGTTACGACTGGGCCAAGCTACATGACCAAGCGTCAGGAAGCTCTCGACTCCATGTCGCAACTTCTTCAGGCCAATCCGGCTCTTTGGGCTGTTGCGGGCGATCTGTTTATCAAGAACATGGACTGGCCTGGCGCACAGGAAATGTCTGCGCGGTTTGCCAAGACCATTGACCCCAAGCTTTTGGAGACGGACGACAAATCCCCGGCGCTTCAGGCTGCTGAACAGCAGATGCAAGCGATGGGTCAAGAGATGGAAATGATGCACAAGATGCTTCAAAACGTTCATCAGTCCGTTGAAATGCAGGATCTTGAGCGCAAAAATTTTGAGGCGACAATCAAAGCGTTTGACGCCGAGACCAAGCGTCTTTCTGCTGTTCAAGCATCCATGTCCCCTGAGCAGATCCAAGACATCGTCATGGGCACGGTTCACGGTATGATCACCAGCGGCGATTTGGCGGGCGAAATGCCCGGCCAAGAGTTGCCAGGCGAACAAATGCCTATGGAAATGCCGCCCCAAGGAACGCCACCGCAGGGAATGCCGCAATGAAGAAAGCTTCTGATTTTGTAGGGTATCTGTTCCTTGGCCGCGATGTAGCTCATTCGGTCCATCTCAATACCCGCAGCTTTGCTAAACACATGGCGTTGCAAGGGTTTTACGATGGTATCGTTGACTTGGCAGACAAGTTTGCGGAAGCCTACCAAGGCCGTCATGGCTTGATTGGCGGCATCAGTCTTCAGACGGCCAAAAAAACTACTAACGTGGTTGAGTTTTTGGAAAACCAGCTTGAAGAGATTGAAGCTTGCCGATACGAAGTGGTAGACGAAAAAGATAGCGCGTTGCAAAACATCATTGACGAGATTGTAGGGTTGTATCTGTCAACCTTGTACAAACTCAAGTTCCTGTCGTGAGGCGCTAATGCCCACCGCTTCTTACGTTAAATATACGGCTGCCATTGAACCTCTTTTGGAGGGTATCAACGCTGGCACGGATACATGGAAGATAGCCCTTGCGGCAACCGTTAATGCCGCCGACACCACGTTTACGGCAGGCACTACGGATCTGGCGACGGGAGGCGGATACACGGCGGGCGGCAATACGGCCAGCATTACGTCCGCTACCCAGACGGCAGGCACGTACAAGTTAGTGCTGGCAAGCCCCACTGCATGGACAGGAACGGGTGCTGGATTTACGTTTCGATATGCGATACTTTGGGATGCTACAACAAACACCCCGGTAGCGTATTGGGATTATGGGTCCAGCGTAACCGTGGCGTCTGGCGATACCGTTACCGTTACTCTTGACGCTACAAATGGCGTGTTCCAAGCTACCTGATAGGATAGATCTATGGCCTTCATAACCGCAGATCGTGTTAAGGACACATCTACCACGACCGGCACCGGCAACATCATAGTGTCCGGATCTGCGCCGTTTGGCTATCGAACTTTTTCTACGGTTTTGAGCGTTAGCGACACATTTTATTATTGCATCCAAGGCCAAAGCACTTCCGAATGGGAAGTGGGGCTTGGAACCTACGTCAGTTCTAACCAATTTGCTCGTACAACCGTTCTATCATCGTCCGCCAGCGGCAGCGCCGTGTCATTTTCGTCCGGCACCAAAAACGTGTTCATTACGTTGCCCGCTAACAAAACGCTTCAATTTGATGTTAGTGGCTCACCTACGGCTGGCGGCATTTTGTATGGAACGGGTTCCATGCTTGCCTATTCTACGGCAGGTACCGCCGGTCAAGTTCTTGTATCTGGTGGAACCGGCGCGCCAACATGGTCTACCGTAATCGGTTTAGGCACTGTTACTAGCGTCAACGTCAGCGGCGGATCTACGGGGCTTACGTACAGCGGCGGTCCTATTACATCGTCTGGCACCATTACTATGGCGGGTACGTTGGCCGTTGCCAATGGCGGTACTGGTTTGACCACCACGCCTGCTAACGGTGCGTTGGATATTGGAAACGGTACTGGTTTTACCCGCACAACGCTGACGGCAGGCAGCAATATTACCATCACCAATGGCGCAGGGTCTGTTACCATTGCCTCTACGGGCGGTAGCGGAACACCTGGCGGCTCTACTACGCAAATTCAATACAATAGCGCAGGCGCGTTTGCCGGGTCATCAAACTTGACGTTTGACGGCACTAATTTGACGTCTGGCGGCACCGTTGTTATGGCGTCCAGCTTTAAACGTAATATTTTAATTAACGGCAATTTTCTTATTAACCAGCGCGTTTATGTCAGCGGCACCGCAACTGCTTCTGGCACTTACATGCACGACCGTTGGAAATCCACAACCACCAGCAGCAATTACACATTTACGCAGGCAACGCCCGACACAACAATTACTATTGCGGCGGGCACTATCGCGCAGATTGTTGAAGACAAAAATGTTGTTGGCGGCGTCTACACGCTTTCATGGACTGGCACGGCTACCGCTAGAATTGCCATCAACGGTGGTACAACAAGCGGTGCTTATGCGGCAAGCCCTATCACTACATCTAGCGCCACAGCAGGTCAGCAGATAACTGTTGAATTTAGCACCGGCACATTGGGTAGAGTTCAGCTTGAACCCGGCACCATTGCTACACCTTACGAGCGGCAAATTTACAACGAACAGTTGGCACAATGTCAAAGATATTGCTACGCCAATACGTATGCTAGTGGTGGAGAACGCTATACCGGGCTGGCAAGCTCTACAACGCAAAGCTATATATTTTACACATATCCTGTTACTCCTCGCGTTCCATTTACGGGAATAACGGTTTCTTCTGCCGCGCATTGGAGCGTGGTCAATTACGCAAACACAACCAACGGTGCTACTTCTAGCATAGCCTATACATGTTCCGGTATTAATACGGGAACTGTGCAAGCAACAACAACTGCCGGTGCGCCGACTATGACCGCCGGTAATCAAATTGCTCTTTACCCTACGAATGCGTCAGCTTTGATAATATGGACGGGGGCAGAATTATGAACGAGCCAGCTTGGATTTTGTTGCCCCCATCGTTTTTCCAAACAGAATTTGTTGTTTGGCGTGAATGGCCCGATGGCAAACAAGAAAGTCGTCTTGTTTCTACGTTTACGCTGGACGATCCTGATTACGCCGACATTGCGGCTCTTGTTGCCGCTAACAAGTTGATCGTCGCGCCCGTTGAAGGTGGCTAATGGCTTTTGTAACCGCCGACCGCGTTCTTGATAGCTCCACGTCCACTGGCACGGGAGCCTTTGTCGTGTCTGGTACGCCTGCGGCGGGGTACCGGACATTTTCAGCGGTCATGTCGGTTGGGGATACTTGCTATTATTCAATCCAAGGACAGACAACCAGCGAATGGGAAGTGGGGCTCGGTACTTACTCGTCCACCAATACGCTTACCCGCACAACAATCTATAGCTCCTCTAATTCAGGATCTGCGGTTACGTTTTCAGCGGGCACCAAAAATATATTCATTACGATGGCAGCGGCTAAATCTCCGCAATTAGACCCTACGGGCAATGTTACTGCTCTTGGTACGCCCGCATCTGCTACTCTTACTAATGCTACGGGGCTTTCACTAACCACAGGTGTCACAGGAATTTTGCCACCGGCTAATGGTGGATCGCTTGCATGGCAAACTGTTCAAACGACCGGATTTACCGCCGTCGCTGGCAACGCTTATCCCGTCAACACTACATCCGCTGCAATCACTGTCACGCTCCCCGCCAGCCCGTCTGCGGGCAACATTTTGCAGTTAACAGATTATGCCGGAACTTGGGCTACCAATTTTGTAATGGTAAACCCCAACGGTAAAAATCTTAACGGGTCAACAAACACCCTATCTCTTGCAACACGAAGAGAATCAATAGCTTTTGTTTATGTTGACGCTACACAGGGGTGGCTTGCTTTTTCTGGTGTTAACACTTCCAGCTATGTAGCAAACTATTTGGTTGTTGCTGGCGGCGGTGGTGGTGGAACTTGGGTTGGCGGCGGCGGCGGCGCAGGTGGTTTGTTATCGGGAACCGCATCATTAACTTTGGGTACTATCTATTCTATTACTGTTGGCGCTGGCGGGGCGGGGGCCGCAGCTCGCACAGCTTCTGGAGTTAATGGAAACGACTCAGTATTTTTTGGGAATACCGCAACCGGCGGCGGCGGCGGCGGATCATATACGGTTAGCAATGCCCCCACAACGCCAGGCAACGGCGGTTCTGGCGGCGGTGGTTCTGGTTTTGTTACTGGCTCTTCACCCGGCGGTTCTGGAACTTCTGGGCAGGGAAATACTGGCGGCGCGGGCGCAAATACAAGTCCTAACAGCGGCGGTGGTGGGGGAGGAGCAACCGCAGCGGGCGGCACCCAAAGCGGAACGGTTGGCGGCGTTGGTGGCGCGGGAACACCATCATCTATTACTGGTTCATCTGTAACCTATGCTGGCGGCGGCGGAGGAGCGCCAACTTTTAGTGCTGGCGCAACTGGTGGCGCTGGCGGAGCTGGTGGCGGCGGAGCAGGCGGAAACAGTAATATCGTTGGAACGGCAGGGACTGCAAATACGGGCGGCGGCGGCGGCGGCGGAAGCAACAGTGGGTCCGTTCTTCGCGCTGGAGGTGCTGGCGGTTCTGGGGTTGTTATCTTGTCAATACCGACATTTAACTATACAGGGGTGATAACAGGTTCGCCAACAGTAACTACATCTGGCAGCAATACAATTATTACATTTACCGCTTCAGGGAGTTACACGGCATGAGCCATTTTGCCAAAGTTCTGGATGGAAGGGTTATTAACGTCATTGTTGCAGAACCTGAGTTTTTTGACACGTTTGTGGACTCATCCCCTGGAACATGGCTACAAACTAGCTACAATACCCGTGGTGGAGTCCATTACGGTGCGGACGGCCAGCCAGATGGCGGCGTGGCTTTGCGCGGCAATTACGCCGGAATTGGGTATATCTATGACGCAACCAACGATATGTTTTACGCGCCCTCGCCTTTTGCAAGCTGGGTGCTAGATCAAACTACATGGTTGTGGGACGCGCCCGTACCATACCCCGCCGACGATCAGAGGTATGTTTGGGATGAAGTTACGGTTGGTTGGAAACTTGTGACCGAAGGATAGGTTAATTGAATGGCTTTCGCTCTTACTGGATATGGTTTGGGATCGTTACCGATTGCAGCCGGACCTTTAGCGGGAAGCCCCCCGGCTATTTCTGTTGCCTATACACTTACGGCATCCAACGGTTCATACGCACTTACGGGGAGCGATGTAACCATTACAAGAGGCTTCTTGCTTTCTACGCAAAACGGTCTATATTCGTTAACCGGGCAGGTTGTAAACATCACGTATACCCCCTTTACGCCGCCGGTTACGGGACCAACGCAGTACTTCATAGAAATTCGGTCCTTCACGGAATCTAGGAGAATATGATGTCGATCAACCTGAAAGCCATTACAACCAGGTTAGGCTATCAGCAGATCACCTCTCTCAGCTCCTCCACGGCGCTGACGGTGCCCGCCGTAGATCTTAACGGTTTGAATTGCCGCCCTGTGATTGCCCTCATTACCCCCGAGGGTCAGGCTGTTCGTTGGCGCGACGACAATATCGCCCCGACAGCTTCAGTTGGGATGCCGCTTGCCGTAGGCGTCACGCTTCAATATGACGGTGATCTGACCATGATTCGGTTCATTGAGCAGGTGGCCGGAGCCAAGCTCAACATCAGCTATTACGCCTAAAGGTGGCTTATGAACGTCTCACAGGATAACGCCCCAATGGACTACATGGACTACTTTACAAACCAGCTTCCCAAAAACTTGGCTACGATGGCCGCGTTGCGGGACGAACTGGCTATTCGTCAGGGCGCGCTGTCTGCGGCTCAAGACGCCGTTGCGGATCGCGCCAAAGCTGCTGATGAATTCGCCGCAGCCAAAATTGCTGCCGCTGAACTGGTTGCCGGGGCTAAGGAAGCCAAAGCGGCGCTAAAACAGGATCAGGCCCAGCTGAAAGCTGACCGAGCGGCGTTTGACGCCGCCAAGGCGGACAACGACGCGGCGCTTGCCGCCCGCGCAGATCTTCTGTCTCGGCAAGAAGCTTCTTGCAACGCTACCGAACTCCGTCAGGCTGCTACGGCGGCGTCTCTCGACGCCCGCGCTGCTGATCTGACATCCGCTACGCAGGCCCTTGAGGCCCGTGTGAAGGCTTTCCAAGAGAAAGTGGCTGGCCTTTCTGCTTAACCGACTGGCCGGTAGCCAGGCACTCCTCGGAGTAACCCATGAACGACGACAACACGCTTGCCCCAGTGGACACCTCGGTGCCCATGCCAGAACAGGAAGCTACGGCGGCTCCAGTTGCTGATGATACAAGGCCGGAAGATCAAACGACTGAAACGCCCAAATCTTTTACTCAAGAAGAGTTGGACGCCATAGTCGGTAAGCGCCTCGCAAGAGAGCAGCGTAAATGGGAACGGGAGCAAGCCCAGCGGGCGTCTGCTCCTGCGGTGCCTTCTGAATTACCGCCGCCCGACCAGTTTGATTCGGTCGAAACCTATGCGAAAGCATACGCCGAACAGATGTTGCGGGAACGGGAAGTTCAAAAGCAGCGGTCTGAATACGTAGAAGCCTACCACGACCGCGAAGAAGATGCGCGGGGCAAATACGATGACTTTGAACAGGTCGCGTACAACCCCAACCTCCGCATTACGACCGTGATGGCCGAGACGATCCAGACCTCTGATGTTGGTCCTGACGTAGCATATTACCTAGGGTCCAACCCCAAAGAAGCAGATCGCATTTCTCGTTTGTCGCCTATCTTGCAGGCCAAGGAGATCGGTAGAATTGAAGCCACCTTGGTTTCAAACCCGCCGGTCAAGAAATCTTCGAGTGCGCCCACGCCTATTTCGCCTGTCACTGCCCGTAGCAGTGGCGCTCCCGCTTTCGACACCACTGACCCACGGTCGATCAAAACGATGACCACGTCAGAATGGATTGCCGCAGAGCGGGCGCGACAGGTAAAGAAGCTGGAAGCCTCGAAATTCCGCTAATCCTCTACGCCTGAAAGGCTGACCAATGGCTAATAGCATTCTTACAATCGACATGATCACCAGGAAGGCTCTGGAGATCCTTGAAAACAACCTGGTGCTTTCGCGCAACGTGAACCGCCAGTACGATGACAGCTTTGCCGTCGAAGGCGCGAAGATTGGCTCCACGCTGCGTATCCGCCTGCCCGACCGCGCTCTCGTCACCAACGGCGCTGCGCTTCAGGTTCAGGACGATAACGAGCAGTACACGACCCTGACTGTTTCTACCCAGAAGCACATCGGCGTGAACTTTACCTCTGCCGAACTCACCATGCAGTTGGATGACTTCGCAGAGCGCGTTCTGAAGCCCCGCGTCAGCCAGCTTGCTGCCAGCGTGGATGCGGACGTGGCAAACGCCTACCAGAACATCTACAGCTCGGTTGGCACCCCCGGCACGACTCCGGCTACTTCGCTTGTCCTGCTTCAGGCCCAGCAGAAGCTGAACGAGTACGCCGTTCCTATGGACCAGCGTTACGCCACTGTGAACCCCGCTGCCAACGCCGGTCTGGTCGAGGGCATGAAGGGCTTCTTCAACCCCACCAGCACGATCAGCCGTCAGTTCAAGACCGGCATGATGGGCGAAGGGGTTCTTGGCTATGACGAAATCAACATGTCTCAGTCCATCGTGCAGCACACGACCGGTTCGCGTTCCACCTCGGACACGATCCTCGTCAACGGCGCTGTCACGACGCAGGGCGCGTCCACCATCAGCCTCGATGGCGGCACCGGCTCGGCGACCATCAAGGTTGGCGACGTGTTCACCATTGCTGGCGTGTATGCGGTTAACCCGCAGACCCGTCAGACCACCGGCAGTTTGCAGCAGTTTGTTGCTACCGCCACCGCCACCGCTTCCAGCGGCGCTTGGACCGACGTGGCGATCTCGCCCCCGATCTACACCGCCTCTCAGGCGCTGGCGACTGTGGATTCGTTCCCGGCGGACAATGCTGCTGTCACCTTCCTTGGTGCGGCCTCCACCGCGTACCCGCAGAACCTGATCTACAACAAGAACGCCATCACGCTCGGCACCGCCGATCTGCTCATGCCGCAGGGTGTGGATATGGCGTCTCGTCAGGTTCATAACGGCATTTCGATGCGTATTGTTCGTCAGTACGACATCAACAATGACCGTATGCCCTGCCGTATCGATGTTCTGTACGGTTTTGCCGTAATCCGCGCGCCTATGGCCGTGCGTATGTGGGGCTAACCCCTTCTATCTGGGGCTGCGGCCCCAGATTTCCCTCATCAACTCTTTAGGAGAATATCATGGCTCTTCCGAATGGCGCTGGTGGTTACCAGCTTGGCGATGGCAACATCACTGAAGTTAACATGGTGACGCAGGGCACCCCTGTCGCTAAGACCGCTGCGGCTACGCTTACCGCTGCGGAACTTACTTCTGGTATCATCACGTATACGGGCGCTGCGGTTAACCTGACGCTCCCCACGGTGGCGCTTACCGAGGCTTTGGTCACCAGCGCCAAGAACGACAGCTGCTTTGACGTTGTGATCATCAACACGGGCGCTACTAATGCGGCAACCGTTGTGGTTGGCACTGGTTGGACCATTGTTGGTGCTGCCGCCGTGTCTGCGGCTACTTCAGCTCGCTTTCTTGCGCGTAAAGTGGGCGATCTTTCGTGGACGCTGTACCGCGTCGCCTAATCAACCAACGCCCCGTCTACGGGCGGGGCGTTTTCCACAGGTATTTTTATGATCTACATGCGCCACCCGGTTCACGGCACCAAAGTTGCCACTATGGAAGCCGAAGCGATTTATGATGAAGAGAGCGGCTGGAAACGTTATACTCCCGGCGAAGCCCCGTTCTCTGACACGTCAGAGCCGGTAAATGAACTTGCACCCCGGCGGCGCGGTCGCAGGCCGCTGAATGAGGGAATAGCCAGCTATGACGACAGCCGGGGATCAGATTAACGGAGCCCTTCGCCTTTTGGGCGTTCTGGCCGAAGGTGAAACGCCGTCTGCGGCTACGTCGCAAGATGCGTTGTTCGCACTCAATCAGATGATCGACTCTTGGGGCACGGAAAAACTCTCGACGTTCACAACGCAAGAACAAGTTTTTTCATGGCTGCCTGGCCTTATCAGCCAGACGCTTGGCCCTTCCGGTGATTTCGTTGGCGACCGTCCGGTCCTTATGGACGACGCAACGTATTTTGTGGACGCCTCAACCGGCATCTCCTACGGCATCAAAATAATCAACCAGCAGCAGTACGACGGCATTGCGGTCAAAACTGTTACCAGTACTTTTCCACAGGTAATGTGGATCAACACTAATTATCCCAACATCGACATGCACATTTATCCGGTGCCTACCAAGGTGCTAGAATGGCATTTCATATCTGCGGCGCAGTTGACCCAGCCTGCCACCATTGCTACGCCGTTGTACTTCCCGCCGGGCTACATGCGGGCGTTTCGATACAATCTGGCTTGCGAGTTGGCTCCCGAATTTGGCGTAGAACCGTCTCCTACGGTTGGCCGCATTGCTATGGCGTCTAAGCGCAATCTCAAGCGCATCAACAATCCCGACGACATCATGTCGATTCCCTACGCCATCGTTAGCACCCGCCAACGGTTCAACATCTTTGCAGGTAATTTCTGATGAAGAGCCCTATCCTTGGCTCCGCGTATGTAGCCCGCAGCGTCAACGCTGCGGACAACCGCATGATCAACATATTTCCCGAGGTTGTGCCGGAAGCCGGAAAAGAACCTGCGTTTCTTCAACGCGCGCCAGGGTTAAACTATCTTGCCACAATGGGCGCAGGTCCGGTACGCGGGCTTTGGCAGTTTGGCAATTACGGCTACGCCGTGTCGGGTACATCGTTGTACCAAATCGACAGCGATTTTAACGTCGTGTCCAAAGGCACCGTGTCAGGCACCAGTCAAGTGTCGATGGTGGACAACGGTACGCAGTTGTTCATTGCTGCGGGCGCTACCGGCTACATTTACAACTCCAGTACGGACGTGTTCGCGCAGATCACGGACGTTGATTTTGCGGGTGCGGTAACGGTTGGGTTCATCGACGGGTACTTTGTCTACAACCAGCCTAACAGCCAGAAGTTCTGGGTTACATCGCTGTACGACGGCACGTCCGTCGATCCGCTTGACTTTGCCAGCGCCGAAGGTTCGCCTGACAATTTGGTGTCCCTAATTGTAGATCATCGCGAAGTTTGGCTGTTCGGGCAGAACTCTACCGAAGTTTGGTATGACGCCGGTTTGCCTGATTTTCCATTGTCGCGCATCCAAGGCGCGTTCATCGAAATCGGGTGCGCCGCGCCGTTCTCCGTCGCGAAGCTCGACAACGGCGTGTTTTGGCTCAGTTCGGACGCTCGCGGACGCGGTATGGTGTACCGTTCCAACGGCTACGCTGGCGTTCGCATTTCAACGCATTCCGTTGAATGGCAGATCCAGCAGTACGCCGACATTACGGACGCTGTGGCTTACACCTACCAGCAGGATGGTCATTCGTTCTATGTGCTGAACTTTCCCAGCGCCAACATTACTTGGGTTTACGACGTGGCAACCCAAGCTTGGCATCAACGCGCCGGTTGGCTCAACAACCAGTTTACTCGTCATCGCGGCAACTGCCAGATGGCGTTCAACGGCCAGATTGTAGTTGGCGATTATCTGACCGGCCAAATCTACGCTTACGATCCCACGGTCTACACCGAAGCCGGGGCAGTTCAAAAATGGTTGCGTTCGTGGCGGGCGTTGCCTACTGGCACTAACAATTTAAAACGCACGACGCAACACAGCCTGCAACTTGATTGCGAGGTAGGCGTGGGTTTGGACGGCGCAACGCCTGCAACTACAACCTATCTCAGCAGCATCTCGTCTGACGCCGCGTCCGCTGGCGCGATCAGCGGCGAATCGGAAGAAACCACAAACGAAATCATTGTGCAAGGTTCCGATCCGCAGGTCATGTTGCGCTGGTCCGACGATGGCGGGCATACTTGGTCCAACGAGCATTGGCGGTCGATGGGCAAACTTGGTGAGACCGGGCGGCGCGTCCTGTGGCGCAGGCTTGGCATGACGATGAGGCTTCGTGACCGCGTGTACGAAGTGTCGGGTACAGACCCGGTCAAGATCGCCATAATGGGTGCAGAACTGATCGTGAGTCCCACCAATGCCTGATAACATCACGCAGATACCGGCCCCCCGCGTTGCCATTTGGGACACGATGACAAACTACGTCACGCGGGGATGGTATCGGTATTTTTATAATCTTTACGCCATTCTCGGCAGCGGATCGCTTCGCAGCGGGGCGTTCTACGACACCACCACGCAGACCGCCGCCGCCATCAACACGGCATATGCCATCACGTTTAATAGTACCAGTTTGACCCAAGGCGTCAGCATTGGAACGCCAACGTCGCGAGTTTATGTAGACCGCACGGGCTCGTACAACATCCAATTTTCGTTACAACTGGTCAGCACAAGTGCATCAGCTAAAAACGTTTACATTTGGGCGGACGTAAACGGCACGTCAGTAATCCAGAGCGCCACCAAATTAACCTTAACAGGAAATGGAACCGCGTTGGTTGCGGCGTGGAACTTTGTCATCCGCATGAGTGCAGGTGACTATTTCCGGTTAATGTGGTCTACTTCGGACACAAATGTTCAGATAGCCGCTGCGGCAGCATCCGCGCCTGTGCCTGCCATCCCATCGGTTATCTTGACCGTAGCTTCAAATATAGGTGAATAATGGCTGTTCTCACCCCATCCCCTAAAACAGCTTTTGTTGATAATGCTGGCGAACCGTTGGTCGGCGGGCAGTTGTACACCTACATCGCCGGTACGACAACGTTGCAGGCTACCTATACGGACGCGACGGCAACGACGGCCAACACCAACCCCATCATCTTGGACTCGCGCGGCGAGGCTAACGTTTGGCTTGGCGGCGCGATCTACAAATTTGTGCTTAAGGATGCTGACGGCGCGCTGATCTGGACAGTGGATTATATTTCGGCCCCCACGGCTGCGGTGTCGCCCGTGCTGTCGGGCAACGTCACCATCGACTCCAACACACCGTCCCCTGCGCTTCAAATCACTCAAACTGGCACAGGACCGGCGCTTAAGGTGCAAGATTCTGCCGATCCTGACATAACGCCGTTTATTGTTGACGCTACAGGCCAAGTGGGTATTGGCACGGCTACGCCTGTTTCTGCGTTGGAAATTGCATCGCCTGGCGTCTTTACCGGTGCTTGGGCCTATCTGCCTAGCGGCACAAAAATGCTGTTTGTGCAAACCGCCGCGCCTACCGGTTGGACCAAATCTACCACGCATGACAACAAAGCGTTGCGCGTGGTATCAGGCGCGGCCAGCAGCGGAGGTACAACGGCGTTCACTAGCGTTTTTACCGCCCGCACCATCACCACGGCTAATATGCCTTCGCATACGCACACGTTAACTGATCCCGGACACACTCATTCAGTAAGCGCGCCAACGGTCGGCGTTACTGGATGGGGTGGAACAGGTAACATTAACAACGCAACATTTACTGTATCAACCTCCACCACAGGCATTACCATTGCCAACACTGGTAGCGGCACGGCAATGGACTTCGCCGTTCAGTATGTCGACGTCATCATCGCAACCAAGGATTGACAATGCAGCTCAAGAACGGATTATTCTGCCCGCTAATCAAGAAGGAATGCGTTCAGCTCCAGTGCGCTTGGTTTACGCAGTTGCGCGGGACGCATCCGCAGACGGGCGCGGAGATTGACGAGTGGATGTGCGCCATCTCGGCCATGCCCATGCTACAGATCGAGGTCGCCAAGGAGGCGCGGCAGGGCGCTGCGGCGACCGAGAGCTTCCGAAACGAGATGGTGCGGGCGCAGGCCGAGGTGCTGCCGTCTTTCATCAAGCAACTGTCGTAGGGGGTGCGGGTGTCGCACAAGCAGACGATCTCGGACTACTTTGCAACCGTTTTGGAGTTGCCTCCGCACGCCCGCGCTTGGCTTCTGGACCTGTGGGACGCCACCCAAGTGTTTGATGACGTGGTTGATGGCGATCCGGTGACGGGCGACGATATGCGCCGCGCGATCTGGTCTTGTATGGTGCAGATGCCGTCCAATCCATTCTTTGCCGTCAACTCGGCCAGCTTGCTGCCTGTGATGGCAACGGCGTTCCTGAAGTGGGCGGCGTCAGACGAGGCGGAACGCGCCGGTAAAGCAGACGCCAAGTCGTTCATGTGGCGGGCGTCCTACTATGATGTTGTTCTGGCCGTGGTCATGCTATGTCATGGATACGACGCGGCCCTAGCCAAGTCGGGTGCAGTTATGGCATTGTACGGTGAGAAATACACAGACTATTGCGCGGAGTTCTCCCATGCCTGATCCGATTTCTGCTATTGCAGGGTCTAGCGTCCTTGGCGCTGGCGCAAGTCTGTTTGGGGCCAGCAATGCCGCCGACGCCCAGCGTGAAGCTGCGGCTGCAAGCGCCGCTGCCCAGCGCGAAGCCGCCGACAAGAGCATCGCCGCCCAGCGCGAGATGTTCGACATTGGTCGGGCGGATCTTGCGCCATACCGTGAAAGCGGTACTGCCGCGCAAAATCAATTGCGGTCCTTCTTGGGTATCGGCGGCGACACAACTGCGCAAGGGTACGGCAAGTACACCAAAGATTTTGGTATGGAAGATTTTACCGCCGACCCCGGTTCAGCATTTCGTCTTAAGACGGGGCTGGAAAGTCTTGAGCGAAGCGGCGCGGCTAGAGGTATGGGTTTGTCTGGTGCGGCGCTTAAAGGCATTACGCGGTACGGGCAGGACTACGCATCAAACGAGTACCAGAACGCTTTTAATCGCTACCAGACCAATCGCAACAACCAGATCTCGCCGCTTATGGATTTCACGCGGTTGGGGCAAGCGTCCGCTGCCGGATCTGCGGCGCAGGCGCAAGGTTTGGGCACAAGCCTTGGCAACACCTATACAGGGCTGGGGCAGGGTATCGCGCAGGCGGATGTCGCGGCGGGCAATGCGACGGCGTCGGGGTACTTGAACCAAGCAAACGCGGTGACGAATGCGCTCAATCAGGGCATGAGTTCGTACACCATGAACAATTATCTAAACAGTCGAAATCCGTATAGCGGGGGCAGCCCAATGACAACGGCTGATTATAGCCTGATCAATAGCTATTTCAAAGGGTAAACCAATGGTTGACTATAACGCCGCGCTTCCGCAACTCGCGCAGTTTCAAGCCCCGAATGTGTTGGCTATGGCTTCGCAGGCCAACCAGATGCAAGCGGCCAACATGCTCATGCAGCAACGAGCGCGGGAACTTGACAAGGAAACCGCGCTTAACGCGGCTGCTCGTCAGTACGGCGTCAATACGCCCGAGTTTGCAAGAGTTGCAGGTGGCCTTGACTATGAGGCCGGGCTAAAAGCTTCTCATTACCAAAGTCAAATTGAAAACCAGAAGCGTCAAGCATTGGGTGAGGCCCGCCGCGCCGAAGTATCTAGCGCAGAACTTGCCGCCAAACATGCAGAACGCTATCGTAATTTGTTGCCCAGCGTAAACGATCAGACAGCGTGGACTGCTTGGCGTACAGAAATGGTGAAAGACCTAAAAGGTGCGGCAGACGTTATCCCCGAACTCTATTCTCCTGAGGCTAAAGCCGCTGCTGCCATGACGGCGTCTGAATTTATTCAATCAATTAAGCCTAAAGAAGATAAAATTCTTATGGACCCGCAACTTGGCGCGGTCGCAGTTAACCCTTCAGGTACCGGGCAACGTAAAATCCCAATGATGGTGCCGGGAGCGCCCGCCGCTGCCGCCGGGGCTCCGGCTGCATTTGACATGGCTCGCGCAAAAGCCGCGTCGGCTAATATTGAGAGCGGCGGTAAATACGACGCGTTGGGGCCAATTACCCGAAATGGCGACCGCGCTTACGGTAAATATCAGGTCATGGGCAATAACATCCCATCATGGACAAAAGAAGCATTTGGCAAGTCCATGACTCCCGAAGATTTCTTGGCCGATCCTGCGGCGCAGGAAAAAGTGTACGAACAACAGTTTGGCAAAAATGTCGCCAAGTACGGTAACGTTGCGGACGCAGCGTCTGTCTGGTTTACTGGCAAGCCCTTAGCTCAAGCCGGTAATGTGTCAGACGTTCTCGGCACCACCGCGCCTGAATACGTCAGCAAGTTTATGGCCGGGTACGGCGGCGCGGGCGGTGGTGGCGGCGCTGCGCCTCGCATGATGACCGCGCCTCAGTTTGCGGTTCCCGGCAGCGTGCCAGGGTATGTTCAACCTGCTAATGCGCTTGCGCCATTGGCGGCAGTTGAGGCGGCTAACAATCTGCGTCCGAAACAAATTCCCATGATGATTGCCGGGCAAGGCGGTTTGACTAAGTTTGACGAACCGCAAACTCGTAGCGAAGCTGAATACCAGAAATCCGTGCGCGATATAGAAGTTGCGGCTGCAACCGAAAAAACTAAAAAAGAAGCTGCGGCTCAATTTAAAGCGGGCGAAGAAGTTCCGAAATATGACGACCTGATGCGTCAATTAAGCGATGTTATTAAACCAAACGGATTGCTCGATAGAGCAACCGGCAGTGACATTGGCGCAGGCGTAGACCGCACACTGCAAGTGTTTGGGGTGTCTACGGCGGGCGCGAGAGCCAATGCGGCGCTTGAACCGCTTGCAGGCGCGTTGACCGCGTTGGTGCCACGTTTTGAAGGCCCACAATCAGATGCTGACCGTGAATCTTACGAAACTCAAGCCGGTCGTCTTGCGGATAAAAATAACACTGTTGAAACGCGGCGCGCGGCTGCTAAGGCAGTTTTAGAAATTATGAAACGTAACCGCAACGCAAACGCGGTTAAGATTGGCGTTGCGCCAATAACTGAACCTCCCCGCGCAGACGCGTTTACACTTTCGCCCGAAAATGAGGCTATCTTTAACAAATATAGGGCTAAGTAAATGCCGACATTTCAAGAGTTGGGGGCGGCGCTCGCTAACGCGGACAAGGCAGGCGACACGGAGGGGGCCAAGGCTCTTGCCGGTGAAATGTCGCGCATGATGGCCGCGCCACAAGCTACCGTTTCGGGGGGCGTTCCCGTCGGTCGCCGGTCGTGGGCGGATGTGCCGGGCGAAGCTATTTCTAACATTGGGCCGTCGGCGTCCAAGTTTGGGCAGGGGCTGTACGAGGCCGTATCGCAACCGCTGACCACGCTTGGCGGCGTGGCGGATCTTGCGGCGGGCGGTTTACGTAACCTTGCTCAATCCACCGCAGAAACAGCGCCAAACACCATATTTGGGCGTCTTTCACGCGGGCTTTTGGCTGTTGAAAATAACATTGGCGATAAAGCGGCGGCGGAACGCGCGTCTGAACTTGCGCGGTCTGTTGGCGGGCAGTACGCAGAAGAGTACGGTAACGAAGACGCTATCAAGAACAAGATTGCTACTGATCCCATTGGTTTTGCTTCCGATCTAAGCACACTAATGACCGGCGGGTCATTGGCAACGGCTAAACTTGCACCTAAAATGTCAAGCGTTTTGCGTACAGGTGCTATTGCTACTGATCCGTTGTCGCCTATTTTGTACGGAACACAAAAAGCCGCCAACGTAGTTGCAAAGTCAACGCCGTATGGCGCGCTAGCCCGAAGGATTGAGCCATACACATCGCCTGACCGTGTGGCCGCAAATGCGCTTATGGAGGCTGAAGATCCTAACAAGCTTATCGAAGCTTTGAAAGCTTCTAGAGGAATGCAGACAACGCCTGGCGCACCCACACCTACGATGGCGGAACGCGCTATAGCGGGGGGTCTTGAAAGCCCCACGATTGCCGGGCTGGAACAAGGGCTTGGCGCGGCTAGTCCTGAATTGGCACGCAAGACATTTGCAAACCAACAGCAAAAAATTGCGGCGATACAAGGGCAGTTGCAGCGCATTGACGCCGATTTGGCGTCACGCGTAAACACAATCGCCCCTGAAACGGTTCAACTAAAGCAAGTGCGCGATACCCTACTGCGTGAATTGGCGGATGATCAAGCGGCGCTTAAAACTACATCGCAAGGGCTTGTGACCGCGCTTCCCGATGTAAGCCCCGCCGAGACCGGCAAAGTCATTGCCGCGCGCGCGCAAGAAGTTAAAAAAGGATTGAAGACCGAAGTGTCTACGCCATTTGAAAAAGCTAAAGAGCTTGCGGGTGGGGCTACAACGGACATTTCTAACATCGTATCTGAAGCGGAACGCATCCTTGGCAAACCTCTATCGCAGATAGACCCCGCTACTGCGCCTGCAACTGCGCGTCTGTTGGCAGGTCTGCAAGGCCCGCCAACGCCTGGCGCATGGACGGAGCTTGCCCCCGGCGCAGGATTTCGTGAGGCGGCGGGGGCGCCTACCGCGCCTCGCGCCGATTTGGCTACGCTTGACGCGCTGCGCGAAGCCGTGAACGCAGACGTTAAAGCGGCAAAGCCTCTTTCAACTACAGACCCAACCCGCGCTCGCGAGCTTAGCAATTTATATGATCTCAACAAAGCCATAAGCGCTGCGGTTAAAAATAGCGATGTGTTTTCGCCTGAAGTGAAAGCACTTCACGAGCAGGGTATGGAAACATTCAGGACCAAAACCGTTCCTCAAATTAAAACGGGGCCGGTCGTTGAGATATTCCGTACAACAAAAAAGAACGAGCCGGGGCTAATGCCCGACATAACGGTGTCTAAGTTTCTTGAGGCACCGACGCGCGCGGATCAATTTTTGACGACGTTCAAAGGCGATGCCGCAGCTTTAGACGCTATGAAGACCGGCGTGTTGAGCAAGTTTCGTAATCAGATAACAGACCCGCTTACGAAAACAGTCAAACTTGAGGATGCCGCTGTATTTCAACAAAAGTATGCCAAGCAGATAGACGCGCTTGAAAAAGGCGGCGTTGATGTTCGCGCGGCGATGGAAGCAACGTTGAAAGACGCGCAGACCGTCGAAAGAGGCATGAAGGATTTGGAGTTGGCGTCTAAGACGTTTAAGGGCGTTGAAGGAAAACCTTTGAGCGCGCAGGGTATCGTTGATCTGGCGCTGTCATCGCCGGTTCAAATGACTTTTGTGCAATCCAAACTCAAGGGATCGCCAGGGGCTATGGACGCGCTGAAAGGCGAACTTACTGACCGCGCGGTCAAACTTATTCAAGCTAATGATCCTGAAAAGGCGCTTCAGTACCTGAACGACAACGCCAAAACGTTGAAGATTGGGTTGAAAGACGGCAAGACCTTTGACGAACTAAAGCGCATGGCCGAATATCAGCGCGACGTTCGAGAAGTTGCCAAGGGAGCGCCGACAAGCGCGCTTTCTATGGAAATCAAATTGGCAAACACATTTACTCCGGCGGAATTGACGGATCTCACAGTTGTCGCCAACGATGTGAAGCGTATGCAGCAGATCGCGGAACTGACAAAAGGTGGTGGGGCTGAACGCGGTATCGCGGCAGATCTGGCAACAGAGCAAGCGCGTAAAATGGGCACGTCCATTAAAGACGCGCCGCAATACTTTACGCCTGTGTACACCACCATTCGTAACCGTCTTGTAAAACTGGAAGAACGCGTCAACCGCAAAGCAGCGGTTGCGTTGCACAAAATGATGGTGGAAGACCCTGATAGCGCGATAGCGGCGCTTACAAAAGCGCAAGAACGCGTTGAGAAATCTAAAGGTTTTCAACCAAAGATGCCTCCAACCGCACCCACGTCTACGGCGGGCAACGTTATTACCGGGCCTCTTTCAGCCGAAGAACTACAGCAAAGCGGTTTGGAAGACATCGCAATCCCGCGTATGCTTACGATTCGCAGAAGTAACAATTCGTTGTCATCTAGCCGCAACCAAAATTCGCTGGCAGGTCAATAATGGATACGCAGAACATCCTGAACATGATCAGCATTGCCGCGATTGGCGCGGGCGGTTGGTTTGCGCGCGAACTGTGGGGCGCGGTCAAAGAACTGAGATCAGATCTTCATGATCTAGAGGTAGACCTGCCTAAGTCTTACGTCCGCAAAGACGATTTGGACAAGCGCATGGACCACATCGAAGGCATGTTCCAGCGCATTTACGACAAGCTTGATGGAAAGGCCGACAAATGAGCTTTGGAATTGACGACGCCATCGCGGCGGGCTTAAAGGTTCTCGACAAGTTTGTGCCTGATCCAGAGGCCAAGGCCAAAGCCGAAAGCGAACTGCGGTCAAGCCTCCAAGCTTGGGACAAGGCCCAGACGGATGTCAACGCCGTTGAGGCCGCCAATGCCAACGTGTTCGTGTCTGGCTGGCGTCCGTTCATTGGCTGGACATGCGGCTTGGCCTTGGCTTATCAGTATGTGCTGGCCCCCTTGGTCATGTGGGTCACGCTCACGATGGGCGTCCATCTGGCTGCGCCGCCTAAGCTTGACGACATGCTCTGGCAACTTGTGTTTGCCATGCTCGGCATGGGTGGCCTTCGCACTTTTGAGAAGATCAAGGGTGTGGCGCGGTGAAAGAAAACTGGGATAGCAGCTTTGCCGCCGTCCTGAAGCATGAAGGCGGCTACGTCAATAATCCGCGTGACCCTGGTGGACGTACCAACCTCGGCGTTACGCAACGCGCTTGGGAAGCATATCTAAACCGTGATGTCACCGAGATTGAGATGCGCGGCCTGATGCCGGAGGCGGTGAAGCCCTTCTACAAAACCATGTACTGGGACAAGATCAAGGGCGACCAGCTTCCGGCGGGCGTGGACTACGCGACGTATGATTTGGCCGTAAATTCTGGAACCCGCCGCGCCGCAAAATATCTTCAAGAAATTGCAGGTGTCTTTGCAGACGGCGTAATTGGCCCCAAATCATTAGAAGCTATCGCGGCTTGCGATCCCGCGCAGACCATTGATGCTCTCTGCGACATGCGGCTTGCCTTCCTTAAGCGGCTGACCACCTTTGACACGTTTGGCAAGGGTTGGAGCCGCCGCGTGGCCGAGGTCAAAGCCAAAGCCTCCGACATGGCCTAAGTGAGCGCCATCACCTCTGGCAGCGCCGCGCCACCAAGAATCTCTGCGCGCTCACGCGTCGCTCGCAACATTGTGTAGCGTTGATGCAGGCGAATCAGCACCGATTGGCGCTGCTCGCCGTTGCGCTCGTCTTCCAACAGACGGCGGACGGCGTCCTCGTCCAGATCGGGAAGTGCCTTGTTGATCTCGCGCCAGTTCATGCTGTCAGTTCCTCAAGTGCTATGTCAGAAATCGCGCGCTTGTCCTGAAGCGCAATCCATATCCGTTCGTCTATAGTTTTATTACAGATCAGCAAATAACACCAGACATCTTTGGTCTGACCGCCCCGGTGCAAGCGTCCTACTGTCTGTTCAAACAGTTCCAATGACCACGGCATGGACAGGAAGATGATCTTGCTGCCGCCAAATTGAAGGTTCAAACCGTGACCGGCAGACTTGGGGTGGATCAACAGCAGCTCGATCTCGCCCTTGTTCCAGCGTTCGATGGCGTTGAGATCGTCAATGGTGCGGGCGTGGGGATACCGGCGCAGCAACTCGGCCAGTTCCTCCTTGTAGTTGTAGACGATGATCGTGTTGTCGCGCTGGTTCTCGTTCAGGATCTCTTCGATCAGTTCAAACTTGTGCGACGAAAACCAAATGACCTTCTGTTTCATAGTGAACTTTCCCTTTTCCTCTGACGCTATCGTCTTGTTATCGTAGACAAATCCTGACGCCATCTGCTGGAGCTTGTTCGTCACGGCGGCGGCGTTCGCCGCGATGATCCGGTCGTCGCCGTACTCCAGCACCAGGTCGCGCTTCATCTTTTCGTAGGGCTTGCGGTCAGGCATATCGCAGCGCATTTCCACAACATGTAGCTGTGGCAATTTGTCGCTGTATTCGCCTGGGTCCAGCACAAAGGTTGCCGGGCGGATGGCGTCCATGACCTGTTCCAGCGCGCCTTTGCGCGGTTGCCAGTCGCCAAAGTCACGGTTGATGCAGACAAAATACTTTTGGAGGAACGCGCCCTTGGCGCGGCCCAACAGCGTCTGGTCGATTACTTTGCATTGACCAAACACGTCTTCAAGCCCGTTGGATGTAAACGAGCCGGTCAGACCCCACCGGAACGGGATCTTGTCGAGATGCGCCAAAAGCGCCTTGAAACGTTTGCCGCTGGGATTTTTAAGCCGCGTCAACTCGTCGAAAACAATGCCGTCAAAACCCGACAGATCCGGCAAGGATTGAACATTGTCGTAGTTGGTGACGACGATAGGCGCGGCGCTGTCAAACGCCGCTTGACGCTGCGCTGGCGTCCCAAGCGCAACGGCGATCTCGAAATCTGGAGCCCATTTCAGACGCTCGACCGGCCACACGTCCGTACAGACGCGCTTGGGGGCCAGCACCAGCCACCGCTTGACGTGGCCTTCCGCAACCATCTCGGTCATGGCCGTCAGCGTGATGGCCGTCTTGCCCGCGCCCACCGGGGCTAGGATCATGGCTCGGTTACGTTCGAATAGAAAATCAGCCGCTTCTTCTTGATAGGGTCGTAATGCGAGGCCCATTCGTCTACCCCTTCCGTTGACCACAGGCAGGCATAGAGCTGCCCCAACCGCAGCATGTCCGCTGCGAATAACTTTTGAAGCGGCGCAAGACGCCCGCTCTTGGTTTTGAGTTCCACGAACCACGTCTCGCCGTTGGGCATACACGCAATCCGATCCGCCACACCGCGTTGCGTGGGCGACTTGAACTTGTAGGTGACGCCGCCCAGCGACTGGACGGCCCACACGAAATATCGTTCGATCTCGCTTTCTCTCATAAAAAAATGTATTGCATGTCCGTAAAAGAAAGTCTAGTGTCTGCGTTGTCAACACTCCACTGAGGTAATCTAATGGCACAACATTCCACAATTGTCGGCGGTTCGACTGCCAAGCGCGTCATCAACTGCCCTGGCTCTGTAGCGCTCGTCGCCCAAATGCCGCCCAAGCCCTCCAGCGTCTACGCCGACACCGGCACCCTGCTGCACAACGTCATTGCTGACGTGCTGGATGGTAAGGCCACCGCGCAAGACTTCCTTGGTGTAGTCCATGCGGACGTGACGCTCGATCAAGATCTGATCGACAGCAAGCTGCTGCCCGCGTTGGCGGCGCTGAACGACATCGACCCTGATAGGCAGATGGAGTTTGAGACTGAGGTGTTAGTCGGGTTCGGCGATTTGCTGCCCGGCGTGTTCGGCTCGTCTGACATCGTTGGCCGCATCGGCGACACCGCCTACATTGTCGATTGGAAGTTTGGCGACGGTGTCACCGTCGATGTCGAAGAAAATCCACAGTTGATGTTCTACGCTGCTGCCGCCATGCGGACCCCCGCCGCGCAATGGGCGTTTGAAGGTGCGACTAAGGTGGAACTGGTCATCGTGCAGCCGCCATATGTCAAGCGGTGGGAGACGACCCCGCGCCGCATCCAACTGTTTGAGAAGGAACTGATGCAAGCGGTGAAGATGGCCCAGCGTCCTGACGCACCGTTAGCGCAGGGTGACTGGTGTCGCTGGTGCGCGGGCAAGGCGATCTGCCCCATTATGACCGGCGCTGCTGACCGGGCAATGGTGTCCGCGCTGCAAAGCGTCGATGCTGCTGACGTGTCGCACCATCTCAAGATGGCGGACCAGTTGGAAAGCTGGATGAGGGAAGTGCGGGCGCTGGCGATGCAGACGCTGGAGGCTGGCTTGCCGGTACCCGGCTACAAGCTCGTCCCCAAGCGCGGCCTGCGCCAGTGGGTCGATGAAAACAAAGCCCTTGACGCGATGCGCGATATGGGGCTCGATGCTAAGGAATTGACGGAGACGAAATTGTTGAGCCCCGCGCAAGCCGAGAAGGTGCTGAAAAGGCACAAGTTCGCGCTGCCCGCAGATCACGTCGTCTCTGTCTCATCAGGCAACACGCTGGCAACCGAGGATGATCCTCGCCCGGCGGTGATGCAGATCGGCGCACAATTGTCCGCCGCTCTTGGTAAACTCGTCTAAGGAGAAACAATAATGTCAAATCTCACAGTGTTCGGTGGTGCTAACCTTCCTTCCGTTTCGTCGCTTGCTTCCGGTTTGCGTTCGATCAACGCAGGCGTTCCTGACGGCGTAGGCTCTGTCATCCTCAAGATGGACAAGACCGGCCATTGGGTGTTCGGCGCGGAACAGACCGAGATCGACAATGATTCGTCTTGGGCCATCAACCCATTCAGTTTTGTCCACGGCTATATTGCTTGGGGCGAAGGTGAAGTTCTTGGGGAAAAGATGGTGTCAGTGCAACAGCCGCTGCCTGAGCTGGACGCTGCGCCGCCCGCCGCCAAGCGCGGTTGGGAAGTGCAGGTCGGCATGTCCCTAAAGTGCATGACTGGCGAGGACAAGGATCTGGAGGCCCGCTACACGGTTACGTCCGTGGGCGGCAAGAAGGCGGTGCAGCAGCTTGCGCTCGCCATCGCCGCCCAGGTCGATAAGGACCAAACCAAGCCGGTCCCGGTGGTGCGCCTTAAGAAGGAACACTACATTCACAAGAGCTACGGTCGCATCTATACTCCCGTCTTTGAAGTGATCGAATGGGTCGGGATGGATGGTGAGGCTGCGGAAACCGAGGCGGCGGAAGCTGCGTCGGAAGATGCTCCTACTGAGTCGCGTCGCCGTCGTCGCAGCGCGTAAGGAGGAGTGAACGCGGGCGTCAGCAGTCCTCCCCCTGCTGACGCCCGTTAGTATCTGATGCCCATGACCATACTCTGGATCGACTTCGAGACGCGAAGCAAGTGTGACTTGCCTTCGCGGGGCGTGTACAACTACGCCCAAGATCTCAGCACCGAGGTGCTGTGCATGTCCTACGCCTTCGATGATGGCGAAGTGACGACATGGTTGCCCGGCCAACCGTTTCCCGCTGCTGTTGCCAACCACACCGGCCAGATCCGCGCGCACAACGCCGCGTTTGAGCGTCTGATCTTTTGGTTTGTCCTGTGCCCCAATCAGCGTTTGATTGAGCCTAAGCCGGAACAGTTCTACTGCACGGCGGCGCAGGCTCGCGCCAACTGCGCGCCTGGCTCGCTGGAGGACGTGGGGCGGTTCGCTGGCGCGTCCATGAAGAAAGACCATCGCGGTTCGCAGTTGATCCGCCTGCTGTCCATTCCGCAGGCTGACGGGTTCTTCCGTCAGGATGCCACGCTGCTGGCTGAGATGATCCAATATTGCGAGCAAGATGTGCGCGCCATGCGGGCGATCAGCAAGGGTATGCGTGATCTGTCCCCAGAAGAATTGACGGACTATCACGTCAATGAGCGCGTCAACGACCGAGGTGTGCGCGTCGATGTCGAATTGTGCAACGCCGCGATCCGCTACGCCGCGACCGAGTTGGACGAGATCCAACAGATCGTCCGCGATGTGACGGGCGGCGCGATCACCAGCGTTCGCAGTCCCAAGATGCGCCAGTGGGTGTTGGACCGTGTCGGGCCGCAGGCGCTGGAACTGATGACCGTCTTCAAGGACGGCGAGGCCAAATATTCTATCGACAAATCCGTGCGCGGCAACCTTTTAATTCTTGCTAGGGAAAATCCTGATGAAGTGCCGCCTGATGTCGCTGAAGTCATACAATGTGCGGACGACCTATGGGCTTCGTCGGTCGCGAAGTTCCAGCGAGCCGCTAATCTCGCTGATCGAGACGATGGACGAGTGCGTGGCGCTTTTGTCTTTGCTGGGGGTTCAGCAACGGGACGTGCTTCGAGCTTTGGATTGCAGGTCCACAACTTCCCGCGCAAGTGCGCGAAAGAACCTGAATTAGTTCGCGCTGCGATGACGCAGGACGGCGAGATCGTCCCGCAATACGGCAAGCGCGTCACGGATGTGTTGAAGCAGATGCTGCGCCCGGCGCTGCTGGCTGATCCCGGCAATGCACTAGTGGTGGCCGATTGGTCGTCCATCGAAGCGCGCGTCAACCC
>Ga0209829_10000432_pt1 | contig 38612 bp, 32 predicted proteins | sample C_140205_EF_Meta_FD_187311 | JGI IMG/M metagenome (GOLD analysis project Ga0209829, IMG submission 187311) | Freshwater microbial communities from Lake Croche, Canada to study carbon cycling - C_140205_EF_MetaG (SPAdes) (version 2) | ecosystem: Environmental > Aquatic > Freshwater > Lake...
CTTTGCAAAAGTAGTGTCAATGTGAATTTCATCAAATACAAAGCCCTCACCAGACAAAGTCCTAAGCATTAGTTGTTGAAAAGGCTCAAACTGTTCTAAAGGATAAGCCGCTGTACCTAAGCCATCCTGATTAGTGACCATTACTTTATAATAGCCTAATTCCGCTGCAATTTTTTGTAAATGGGTAATAGCGCCTGCAACAAAACTTGTTTTTTCTATGGCATCAATTTGAAAATCAGTTGTTGGTTCTTCTAAAATAACCCCATCCCTGTCTATAAATAAAATAGGTCGCATTTTTTTTAATTGTCCTTTTGAAAACTTAATTACTTTTTGTTGACCTTGTTTTTACTAATTGACTTTTTCACTTCTGCTATAGTCACCAACCCTGCTTTATTGGACCAACTATTTCTAATATAACTTAACACATCAGCAATAGCCTCTTCCTTTAAATCCGGATTCGCACTCATTGCATTATTATAATACATTCCATCAAGTGCCACACGTTCATCATACCCATTTTGTATAATCTTCACCATTCTTGCAATATCTTTTCCATTCACGTTAGTGGAGCCATCTAGTGGAGGGTTCATATTAGGAACTCCTCCCCCATCTGATTGATGACAAACCAAACACCTGGTTTCAAATATTTTTTTGCCGTTAATTAAATTTTGAGCTTTTACACTAAGAGCGCTTATAATCATCATAATACTAAAGCACCCTATTTTAAAAAATCTTCCTAATTTATTTCCCATTATTTAATTACTCTTTAACGTTTTAATTATTTATTGTAACTGATTTTGAAAATAGCTCCTTTGGTATCATCACTTACATAAATAGAACCATCGGGCCCTAATGCTAAACCACAAGGTCTAGCCTTCGCCTTACCTGTATTGGTCACTTTAACACCCTCTTCCATTCCTGCAAATCCATTCGCAAAAATTTCCCACTCACCAGTAGCCTTTCCGTCTTTAAATGGAACAAAGGCTACAAAAAAACCTTCTTGAGGAAGTGGGGCTCTATTCCATGAGCCATGAAAGCTAATAAAAGCACCGTTTTTATATTTTGCAGGGAATTGATCACCTGTATAAAACAATACACCCATCGGCGCCATATGTGCAGGAAAAGCTACCGCTGGATCTTTATATTCAGCAGAACCTTCCATTTTGCTATCGCCACCGTATTCTGGAGCCACTATTTTTTTATGTTGAATGGGGTCATAATATACATAAGGCCAACCTGCATTGTCCCCTTCATTGATCGCGTAAAATGTTTCAGCTGGTAATTCTGCATTTTGCGCATCTGTATATAAACTAGGATAGAAACTATTTAATTGATCACGTCCGTGTTGTGCAACAAATAATTGATTGGTTTGCGTATTCCAATCCAAGCCAATTACATTTCTTAAACCAGTGGCATATCGCTTACCATCTTTATAAGTTTGATTTTGCTTACTACCATCAAATTTCCAAATTCCTCCGGCAGAATCTAAAATAGGACAAGGCTTCATGCCTTGAGAACCTGGCATTCTATTTTTTTCTTGACAAGCATTTGAGTAAGCTCCAATATTTACATAAATATTATTAGCCATATCCAATGTGATTGATTTTGAATTGTGCTCCCTTTTGTCAAGTAATCCACTAACAACAGTAACTGGGGTAAGTGGATTCAATACTTCGTCTTTACTATTTAAATCATATTTAAAAATGGCTTCATTAGAACTAGCATATAAACTATTCCCTTTTATGAAAATTCCAGTACCACCATATTTACCCCATCCAGTAATATTATCTGCTATTCCATCATGATTCGCATCCTCTAATCTTATAATAGCATTCCCCTCCTTATTTGGGTTATTTAACTTTGCAAAAACTACTCCTGATTTAGTAATAGCAATATGCCTTGCGCTTCCAATATTATCTGCAAACAAACTTGCTTTAAAACCAACTGGTAATTTTAATCCTGCATTTTCTTGCGCTTTACTCACAATGGATAGCGTCAATAAGAATAAACTTAAAATTGATAAACCTTTTTTCATATACTAGAATTGTTTAATTTAAAAATTGATGAGTGTGTAATTTAATTAATTTTCTTTAAAATCAGTTATTTGTAAATGTAAACTCGATCCATTTAGCCAAGGCATCTACCAAAGCTGTATTTTCCTGTTCGGTCCCAATCGTAATTCTTAAGCTATCGCTGCAATTTTCAAGGCTAGAACGGTCTCTCACCACAATCCCTTGCGTTAATAAATAGCGGTACAATTCGGTGGCTTTAGGAATTTTGACCAATAAAAAATTGGTGTCAGACGGGTATACCTTTTCCACAAAGGGCATAGTTTCGATCACCGCCGCAAGTGCAATACGCATATCCACCAAATGGGCAATCATATCATTAACTTGACCTACTTCCTCTAAAGCCGTCAAGGCCAATTCCTGTGTGACCATACTAATATTATAAGGTGCTTTTACTTTGTTCATATACTTTACAATCGCATCACTTGCAAAACACATGCCTAATCTTAGCCCTGCCAAACCCCAAGCTTTGCTTAATGTTTGTAAGACGACTAAATTAGGATAGTCAATTAATGATTGCGCAAATGATTTTTGCTTAGAAAAATTGATATACGCCTCATCCACTACCACTAAACCATTAAAGTGATTCAGTATTGTTTCAATGTCTATCCTATCCAATGAATTACCTGTTGGATTATTAGGAGAGCAAATCCATATTATTTTTGTTTGTTCGTTCACCAATTGTTCGATATGCGCCACATTCAATTGGAAATTAGGTAAAAGCGGTGCCGATTTTGTTTCAATATCATTAATATTAGCGCCTACTTCATACATGGGATAGGTGGGCGGACAAATAATAATATTGTCTTTGCCTGGTTCACAAAAAGTGCGAAATAAAATATCAATACATTCGTCACTTCCGTTACCTAAGAAAATTTGTTCCGCTTTGATTTGTTTTATAAAAGCTAATTTTTCTTTTACTTTTTTCTGATAAGGATCTGGATACCTATTGTACCATTTGGTCAAGGGCGACCCCAAACTATTTTCATTGGCATCTAATAGTACATTGGCTTCCCCAGTATATTCATCTTTTGCAGAAGAATAGGCTTTCAAAATTTCAATGTTAGGTCTTACTGTTTTTTTGATATCAAAATTCATAAATTATATTTTTGAAGCCAGCCATTTTAATCTAATACCTACTGCATTGCTATGTGCCTGTAACCCTTCCGCCTCAGCCATTTCAATGACGGTGGGTGCAATATTAGCCAACCCTCTTTCTGTAATTTGTTGGAAGGTTATTTTTTTAACAAAGCTATCCAAACTCACACCACTATATGCTTTGGCAAATCCATTGGTGGGTAATGTATGGTTGGTGCCACTAGCATAATCTCCTACAGATTCTGGCGAGTAGTTGCCAATGAAAATGGATCCTGCATTGATAATTTTATCTGCCAGTTGCGCTGCGTTATCAATGGATAATATTAAATGCTCTGGCGCATATTCGTTGATACAGGCAATGGCGGCTTCCACATTATTTAACACCATCGCCTTTGAATTTTTTAATGCCTTTTCCGCTAAATCTTTTCTTGGCAATACATTTAATTGCTGCTCCAATTCTTTTTGAACTGCTTCAACAATCTCTGTTGAACTAGCTATTAACAACACTTGACTGTCTGCGCCATGTTCTGCTTGCGATAATAAATCGGCTGCCACAAAAGAAGCAATACAAGTTTCATCTGCCCATACACAAACCTCACTCGGCCCTGCTGGCATATCAATAGCAACGCCTGCTTGTTGCACCAGCTGTTTGGCTGCTGTGACATATTGATTTCCTGGACCAAATATTTTATTGACTTTAGGAATGGTCGCTGTTCCATAAGCCATTGCTGCAATGGCTTGCGCACCACCTATGGTATAAATAGAGGTGACCCCCACCAAAGAAGCCGCATAAATAATTGCAGGATGAAGGTTTCCGGATTCATTGGGTGGAGAACATAAAATAATTTCTTTGCAGCCAGCCATTTTTGCTGGAACGCCCAACATTAAAACGGTTGAAAATAAAGGAGCAGATCCACCAGGAATATAAATGCCCACTTTTTCTATCCCTACCGATTTTCTCCAACACCACACCCCAGGCATGGTTTCAATTCTTTCTACTTGTTGAATTTGACTTTGATGAAATACTTCAATGTTTACTTTTGCCAACTGTATAGCTGTTTTTAAACTTGGAGCTAATTCGTTTTCAGCAGTAGCCATTTGAGCTGCGCTTAATTTAAATTCTTTTAAACTTATTTTATCTAAGGCTAAAGTAAATTGTCTTAATGCTTCATCTCCCTTGTTTTGCACTTCATTCAATATCAATTGAACTTGAGTCAATAATTGAGATGCATCCATCACTGGCCTTGCCAATAAAATGGGCCAATCCTTCGCAAGCGGTTCATTGTAAATTTTAATCATTATAAAATCATTTTTTCAATGGGCACTACTAAAATTCCTTCGGCTCCAGCCAATTTTAATTGTTCAATAATTTCCCAAAAATCACTTTCGTCAATAACACTGTGTACACTACTCCAACCTGGCGTAGCTAAAGCAATTACCGTAGGGCTTTTCATACCAGGTAATAAGGAAATAATTTTATCCAAATTGGCATTGGGTGCATTTAATAAAACATATTTATTTCTCTTTGCCTTTTTTACCGATTCAATTCTAAATAACAAGCGCTCCAATATTTGTGCAGCTTCTTTATCCAAGGCGGGTCTTTTAATTAACACCGCTTGAGAATTTAAAATAGTTTCAGCTTCTTTTAACCCATTCATAAATAAAGTAGAGCCGCTACTTACTAAATCACATATCACATCGGCCAGTCCAATACCAGGTGCAATTTCAACACTACCACTAATTTCATGAATTTCGGCTTTGATTTTATGCGTATCCAAATAATCTTGCACCAACACTGGATAACTGGTTGCAATTTTTTTTCCAGACAAAAAATTAGGCCCAGAAAAGGATTCGCTTTTCTTTACTGCGAAACTCAATCTACATTTTCCAAATCCCAATTCATAGGCTACTTCTACTTTTTTGGCTTTTTCATACACCACATTCTCTCCCACAAAACCTATATCCGCAACCCCATCTTCCACATATTGTGGAATATCATCGTCTCTTAAAAAGAATAACTCCAATGGGAAATTGGTCGCATCGGCTTTTAATTTATTGACCCCATTGCCAATATCAATTCCCGATTCTTTTAATAACTTAATAGAATCATCATGCAAACGGCCCGATTTCTGAATAGCTAACTTTAAACGCATTTTATTTTAATTTATCTTTTTTACAACTTTAATTTATTTCAATACTTTATGCCTACTAAAAAGGGCTTACTTGTTAGTAAGCCCTTTGGTTAAATATAGTATAATACCTACACCCATAGCTTACCCCTTGTAGAGCAAATGAAAATGATGTGTATGGCTTTTTATTATCATAGTGCAAATTTACAACCCTTTTATAAATTACCCAACTAAAAAGAATAAAATTGATTAAATTGCCTTAAGAAAGTTCTTATTTATAAAACTAGCACTTGTTTTTATGCGTATTATTCCCTTAACCCTATTGTTGACTACTATTTCTTTGACCTTTAATGCTCAAAAATCAGCTTTAAAGCTTCCTGCCAAAGCAACTGCCTATCCCGTCAAAGTTCCTACTCCCACTTTAATGAAGGATCCTATTAAAAAACTAGTATGGTCCGATGAATTTAATATAACTGGCCACCCCGATACCACCAAATGGGCTTATAATATAGGCACCGGTAATAATGGCTGGGGAAATAATGAATTAGAATACTATACCAATAGCAATAATAATGCAAGAGTAGAAAATGGAAATTTAATTATAGAAGCAAGGAAAGAAAATCTTGGTGGGCAGAATTATACCTCAGCTAGAATGCTTACGCAAGGAAAAGCAGATTGGACCTATGGACGTTTTGAAATTAGGGCTAAGTTGCCAGCAGGTGTAGGTTCTTGGCCTGCCATTTGGATGCTGGGTAGTAATATTGATCAGGTGGGCTGGCCCGCCTGTGGCGAAATAGATATCATGGAGCATGTAGGTAAAAGTTTAAATGAAATACATTGGTCAGCTCATTCTAAATTGTACAACTGGCCTAAAGGCACTCAAAAAACAGCCAAAGCTTTTATAAATGATGTAACCGCTTCCTTTCATGTGTATACACTTGATTGGAGTAAAAAAGAAATGAAATTTTATGTAGACAATGTGCTTTATTTAACCGTAGAAAATGAAAATAAATCGGACGAATATTATCCATTTGTTGCACCTCAATTCCTACTTTTAAATTTAGCTGTAGGTGGTGGATTTGGCGGTCCAAAAGTGGATGATAGTATTTTTCCCATTCGTATGGAAGTTGATTATGTTAGAGTTTACCAATAATAGCGTTTACCAATAAAAAAAATAAAATGACCCTACACCCAATAAAATCATTCTTGTTTTCCCTAGCCTTATTAATACAATTAAGTACTATCGCTCAAGATGCCAATTTATTGATTGGTACTTACACCCAAAAAGGAAGCAAGGGCATTTACTTATTTCATTTTGATACGGCAACAGGAAAGGCTACCGAAATTAGCCATACCGATAGCGCCAAAAATCCTTCTTACTTAACCATTTCAAAAGACAAACAAAATGTATACGCAGTAAATGAAAGTGCCGAGGGAAGCGTTAGCGTTTATAGTTTAAAAAATAATCAATTAAATTTATTGCAAAACAAAAGCAGCAAAGGCGCCAGCCCTTGTTATATTGCTTTAAGCCCCGATCAACGTAATTTATTTGTTGCCAATTATATGGGTGGAAGTCTTACTAGTTTTCATCGCTTTGCAGATGGTCAAATATCCAATCCTCAACAATTTATTCAACACAGTGGAAGCAGCGTCAATAAAGGAAGGCAAGAAAAAGCACATGTGCATGGATTGTTTTTTTCTCCCGAGGGCAAATATTTATTAACCCCCGATTTAGGAACCGATCAGGTATCCATTTATCCTTATCAATTTAAAAATAGCCCCCCACTTGATGAACAAAAAGTAAAAAACATTCCATCTAGTCCAGGTGCTGGGCCCCGACATTTAACTTTCTCTGCCAATGGTAAATTTATTTATATTATTGAAGAACTCACAGGAAGCATTAGCGTTTACCGTTTTACAAAAGGAGTGGCTAGTTTTATACAAACTTTAGCTATTCACCCAGCTGCTGCCACAACAATTCATGGAAGTGCCGATATTCATTTATCACCCGACGGATTATTTTTATACGCAACCAATAGAGGCACTGAAAATAATATTGTAAAACTTCCGGTGTTGCCTAATGGGAAATTAGACGAAAAGCATATTAGTTATTATTCCACACAAGGAAATGCTCCCCGTAATTTTACCATGACCCCAGATGGGAATTGGCTATTAGTCGCCAACCAAGAATCCGATAATGTAATTGTATTTAAACGCAATACCACCACTGGGGAATTGACCAATACTGGAAATAGTATTAAGGTATCGATGCCAGTTTGCTTATTGTTTTATTAAAAGAATTGGAACAATACTCAAGGGTCTTAATGTAATTCAAACCAGACTGGTTTTTCTTCGGCCCCTTCGGCATTGTAATTAATGAAAAGCTCATCGCCCACTTCAATTGCCTTAATAGTTGTAATACTCATCGTTTCCGCTTCATAATCCATATCATACCTACAATTGGGCTCAATAGCATGATTATAAATAGATATATAGCCCAAGCCAATGGCTGCGCTTTTGTGATCCTCTCCCCATTCAAAAATATAATCATACAATAAAGTCTCTTCTAGTTTTGTTCTTTGGATATTATCCACCACAATAACAGGCGCTATTTCAATCACAGTGCCACTTGCAATAGGCTCAGTAGCAAATACACCCCGACCTCTATTCGGAGATGGGGCAATCGTAAGAATGGGTAGAATCATGCTATAAATATAAGGCATCCTTTAGGATTTTTCTTACCTTGCACCCATGTCAGTTGAACTAGAAGCACAAGAAATAAATTTATCAGAAGTATTCTTGGATATTTTATCCAAAAATGACATGCATCTATTAAGAGAATTTCTAGATGAACAAAACATTAGTGATGTAGTGGAATTGGTGAATGAATTTCCCGAAAACGAAGCCACCATCATTGACAATATGACGGTGCATCGTGCGGTGAGTGTTTTTAAAATATTAGATATTAATCAACAAAAGGATATCATTAAAGAATTGCCTGCTCGAAAAACAGCTAAAATCTTAAATGAACTACCTCCAGATGACCGTACCGACTTCTTAGAAGAATTACCCAAAGCGGCCATAAGAGATTTAATCAAATTATTGGATCCGGAAGAACGTAAAATTACTTTATCCCTTTTAGGTTATCCTGAAGATAGTGTGGGCCGTTTGATGACTCCCGATTATGTTTACGTTTACCCTCAGTTTACTGTTGCACAAGTAATAGAAACCATTCGTAAACATGGTAAAAATTCAGAGACCATTGACGTTATCTATATTATTGATGAAAAAGGCGGACTGATAGACGACATTAGAATTAGAGATTTATTATTGGCTAATCCAGAGGATATTGTTGCAGATATTATTGATGGCCGCTTTGTAGCATTAAATGTGTATGATGACCAAGAGCATGCGAATCAGGTATTTAAAATGAATAACCGAACTGCCATACCTGTAGTGGATGACAACGATGTATTATTAGGGATTGTAACCATTGATGATATCTTATGGGTAACCAATGAAGAGTTTAGCGAGGATATGCAAAAAATGGGAGGTACAGAAGCGTTGAATGAACCCTATTTAGATATTTCTATTTTAAAATTATTCAAAAAAAGAATTACTTGGCTGGTGGTATTATTTATTGGGGAATTGTTTACAGCCACCGCCATGGGTTATTTCGAAGATGAATTAGCCAAAGTATTAGTACTTGCAAGTTTTATTCCATTAATATTATCAACGGGTGGTAATTCTGGATCACAATCATCGACACTTATCATACAAGCAATGTCAGTCGGTGAAATTACGATTGCAGATTGGTGGAAAATATTAAGAAGAGAAATAATAAGTGGATTTTTATTGGGCGTATTATTAGGCGTACTTGGATTTTTCAGAGTAACAGCATGGCATATGATTGTTCCAGGATTTTATGGTGCGCATTGGTTATTGATAGCTGTTACTATTGGCTTCACTATCTTGGGAGTTGTTATATGGGGAACCATTACAGGCTCAATGTTGCCTATTGTTTTAAAAAGGCTAGGCGCTGACCCCGCAGTTTCCTCTGCTCCATTTGTTGCCACTTTGGTGGATGTAACTGCAATACTTATTTATTTTAGTTTAGCCTATTTATTCCTACAAGGCACTTTACTTTAATTGAGCCGCTAAATTTTGTTTTAGCTTGGCTATCCATTCTGGCTTTAAGATACTTAACACAATAGAATCACGTCTTGTTCCATTGGGCATAGGTAAATGATTTCTTAATACCCCCTCTATCGTGCAGCCAATTTTTTGCATCGCAGCAATACTTCTTTTGTTGTTATTGTCTGCTCTAAATTCAACTCTGTCAAAACCTATTTGATCAAAGGCAAATTGTAAAAGTAAAAATTTACAATGTTCATTCAATCCAGTCCCCCATACTTTTTTACAGTACCAAGTATACCCTAATTGGGTGCTATTAAAAGGCAATTGAATATCATAAAAACGAGTACACCCAACATACTGTTGAAGTACCTTATCAAATACAATAAATGGATAGGCCGTTTTTTGATTTCTAGCTTTTAGGGCTTCTTGGAGATAATTTTCCAGATCGGCACTGTCATTGATCACCACTAAAGAATATTGCCATAAGTCGGGCTCTTCGATGACATATTTTTCTAGTAAGGAATGATCCGAAAGCAATAGTGGCCTTAATAACACTCGTTCATTTTCTAAGATATACTCCTGGGTAAAATCAAAATTTTGCAATGTGGCCATTCATTAAATTATAAATGTCTAATTTCGTATAAAATATTGAATAATCATCCAAATAATAATATATGTGTGGCATTGTAGGATACATTGGCAATAGAGAAGCTTACCCCATTGTAATTAAAGGATTAAGACGATTAGAGTACCGTGGCTATGATAGTACCGGTGTGGCCATCATTCAAGATGGGAAATTACAGGTACACAAGAAAAAAGGCAAAGTAGCAGAATTGGAAGAAGCCGTCTTGGGTAAAAATTTACATTCCCATATTGCCATTGGACATACCAGATGGGCCACCCATGGAGAACCATCAGATCGCAATGCTCACCCGCACTTATCCAACAATGGACGCTTGGCCATGTTACACAATGGCATTATTGAAAATTACGCCGCCATTAAAAAAGAATTGCTTTCCAAAGGCTATACTTTTAAAAGTGATACCGACACAGAAGTGTTATTAAATTTTATTCAAGACATTCAAGACAATAATAAAAGTAGTTTAGAAGAAGCATTAAGAATTGCCTTAAAAAGAATTGTGGGCGCTTATTGTATTTTATTAATTGATCAAGATGATCCAGAAACCATTCTTGCCGCGCGTAAAGGCAGCCCCTTAGTGATTGGCATTGGCAAAGACGAACATTTTTTAGCAAGTGACGCCTCCCCAATTATAGAATACACTAAAGAAGTAGTGTATGTAAATGACTACGAAATAGCTATTGTTAAAAAGGACGAACTCATTTTGAAAAATTTGGGTAACGAAAAGCAAACACCTTTTATACAAAAGTTAGATATGGAATTAGCTGCTATTGAAAAAGGCGGTTATGATCATTTCATGCTAAAAGAAATTTTTGAACAACCCGAAACTATTTATGATTGTTTAAGAGGACGATTAATAGTAGAACATCAGCAAATTGTAATGGCCGGAGTAGACAATCATATAGAAGCTTTAACCAAAGCCTCTAGAATTATTATAGTGGCCTGTGGTACTAGTTGGCATGCGGGTTTGTATGCCGAATACCTTATCGAAGAATTATGTCGAATTCCTGTGGAAGTGGAATACGCTTCTGAATTTAGATACCGAAATCCAGTGATTCATCCAGGTGATGTAATTATTGCTATTTCTCAAAGTGGCGAAACAGCGGATACCTTAGTGGCATTAGAAAGTGCCAAAGAAAAAGGTGCTTTTATATTTGGCATAGTGAATGCAGTGGGAAGTAGTATTGCCCGATTAAGTCATGCAGGTGCTTACACCCATGCAGGGCCCGAAATTGGGGTAGCTAGTACCAAAGCTTTTACAGGTCAGCTAACCGTACTTGCCATGATAGCATTAAAAATGGCCAAAGCAAAAGGAAGTATTACCGAGGAAAGATATTTGCACTTAATCAATGAACTAGCATCCGTTCCTGAAAAAGTAAAAGAAATTTTAGCAGATACGAGTGTGATACAAAAAATTGCATTAAAATTTAAAGACGCCAAAGATTTTTTATACCTAGGAAGAGGTTACAATTTTCCTATTGCGTTAGAAGGTGCTTTAAAATTAAAAGAGATTACCTATATACATGCCGAAGGATATCCTGCGGCCGAAATGAAACATGGCCCCATTGCTCTAGTTGATGAAACCTTGCCTGTTGTATTTGTAGCCACTAAAGATATTTATTATGACAAAGTGGTTTCTAATATTCAAGAAATAAAAGCCAGAAAAGGGCAAATTATTGCAGTTGCAAGCATAGGTGATCATACCCTTCCTACCCTTTCTGAAAATATCATGTACGTTCCTGAAATTGATGAAGTCATTGCTCCATTATTAAGTGTAGTGCCTATGCAACTACTTAGTTATTATGTGGGTGTAGCTAAAGGAATTGACGTCGACAAGCCAAGAAATTTAGCTAAGAGTGTAACGGTGGAATAGTATACTATAATTTTTCTTACATTTACAGAAATATTGTAAAATGAAAAAAATTATACTTGCTTTAGTGGTGCTGGGCAGCATAGGTGCTTGCAAGCAAAACGCCTCAAACACAAATCTGGAAGCCAATAAAAGCTTTGCAGCACTTACCGAATTGTATTACCAAGAAGGCTTAAAACAAAGCCCTCTGAATGCCACCGTAATCGGTGACGAAAGATACAATGACTTGTTGCCCAACGATGGCTCTATTGCTGTGATGGAAGAATATAAAAAATTCAATCAACGTTTTTTAGATAGTTTAAAAAATTATGACCGTGCTAGTTTAAGTGCCAATGATCAATTGTCCTTTGACGTTTTAAAAGATCAATTAGAAATAAATCTAGAGGGTACCAAATTTCATTTTGAATACCTACCCTTCAATCAAATGAATTCTTTGCCCTTAATTATTGCTCAATTTGGCTCAGGCACTGGTGCACAACCCTTCAAAAAAGTAAAAGATTACGAAGATTGGTTAAAAAGAGTAACTGCTTTTTCTGTATGGGCTGATACAGCTATTGGGAATTTTAAATTAGGTATGAAGTCAGGTATTGTTTTTCCAAAATCATTAGTGATCAAAATGATTCCTCAAATGCAAAGCATGGTAGTAACCGATGCTAAAAAAAGTTTGTTCTACGGACCGATCAATTTATTACCTGCTAGCTTTTCAGCCGCCGATAAAGAAAGATTAACCAAGGAATATCAACAATCCATTTTAAATGTGATTGTACCTACCTATAAAAAATTAGGCGATTTCTTGCAAAATGAATACTTGTCAAAAACTAGAACAAGTTCAGGCTTATCTTCCATCCCAGGGGGTGTTGAAATGTATGCTTATCAAGTAAAACAACAAACCACTACTAATAGAACACCCGAAGATATTTACCAAACTGGATTAAGCGAAGTGGCAAGAATTAGAAGAGCCATGGACAGTATTCAAAATTTAGTAGGCTTTAAAGGTGATTTAAAATCGTTCTTCGATAACTTAAATACAGATAAAAAATTCATGCCTTATCATTCACCAAAAGAAGTGATTGATGCCTTTGAAAACATTCACCAAAGAATGCAACCCAACTTAATTAAGTTATTCGAACACGCTCCTAAAACTCCTTTTGAAATAAGACAAACAGAAGCCTTCAGAGCCGCATCTGCAAGTGCCGAATACAATTCGGGATCGGCCGATGGCACTAGACCTGGCATTTTTTATGTTCCTATTTTAGACGCAACTAAATTTAATACCACTTCTGGCATGGAATCTTTATTCTTACATGAAGCCATTCCTGGACATCACTATCAAATTTCCTTAACGCAAGAAAATACCCTACTACCTAATTTTAGAAGATACGGTGGACACAATGCTTATGTTGAAGGATGGGCATTGTATTGCGAATCGCTAGGAAAAGAATTAGGATTGTATAAAGACCCTTATCAATATTTTGGTGCTTTGGGTGATGAAATACATCGTGCCATTAGATTGGTTGTTGACGTGGCCATTCATACTAAAAACATGAGCAGAGAAGAAGCCATCAAGTACATGATGGATAATGAACCCATTGGTGAGCAAGGCGCCACTGCAGAAATTGAAAGGTACATGAGTAACCCAGGACAAGCATTGGGCTATAAAGTGGGTGCTATGAAAATTAGAGCATTAAGAACAAAATACGAAATGGAATTAGGTACCAAGTTTAGCGCTGCTGAATTTCATACCGAAGTGCTAAAAGATGGCTCATTGCCATTAAACGTATTTGAAGCTAAGATGGACGTTTGGGCTGCAAGTAAAAAATAAATACCCTCTTCCTTGTTTTGATGGGCGGATACAATTAAAAATGATTGTTTCCGCCCATTTACATTTAAAGCATTCCCTATCAACTGCTTATAAGTACTCACAGACCTATATATTGGGCTACTTTTTGATACTATTTTTGTTTATCTTTAAAACTGCATAGTTTATGAAAGATTTAAATAAAAATTCAAGGCCTCGTAAAAAAGTATACATCGTTATTAGTTCGATAATACTATTTTGCATTTTGCAGATTTCTTTGAATGGATTTGCCGAATCGAATGTCCAAAGTGCCAACTTAAATACATTTTGGATTTGGCGATTCTTAGGTAGACTGCATCCAATGGCCGTTCATTTCCCTGTTGCTTTAATTCTACTAGCTACTTTTCTTGAATTTTTCACTTTAAAAAATTTTAATTCGAATTTACGTCCTGGTATAAAAATATTGATTGGCACTGGTGCTATCCTTGCATGTGTATCAGCTATCATGGGGCTATTATTGTCAAAAGAAGGTGGTTATGAAAAAGACTTAGTAAGTATTCATCAATGGCTGGGTATCACCACTGCTTGTTTAGCTTGCATCACTTGGATTTTATTAAACAGTTTGTTGAAAAAAAATAATTTACAACTGATTAAAGTATACCGCCTTTTACTTTTAATTAGTGGGCTAGGAATAATGGTGGCTGGACATTTTGGGGCAGCGCTTACCCATGGTAAGGACTATCTTTCCTCTACCCTTCCATGGAGTAAGGATTACGATGGAAGTACCAAAAGAAATTTTGATTTATCTGCTTTCAAAGATGATACAACAAAGTTAACCAAACAGCAGGCCATTGAATTAAATATTCAAGTGAGAGCCATCTTGGCCCATAACTGTTATAAATGCCATGGCGCAGAAAAAATTAAAGGAGACCTTAGATTAGATCGTCGAGATATGATTTTTAAAGGCGGTGAAAATGGTCCTGTAATTGTACCAGGCGATTTAACTGCTAGTGAATTGTTCCGAAGAATTAGTTTACCCTCTTCAGACAAGGACGCAATGCCCTCTAAAGGAAAAAAATTAGCTGAGGGAGATATTGCCATTATTAAATTCTGGATTCAAAAAGGCGCCCCTTGGCCAGACAGTTCTGAAAAAAATATTTTTAGAGTCGCTGAATTAGCACCAAGAAATCCAGCACTCCCTCCTATTGTCAATGGACTTGCTAATCCTATAGACCGATGGACCAGTCAATATTTTACAAAAAATAAAATGGTATGGCCGAAATTAGTTGATGATAAAACTTTTTTCAAAAGAGTATCCTTGGATATTATTGGCTTACTGCCCAATCCTGAGGACTTAGAAAAATTTACCAAAGATACCAGACCTAATAAAAGAGCCTTCTGGATAAAAAAACTATTGGATCAACAAGATGATTATACAACTCATTGGCTAAGCTTTTGGAATGATGCACTTAGAAATGATTATACCGGCACGGGCTATATCACAGGAGGCCGACACAATATTACGGACTGGTTGTATAAATCTTTAAAGGCTAATAAGCCTTATGATCAGTTTGTAAAAGAATTGATAAATCCAAACGATTCTTCCAAAGGTTTTATAGAAGGAATTAAATGGCGTGGAGTGGTCAATGCAAGTCAAAGAACAGAAATGCAAGCGGCTCAAAATGTTGCTCAAATATTTTTAGGCCTCAATTTAAAATGTACTTCTTGCCATAATAGTTTTATTAGTGATTGGAAACTTTCGGACGCCTATGCATTTGCCAATATTTTTGCTGATAGTTCGCTTGAAATTAATCGTTGTGACAAACCCACCGGTAAGTATACCGGCACTCGTATGCTATGGTCAACATTAGGAACCATTGATAGTGCCGCTCCTCGAAAAGAACGACAAGCTCAATTGGCTTCGATGATGGTGCAAGCTTCCAATGGAAGATTCTATAGAACCCTTGTGAATCGATTATGGGCACAATTGATGGGTCGAGGATTGATTGAGCCAGTGGATGTCATGGACAATGAACCTTGGAATCAAGATTTATTAGATTGGATGGCCTTTCATTTTCAAGAAAACAAATCAGACATCAAGGAATTACTTTATTTAATTACTTCTTCTGCAACTTACCAACTACCCTCTGTTGGTTTTAAGGATGCTACTAAAATAATAGCCCAACAATATCAATTTACTGGAATGTTGCGCAAAAGAATGACTGCAGAGCAATTCGCAGATGCTGCTGCAACAACTATCGGCCCATTATTTTCCGACTCTATGTTAATGTATCATCCTGCTTACAGTAAAATACTAAGCCCAAATCATCCTGCATTTGCAAGAGCAGCTTTAGTGAGCAATAATCCATTTCTTATTGCATTAGGAAGACCAACTAGAGAAACCGTTGCTACCAGCAGAGAGTCACAAGCAAATCTTTTACAAGCACTTGAATTGACCAATGGGGAAAGATTTAATTCCATGATTAAAAAAGGTGCTCAAACTTGGAAATTAAAATATGTTACAACAGACCGCATTATAAAAGAAATTTATGTTCGCGCTTTGGGAAGAGAAGTTCAGTTGTCAGAATATCAAATTGCTAAAAAATTATTAGGAGATCAACCCACCAACGAATCCATTGAGGATTTGTTTTGGGCCATACTTTTATTACCAGAATTTCAAATTATTTATTAATTCATCAAATAATTTTTTATGAGTAGCCATTGGGATAGAAGAGAATTTTTAAAAAAAAGCAGTGCTGCTTCGATGGCTGCACTAGCTGCAGGTGCGCCATTGGCAGGTTTTTTAGCAGGGTGCAATGAAGCAAAAATAAAATCAACCGCCGATACCGTCATTTTATTATGGATGGCAGGGGGCATGGCGCATACCGATACCTTTGATCCAAAAAAATATACTGCCTTTACCAAAGGCATGCAAGCCAATGATGTATTAAGTACATTTAAATCTGTACCTACGGCATTGGATGATATTTATTTTTCTGAAGGGTTATCTGCTATTGGAAAAGTATTAGACAAGGGTACCGTTATCAGATCTTATGTTGCAGCAGACATGGGACATATTTTACACTCTCGTCATCAATACCATTGGCATACTTGTTATAAGCCACCTCAATCGGTATTGGCTCCTCATATTGGTTCTTGGATTTCCAATCAATTAGGGCCTGTCAATAAAGTAATCCCTGCTTTTATAGATATTGGTCAAAGATTTTCTTTAGGTGAAGGCGAAGAATTAAAAGCATTTCATACAGCTGGATTTTTAGGAAATGAATTTGGTCCATTTATAATTCCAGATCCAAGTGCAGGTCTAGAAAGTGTCAAACCACCCATAGGGATGAATATGAGTAGGTTTGAAAAAAGAAATCAACTATATAATGAGTTGATGAGTAAAAGTCCCATGGGGGAAATGGGAAGTGATTATCAGAAAGAATCTATGAGACGTTCTATGGAGCAAGCGTATATGTTATTAAAATCGCCAGAAGCTGCTGCATTTGATTTAAGTAAAGAACCAAAAGAAAATTATGACATTTACAACACTGGTAAATTTGGTTTAGGTTGTCTTATGGCCAAACGATTAACAGAAAAGGGTGCAAGATTTATTAGTGTAACTACCGAATACGAACCTTTCAAAAACTGGGATACACATGATAATGGACACACGAGATTAGCGGATATGAAAAAACAAATTGATGGACCCATAGCGCAATTAATAAAAGACTTGGATCAATCGGGTCATTTGGATCGCACTTTAATCATACTTGCCAGTGAGTTTAGTAGAGATATGATGGTCGAAGGCAGGCCCGATCTTAAAGTACAAGAACAAGTCAATCAACCTGACATTATACAAGAATTAAAAAATTATGGCATGCATCGTCATTTTACGGATGGGTGCTCTATGTTAATGTTTGGTGGAGGCATTAAGAAAGGAAATGTTTATGGAAAAACTGCCGATGAACGTCCATGTAAAACAATTGAAAAGCCTATCAAAATTGATCAAATTCATCAAACTATTTATCATGCCCTAGGCATTCCACAGGATACCCATTATTTAGTTGAAAAAAGACCTTTTTATACCACACCCGATGGATTGGGTAAGGCAGCAATGGATTTGTTTTCATAAGGATGCACTAAGCTTAGATTATTACAATAATGAGCAATGCGCTCATTTAAAAGGCTTAAAAATTAAATAGTGTACCTTGCAGTCTATTATGAACACAAAATTTCAGGACTTAGGTCTTATAGAGCCGCTTTTAAGGGCTATTCAAGAAGAGGGCTACACGACGCCTACTCCTATTCAAGCAGAATCCATCCCCATTGTTTTACAAGGAAAAGATTTGTTGGGTTGTGCCCAAACAGGCACTGGTAAAACAGCTGCTTTTACTTTGCCTATTTTACAATTATTGGTGACCAATAAAACAGCAGAGAGAAGAAAAAAAATTAGAAGTTTAATTGTAACCCCTACCAGAGAACTAGCGATACAAATTGGAGAGAGCTTTAATGCCTATGGCAGACATACCGGATTAAATTGCACCGTCATTTTTGGAGGTGTTGGACAAGGCCCTCAAGTAACTGCCTTAAGAAATGGAGTGGATGTGGTTATTGCTACACCAGGCAGATTATTAGACTTAATGAATCAAGGGCATTTAAATATTAGAGAAGTCGAAATATTTGTTTTGGATGAAGCCGATAGAATGTTAGACATGGGATTTGTGCACGATGTAAAAAAACTTTTAGCGGTACTCCCTAAAAAAAGACAATCCCTTTTCTTCTCTGCTACCATGCCTCCCGAAATTGTAAGTTTAGCCAATACGATTTTATTTCATCCATTAAAAGTGAGTGTTACGCCGGTATCCTCTACAGTAGACATTATTGAACAATCGGTTTATTTTGTAGATAAAGTGAATAAAAATAGTTTACTGATTGAACTTTTAAAAAACACCGCTATTAAAACGGCATTGGTTTTTACAAGAACCAAACATGGGGCAGACAAAGTGGTTAACTTACTTACCAAAAATAATATTAAAGCCGAAGCCATTCATGGCAATAAAGCACAAAATGCTCGTCAAAGAGCTTTGTCTAATTTTAAAGCACAAACTACCCGAGTTTTAGTGGCCACCGATATCGCTGCAAGAGGCATTGATGTTGATGAATTGGCTTATGTGGTCAATTACGAGATTCCCAATATTCCAGAAACTTATGTACACCGTATTGGAAGAACAGGTCGTGCAGGAGCCAACGGAACTGCTATTTCTTTCTGTGATGCAGAAGAAAGGGCTTTCTTAAAAGATATTGAAAAGCTAATTGCTAAAAAAATTCCAGTGATTGAAAATCATCCCTTTCCCATGACCAATTTTAACCCCATTAAAGAGGCCAAACAACAAGGAAGGGGCAACTCCGGGCATTCAAGGTCTAAAGCCATGGGAAATGGCGGTCAAAAAAGACGCTTTAGCAGCCCAAAACCCAATAGGTAATATTATCTTTGATCAACTCAAAAAATTGAGCATGAGAAATATTCTAACCTGCTTATTACTATCCTTAAGTGTTTATGGAATCACCCAAGACACTTCCATTCAAAAAAAAGATTTAGTCAGTACTGCAAAATTATTCGACCTTAGTTTTTCGACTCAAGAAATAGATACTTTATATTCTGATGTAATTGACAATCTAGCCAATTACAAAGCAATGCATTCTTTTTCATTGTCCAATAGTGTACCGTTGAGCTTATGGCAATCTCCAGTTTTACCTGGCATGCACTTTAATGAAAAGCAAAACCCAATCCGTTGGAAATTAGACAATACTATCTCGCTTCCCGCTAATAAAAATGATTTGGCCTTTTATTCTATTGAGCAATTGGCCTCTCTTATTAAGAATAAAAAAATCACTTCCCTTGCACTTACCCAATTTTTTATTGAGCGTATTAAAAAATGGGGCGATACCTTACAATGTGTAATTAGTTTACAAGAAAACCTAGCTTATGAACAAGCAAAAAAAGCAGATGGAGAAATTGCACAAGGAAAATACAGAGGTTTGTTACATGGAATCCCTTATGGTTTAAAAGATTTATTTTCGGTCAAAGGCACTAAGACTACCTGGGGTGCAGCGCCATACCAAAATCAAAGGATTGATGAAGATGCATTTGTTTATCTTAAATTAAAAGAAGCAGGTGCTGTACTCGTTGCTAAATTTACCTTAGGGGCTTTGGCAATGGGAGATTATTGGTATGGAGGCAGAACCAAAAATCCATGGAATCTAAATTATGGATCCTCTGGTTCTTCCGCTGGATCAGCCTCTGCCACTGTTGCAGGGTTAGTGCCCTTTGCTATTGGCACAGAAACCTGGGGCAGCATTGTTTCTCCTTCGACTACTTGTGGTGCTACCGGTTTAAGGCCCACTTTCGGAAGCATCAGTAGATCTGGCGCTATGGCATTAAGTTACAGCTTGGATAAAATAGGGCCTATCTGCAGGTCTGCTGCAGACGCAGCCATCGTTTTTAATTACATTCATGGAACAGATGGCAAAGATGGAAGTGCAGTAAATAAGCCATTTAATTATGACCCTACCCAGGACATTAAAAAACTAAAAATTGCTTACGCAAAAAATTATTTTGACAAAATAAAAGATACTTCAAGAAATGAATTTAAGGTATTAGAGGTTTTTAAAAAACTAGGTGTTCAATTAATTCCTGTTAACTTTCCTGATAGTGGGGTATACAATATTAATATAATGGATGTGGTTATTGGCGTAGAATGTGCAGCTCAATTTGATGAATTGACAAGACTAAATATTGATGATCAGCTAACAAGACAAACAAAATATGACTGGCCCAATCAATTTAGAACAGCCAGATTTGTTCCAGCGGTTGAATATGTAAATGCCCAAAGACACCGATACACATTAATGCAAAAAGTAAATGAAGTAATACAAAAGTACGATGTAATCATTTGCCCTTCTAGAGGCGATGGCAATCAATCTGCTATAACTAATTTAACAGGTCACCCAGTTGTGTGTTTGCCTACAGGGTTTGATAAAAAATTAAATTTACCTACTGGAATTAGTCTTATAGGTAATTTATATGACGAAGCCACCCTGCTCGCCATCGCTAATAAATTTCAAGGAGCTACCCATTGGAATAAATTACACCCAAACTTATTTAAATAATTCGCATATGAATACCATTAAAAAGATGCCCGTACAAGAGTTAGGCTATGGCTTTATCAAAGACCTACCAAAAGGGAAAGATGAATATTATTTGCGCAATCAACAAAACAGAAGTGGCATTCAATATAGAAGTTTAACTTCTTTAGAAATAGAAATATTGGTACGCAATGGAAATACAAGCGACAATTGGAATAAAATTTTGGTTTCCAACGCTTTCAATCCTGAATTGGTAAAAAACTCTTCTTTTTTTGGTTTAATTCGTATAGGCAATTTAGAAGCCAACTGTCTTTGTTTTAGTGACTTAGTAGTGCCTGTGGGTATTTACAATTCCACCATCATTAGTGCCGACTTTGGCAACAATGTAGCCATTCACAATGTGAACTATTTATCACATTATATCATTGGCAATGAAGTAATCATCACCAATGTAAATGAGATTGTCACAACGAATCATTCTAAATTTGGGAATGGTATCATCAAAAAAGGCGAAGATGAATCGGTAAGAATTTGGATTGAACTTTGCAATGAAAATACAGGACGTAAAGTATTGCCCTTTAATGGGATGACCGCTGGCGATGCTTACCTATGGACAAGAAATAGACAAGATGCTACTTTACAAAAAAAATTCATCAGTTTAACCGAGAAGAGATTTGACAACAAACTCGGCTATTATGGAAAAGTTGGAGACCGTACCGTCATTAAAAATTGTAAAATTATTAAAGATGTATGGGTAGGTTCTGACGCTTATTTAAAAGGGGCCAATAAAATAAAAAATGTAACCATCAACTCCTCACCCGAAGCCCGAACTCAAATTGGAGAAGGTTGCGAGTTAGTGAATGGCGTGATTGGATTTGGTTGTAGAATTTTCTATGGTATTAAAGCGGTGAGGTTTGTATTATCGGATCACTCCCAATTAAAATATGGTGCCAGGTTAATCAATTCTTTCTTAGGCCCTAATGCAACTATTTCCTGTTGCGAAGTTCTAAACTCTTTAATTTTTCCTGCGCACGAGCAACACCATAATAATTCTTTTTTATGTGCCGCCTTGGTCATGGGCCAAAGCAATATAGCCGCTGGATCTACTTTAGGATCTAACCACAATAGTAGAGGGGCTGATGGAGAAGTAATTATGGGCCGGGGATTTTGGCCTGGTTTATGTGTTAGCATAAAACACAATTCTATATTTTCAAGTTTCTCACTACTCAATAAAGGAGATTATAATTATGAATTGAATATTCCCATTCCTTTTTCTTTAGTGAGCAACGACCCCTTAAAAGATGAATTGATTGTAATGCCAGGTTATTGGTTTTTGTATAATTTTTACGCCTTGGCAAGAAACGCATGGAAGTATATTGATAGAGACAAAAGAAATAAAAAATCGCCTTTGTTTGAATACGATTACTTAGCGCCAGATTCCGTCAATGAATTGATACAGGCTCGCAAAACGATAGCTGCGGCTGTAGCAAATGCCCATTTAATGGCCACTAAGAAAAGCAAGCCCCTTTCCGACGAACAGTTAATCACCTTAGGTGAAAACTTGTTAGCTACTAAAACGAAAAAGGAAATAGACGCCTTGTCTGTTTTTGCAGATGGCTTTGAAAATAGCAAACGCAAAACCAGACTCATCAAATGTTATGATGCCTACCATATATTTGAAAAAATGATTTTTATGTATGGAATGGAATCACTTATCTCAAGCATCAACGCTAAAGAAGGAAATAATACAATAAACAATATTAAAAATATAGTTGTCAATTATAACGAAGCAGCTTGGGTAAATTTGGGTGGCCAACTGATTCCTCAAAAATCAGTACAAACCTTATTGAGTAAAATTAAAAACGATCAAATTCAAAGTTGGGACGAAATTCATGAATTTTACGAAGTAGCTTCCAGTAAATATCTTGATAAAAGAAAAAATCATGCTTTAGTAGCACTTGAAATCATTACTAAGAAAAAATTAAGCGCCATTACCAACAAACAACTTAGCACTTGGTTAGACGACTACTTAGTTATCAAGACGGATGTAACAGAACGCATTCAAAAAACTAGAGCTAAGGATTATAGTAATCCATTTAGAAAAATGGTGTATCAAAATGAAGCAGAAATGATGGCAGTGGTAGGCGACTTAAAAGACAATGGATTTATTAAGGAACAACAACTAGCGCTCAAAGCCATTGAATTAAATATTGCCGTTTTAAAAGGAAAGCTAAAAGTTAAATAAGCTTAACCCCACTCCTAATTGCCATTGACGTGTTTTCCATGTACTTGGGTCTTGTAAATTTTTTGCCCCCTCGGCTGCAGAACCAATAGTATTCATGCCAATGACATAACGTCCATAAAGATAAAATCCACCCAAATCAATCTTAGCACCTCCCACCAAAGCAAATTCTCCGCTACTAAAAGCCATACTTGCATTTCCTATGCCATCTTTTTTTTGATCTAATAAAATGCTGTATTGAGGACCCGCCTGAAACAATAAACTTTTGAAAGGTTTGTATTGGGCAAGTAATGGAATGGCTAAATAATTCAAATGGAAAGTCTCTGGTTTAAGGCCTGGATTTAAAATTAAATCTACGGCGGTTGGGTTGGCCTCTAATTTAGTCTGTGTTAAAATGGCCTCGGGTACAATACTAAATAATGGTCCAATGCCAATTTGAACAGAGGCTCCTAAATGATAAGAAGCTGAATTGTGATCAACATTTACATTGTTTACGCTCGTAAAATTTTGGCCTACTTTAATACCTATGGCCAATTTATCTTGCGCATTTGTATTTAATGCGATACAACCCATTAAAATGAAGGCTACTTTTTTCATAAGATAAATATTGAGTACAGTACAAAATTAAAACTAAAAAGCTATACCAATTCAATTAAAGTTATTTCGGGCAATATCCCCACTCTTCCTGGATAGCCAATAAAACCAAAACCTCTATTCACGTATAACTGTTGCTTTTTGTTGTCATAAATACCTGCCCATTGTTTATACACCCATTGAACAGGGCTCCATTTGAAATATGGGTTCTCCAAGCCAAATTGCATTCCATGCGTATGTCCAGCTAAAGTAAGTTGAATGGCAGGATATTTAGGAATGACTTCTGCTTCCCAATGACTAGGATCATGACTCATTAAAACAATTACTTCTTTATCACCCACCCCATGCATGGCTTGCTCCATTTTGCCGTATTTAGGGAATCTTGCTTTTGCTCCCCAATTTTCGATACCCACCAAACGAATGGCCTCATCTTGTTTTGTAATGAGTACATTTTCATTCATCAACAACCTCCAACCTAAATCATGATGCACTTTTTTTAACGCTTCTAAATTTTGTTGTTTAGCAACTGGACTATCCCAACTAACATAATCCCCATAATCATGATTCCCCAAAGTACTATACACTCCATGAGGCGCTTTAATTTGACTAAAAACCGACATCCAATCTTTCATCTCTGTAGCACGATCATTGACTAAATCGCCCGTGAATAAAATTAAATCCGCATTTTGCTTTTGAATCATAGCAATTCCTTTAAGCACTGCCGCTTGGTCTTTTAAGCTTCCACTATGAATGTCACTGATATGTATAATTTTAAAACCTTTAAAACTTGATGGCAATCCATTTAAAGCAATTTTTTTCTTGATCAGTGTATATTTGTATTTGTTGCCAAATCCATACAACAAGGATAAAAATAAGGTAGAAGAAAGCCCTACCCCCAACCAACTTAAAAAAGCAGAACGAGGAATACCTTTTTCGACATTAAAAAATTTTGCACCCGCTGCAGAAGCCACTTGTCCCATGGTCCAAAAAGCACCTCTTCTTACATCATCAATTAAGAAAAAAAGAACCATAAAAATTTGGGTCAATACCCACCCTATTCCAATGGAGAAAATATATTGTTTAAAATAGGGATTAACTATAAAGGGAAACAATAAAAAAGAACCTACACTGACAATACATAAGGTCCAATACAGGATGCTTATAAAGCTTTTGGTACCTATCGATGCTGATTGGAATAAGGTCTTTAAAACAGCGTAAATATAAAAGTCAATGAGAATCAATACTGTTACCAGGATGAAAATAAAAAGAGGGCTGCGCATAGAATAATTTAAAACGCAAAATTAGGGCCAAAAGCCTCATTAATGGCCAATTTAATCCCAAATTGTTACCATTTATCCCTTATTTTTGGCAGAAATTAAGGATACCCATTTTATGGCAAGAATTATAGGAATAGCGAATCAAAAAGGGGGTGTTGGTAAAACAACTTCCGCTATCAATATAGCGGCAAGTTTGGCTGTTTTAGAGTTTAAAACCTTACTAATAGACGCCGATCCTCAAGCCAATAGTACAACAGGAATAGGATTTGATTTACATAATATTACGACTAGTTTATACGACGGGATGATCAATCAAACGCCCTTAGCCGATATTATCCTAAAATCTGAAATTCCTCATTTAGACGTGATTCCTTCTCATATCGATTTAGTAGGTGCAGAAATAGAATTGGTCAATTTACCCAATAGAGAAAATGTTTTAAAGGAATTATTAATCCCCATAAAAGACCAATATGATTTTATCATCATAGATTGTTTGCCTTCTTTGGGTTTAATTACTGTCAATGCTTTGGTTGCCTCCGATAGTGTGATTGTTCCAGTGCAATGTGAGTTTTTTGCTTTGGAAGGATTAGGCAAATTATTAAATACCATCAAAATTGTGCAAAGCAGATTAAATCCTCAACTACAAATTGAAGGGATCTTAATGACCATGTACGATGGAAGACTTCGTTTAAGCAATCAAGTAGTGAGTGAAGTAAGAAAGCATTTTGATGAAATGGTTTTCTCCACCATCATTCACAGAAATACCCGTTTAAGTGAAGCACCAAGTGTAGGAAAGCCTGTTATTTTATATGATGCCGATAGCAAAGGCACTGTGAACTATTTAAATTTAGCAAAAGAAATTTTACAAAAAAATGGCATGACCAATATGAGTAATGCCGAGCGTATAATTGATTAACTATGAGCAAGAGTATACCCAATAAAGATCTCATTGGCAAAGGACTTCGCTCCCTATTGCAAAGTATTGATACGGATTACAAAAATCCGGCTGCCAATAATTCTAATGTTCCTGCTGCCATAAAAGAAAAAGCAGTAGCCAGCAATCGAATTGCCTTACAGGATATAGTAGTCAATCCAAAAAATCCAAGAAAAGATTTTGATGAAAAAACTTTGAGAGAGCTTGCCAACTCTATTCAGCTACATGATTTAATACAGCCTATCACAGTGGCTCAATTAACCAATGGCAAGTTTCAGTTAATTGCAGGCGAGCGCCGGTTTAGAGCCGCTAAAATAGCGGGCTTAACCGACTTACCCGCTTATGTGCGCATGGGAAATGACCAAGAGTTATTAGAATTAGCACTACTTGAAAATTTACAAAGAGAAGATTTAAATGAAATTGAAATAGCGTTAAGTTATCAGCGCATGATGGAGGACTTGAATTATACTCAGGAGAAAGTGGCGGAGCGCATGGGAAAGGACAGATCAACCATTTCCAACTATATTCGATTATTAGAACTTCCTCCCAATATTCAAGCAGCCCTTCGCAATGGTACCTTAAGCGTGAGCTTAGCTAAAATGTTAATTGGCAAAGACATAGACAAGCAATTATTTTTATTTAAAGAAATCATAGAGAAAGGGTTAACCGTTCGTCAAACAGAGGACTTAATTAGAAAAATGAATCAGGCAGGCAAGAATAGTTTAATGCCCAATGTTTCAGCATCCAATAAAAATCAACTTTCTCCAGTATATAAAAAACTAGAAGATAAATTAACAAGTCATCTTTCTACTAAAGTTATTTTACAACACCAAAAAAACGGCAGTGGCAAAATAACCATAGAATACTCGGATTTAAATGGTTTAAATAAAATATTAGAAGCAATGCAATTAAGCATTAGCTAGTAAGCATTTTTTATCATAAAGGAATTTACAGGATGAGGCAATTATTATTATTTATGCTGATTTTATTTTTTCAGCAAACTGCCTGGAGCCAAGATTCTGCTTATATTAAAAATGCAGACACCCTCCTTCATCATATTCCAAGTAGAGCCACTAAAAGATCTGCCATGATCCCTGGATGGGGACAAGCCTACAACAAACAATTTTGGAAAATTCCTTTGGTCTATGGTGTACTATCTATTCCTGCATACGCTTATCTATATAATAACGATTGGTACCAAAGAACTAAATTTGGATATGAAGCTAAGTTTAAAGAGGCCAACGGGGATCCTTCTGATATTCCTAAGATAGATCCTAGATTGGCTAAATTAAGTTTGGGCTCCATACAGAGTTACAGAAATATATTTAGAAGAGACCGAGACTATGCCATCATGTGGTTTATACTAGCTTGGGGAGTAAATGTTATAGACGCTACGGTTTCTGGCCATTTGAAGGAATTTGATGTCAACAATAATTTATCCTTAAGGCTAATCCCTTATATACAACCTAGTCAACAACAATCTGGCTTATCTTTGCAAATTAATTTTAAAGGCAGTCATGCCAAATAAATAAACTTACTAGTATGAAAATTGCACTTATTGGATATGGGAAAATGGGAAAAGCCATTGAAGAGATGGCCTTGACCAAAGGACATGAAATTGTATTGAAGATAGATGTGAACAATGCCAATGAATTTTCAAAAACTAATTTGCAAAAAGCAGAAGTGGCGATTGAATTCACTGGACCTCATAGCGCATTCGATAATATTTCAAAATGTATGGAATGGAATGTTCCAGTAGTGAGTGGCTCAACAGGTTGGTTAGAAAAATGGGATCAAATAACTGCAATTTGTAATCAACACCAAGGTTGCTTGGTGTATTCGAGTAATTACAGCATTGGCGTTAATTTATTTTTCGAATTAAACAAACAACTTGCGTTACTGATGGATCCATATAATGACTATGATGTTTCTATGACCGAATTACATCATACCGAGAAAAAGGATGCTCCGAGTGGAACCGCAATTAGCTTGGCAGAACAAATTTTAGAAAAAATAGGTAGAAAAAATAAATGGGTCAATGCAGCCTCCGCTAACCCCTCCGATTTAATCATTCATTCAGAAAGAATCGACCCCGCCCCTGGAACACATACAGTGAGTTACGAATCGGCCATTGATCGAATTGATATTATTCATACAGCACATACTAGAAAAGGATTTGCTTCAGGTGCTGTTTTAGCGGCAGAATTTGCCAATAAAAAAAGGGGTATCTTTACGATGAAGCAAGTATTAGGGCTTTAGCTTAGTAAATGTAATTTATAAAAATAGCGTAGATTAAATATGTTATCAAAGAAAACACAATATGCACTACAAGCACTCGCCTATATGGTAGAGCACCAGGAGGCGACCCCTATTCTCATTGCCGAAATTGCTGATAAAAAAAATATTCCAATTAAATTCCTTGAAAATATTTTACTAGAATTGAAAAAAGCAGGCTTTTTAGATAGCAAAAAAGGAAAACATGGAGGTTACTTATTTGCTATTCCTCCTGAAAAAATAAAACTATCTGGTATTTTTAGAATTATTGAAGGCCCCATAGCCATGCTGCCTTGTGTAAGTTTAAACTTTTATCAAAAATGTGCCGATTGCAATGAAAAAAAATGCAGTATCAATAAAGTACTGATTGAAGTAAGAGACAATACCTTGGCTATTTTAGATAAAAGAACCGTTGCAGACTTATTTTTCAAAAAATAATACAAGTACTCAAAATCGAAAATTAATAACATGATCCCTTCTTATTTACAAGATTTATGTAAGGCACAATCTTACGACCCCAATAACTTTTTTTTAATCGCAGGCCCATGTGTGGTGGAAAACGAAGAATTGGTGATGGAGATTGGCGATAAAGTGTCTACCCTTTGTAAAAACTTAGGTATCGCTTATATATTTAAAGCCAGTTATAGAAAAGCCAATCGTACCAGTGCCAACTCTTTTACGGGCATTGGAGATGATACAGGAATGGAACTCATTAAAAAAGTAGGTGCCCATTATAAGGTACCCACTACTTCCGATATTCACGCACATGACGAAGCAACTATTGCGGCAAAATTTATAGACATTTTACAAATTCCTGCTTTCTTATGCAGACAAACCGATTTGCTTTTAGCAGCGGCGGCTACCAATAAAATAGTCAATGTAAAAAAGGGACAATTTTTGAGTGGTGCTTCTATGAAATTTGCAGTAGATAAAATTAGAATGGCTGGCAATGAAAAAATAATGTTAACCGAAAGAGGCAACACTTTTGGTTACCAAGATTTAGTGGTGGATTACAGAAACATTCCTGCAATGCAAGAAAATAAAGTACCCGTAATTATGGACTGCACGCATTCTTTACAACAACCCAACCAAATTAGTGGTGTTACTGGCGGAAATCCTCAATTAATAGAAACCATTGCTAAAGCAGCTATTGCTACTGGTGCAGATGGATTATTTATAGAAACGCATCCCAATCCTGCACAAGCAAAAAGCGATGGAGCCAATATGCTTTCCTTAGAAAAGCTAGCACCTTTATTAGAAAAATTAGTTAGATTAAGAAGAGCAGTTTCGTAGAAACTGCGATGTGTAGTTAAGTACATACTGCGATGTGTAGTTAAGTACATATTGCGATGTGTAGATAAGTAGATACTAAGATGAAATTAAGAACGCAATTAGTACTTTAAAGGATTGCGTTTGGCAAGTAAGATATAATTTTTGATACTTCTAATAAAAGCCAAAATCATATAAATAATTACCGGAGAGCCAAAGGTTAAAAAAGAGATATAGATAAACCACAATCTAATTTTAGCACTAGCAATGCCTAATCTTTCCCCTATGGCTGTGCAAACGCCAAAAGCATGTAATTCCAAGAAATCTCTCATTTTTTGCATGATGGGTAGTTTATATTCCAAGTCAAATTTATTGAAAAAAGTGGACATAAAGTGTATTATTTGAGCACACCGGCTAGCATTTTGACTTACCTTTGCAGCAGTTTTAACAACAAAATCTATACCTATGGCTTTTGATATCGAAATGATCAAAAAAGTGTATGCTGAAATGCCAGCAAAAGTGGAAGCAGCGCGTAAATTACTAGGACGTCCCTTAAGTTTATCAGAGAAAATTTTATTCTCGCATTTGCATAGCGATCAAAAATTAGAAAGCTTTGAAAGAGGTGGTTCTTATGTAGATTTTGGGCCAGACCGTGTAGCCATGCAAGATGCAACAGCTCAAATGGCCCTTTTGCAATTTATGCAAGCAGGTCGCCCAAAAGTAGCTGTTCCAAGTACGGTGCATTGCGATCACTTGATTTCTGCTAAGGTAGAAGCCAAACAAGATTTACAAGTAGCTACTGCGGATAGTAAAGAAGTATATGATTTCTTAGCCTCAGTTTCTAATAAATATGGGTTGGGTTTTTGGAAGCCAGGGGCAGGCATTATTCACCAAGTGGTGTTAGAAAATTATGCATTCCCAGGAGGCTTAATGATAGGAACCGATTCTCATACAGTAAATGCTGGTGGATTAGGTATGATTGCTATTGGTGTGGGCGGTGCAGATGCTTGTGATGTAATGGCAGGATTGCCATGGGAATTAAAATGGCCTAAATTAATAGGTATTAAATTAACTGGGAAATTAAATGGATGGACCGCTCCCAAAGATGTTATTTTAAAAGTAGCTGGTATCTTAACAGTAAAAGGTGGTACCGGTGCTATTGTAGAATATTTTGGAGAAGGCGCTACAAGTATGAGTTGTACAGGGAAAGGAACTATATGTAATATGGGTGCTGAAATTGGAGCTACCACTTCTACTTTCGGATACGATGCTAGCATGAGTCGTTATTTACAATCTACAGGAAGAGCAGATGTAGCTGTTTTAGCTGATGCTGTAGCGGCTCATTTAACAGCAGACCCAGAAGTGTATGCAACTCCTGAAAAATATTTTGACGAAGTAATTGAAATTGATTTGAATACTTTAGAGCCGCACCTGAATGGCCCTTTCACACCAGATTTAGCTACGCCTATATCTAAGATGAAAGAAGTAGCTGCTGCCAATGGATGGCCTACAAAAATTGAAGTGGGTTTAATTGGAAGTTGTACCAATTCCTCTTATGAAGACATTAGTCGTGCAGTAAGTTTAGCCAAACAAGTTTCAGAAAAAGGATTAACGATGAAATCCGAATATTTAATTACACCAGGCTCTGAGCAAGTAAGGTATACCATTGAAAGAGATGGTTTCTTAGATGTATTTAGCCAAATTGGTGCGAAAGTATTTGCCAATGCTTGTGGACCTTGTATTGGAATGTGGGAACGTGTAGGTGCTGAGAAAAAAGAAAAAAATACCATTGTACATTCTTTCAATAGAAATTTTGCAAAACGTGCCGATGGCAATCCCAATACTTTTGCTTTTGTAGGTTCTCCTGAATTAATTACTGCACTTGCTATAGCAGGTGATTTAAATTTTAACCCTTTAACAGATACACTTACTAATAACAAAGGCGAACAAGTAAAATTAGATGCTCCTACAGGTCATGAATTGCCAGTGAAAGGTTTTGCAGTGGAAGATGCAGGGTATCAAGCACCTGCCGAAGATGGTTCTACAGTAACCATTGCAGTTGACCCAAGTTCTAAGCGTTTGCAATTATTAGACCCCTTTGCTGCATGGGAAGGAACCGACTTAAAATCATTGAAATTATTAATAAAGGCAAAAGGAAAATGTACAACCGATCATATTTCAATGGCTGGTCCTTGGTTAAAATTCCGTGGCCACTTAGATAATATTTCTAATAATTTATTAATAGGTGCTGTGAATTTTTTCAATGAAAAAACAGACAATGTGAAGAGTCAAATCAATGGCAATTACGATACAGTACCTAATACACAAAGAGCTTACAAAGCAGCAGGTGTAGGAACCATTGTAGTGGGTGATGAAAACTACGGCGAAGGTAGTTCCCGCGAACATGCTGCTATGGAGCCGCGCCATTTAGGAGTTCGTGTGGTATTGACTAAATCCTTTGCGCGTATTCATGAAACCAACTTAAAAAAGCAAGGTATGTTAGCATTAACATTTGCGAACAAAGCCGATTACGATAAAATTTTAGAAGACGATACCATTGATGTAAATGGATTAACTCAATTTACAGCAGGCAAGCCTCTTAGCTTGGTATTAACGCATAAAGACCGAAGCGTTGACTCAATTGAAGCCAACCATACTTATAACCAACAACAAATTGAGTGGTTTAAAGCAGGTGGTGCTTTGAATATCATAAGAAAGCAAGTTGCCGCATAGCATTTAGTAGGCTTTATTAGAAAATTAAAAGCCTACTAAATTGTATTCTAATGATTTTAAAATCCCTCCCGAATTTTCGGGAGGGATTTTATTTTTAATACCTCACAAAAATATTATCTTTAAAAAATGATAAATACAGCATTGGTTTCTTTTGGCATGAGCGGAAAACTTTTTCATGCTCCCTTTATTGACACTAACCCCCATTTTAACTTAGTGGGAAGTTGGGAAAGAAGTCAAAAAAATATTCAAGCCATTTATCCAAATACAAAATCATTTGAAAGCTATGAAGAAATATTAAATGACCCAAGTATCCATCTAGTGATAGTCAATAGCCCTAATGATAGTCATTACGACTATACCAAAAGGGCCTTATTAGCAGGCAAGCATGTAGTTACTGAAAAAGCTTTCACGGTGACTGTCAAAGAAGCAGAAGAATTAGATGCCTTAGCACAAAAATTAAATTTAAAATTAGCAGTATACCAAAACAGAAGATACGACGCCGATTTTTTAACCTTACAAAAATTAATTGCAGAAGATAAAATTGGAGCATTTTTAGACATCCAAATATCTTTTGAAAGATATAGAACCACCTTAAGCCCTAAAGTACATAAGGAAACCAATACCCCAGGCTCTGGTGTATTATTTGATTTAGGCCCGCACTTAGTAGACCAAGCCCTATTATTAAGCGGTATGCCTAGTTCTGTTTTTGCAGATCTAAGAACCACCAGAAAAGTGGGTAAGATCGATGATTATTTTACTTTACTACTTTACTACCCAACCCATAGAATTTTATTAACGAGTGGAATGGTATATATGCAACAACTTCCTGCTTATAAAATTTATGGCACAAAGGGCTGTTTTATTAAAGAAAGAGCCGATGTACAAGAAGATGATTTACTCGCAGGTAAAAAACCTAATACCCCCAATTGGGGCGTGGAAGCCAAAGAAAAATGGGGTGTTTTAAGTACTAATACCGATGGGAAAATAAGTACTGAAAGTATCCCTAGCCTAGCTGGTAATTACGGAACCTTTTATGAAAAAATGGCTTACGCTATTAACCACAATGAAGCTGTTCCCACTTCGGCAAAGGAAGGTACGGCTATCATAAAAGTATTAGAAGCTGCTAGAAAAAGCAATGCAGAAAAAAAAGTAATTACACTTAGTTAGTGATTAATAAATCCCCAATGGCTCACACTTATGTAAAATAAAAGGCTAACAAAAAAAAGCCCCGTGATACTTCGCGGGGCTTTTTAAAGAAAGAGCTAAAAAGATTTACATTTTTTTAGCATCTTCTAAGAACTTTGCTAAGCCTATATCGGTTAAAGGATGTTTTAACAATCCTAAAATTGAATCTAAAGGACAAGTACAAACATCTGCTCCCGCTTCAGCAGCCTTAACAATATGTAAAGCATTGCGTATAGACGCAGCCAATATTTGTGTATCAAATCCTTGTATATCATAAATGTGGCGAATTTGAGCAATCAATTCCATACCATCCCAAGAACTATCATCTATTCTTCCAATAAAAGGAGACACATAAGTTGCGCCTGCTTTAGCAGCTAATATGGCTTGCCCAGCAGAAAAAATCAAAGTACAATTGGTACGAATACCATTATCGGTAAACCACTTTATCGCTTTAATGCCATCTTTAATCATAGGCACTTTCACCACAATGTTTTTATGAATAGCGGCTAATTTTTTTCCTTCTTCTACCATGGTAGCAAAGTCAGTAGAAAGCACTTCTGCACTAATGTCTCCATCTACCAATTCGCAAATGGCTTTATAGTGCGCTGCAATAGCGGCTTCTCCTTTAACACCCACTTGTGCCATTAAACTTGGATTGGTAGTAACCCCATCCAAAATGCCTAAATCATTGGCTTCTTTAATTTGAGCTAAATTGCCCGTGTCTACAAAAAATTTCATAATATATAGTTTTAAAAAGTGGCAGGCTACTTACATCGCACCGCTCAACCGTCTATCCTTGCTGCATTCCTGCCCTGGGGAGTTTCAACAGGAGCTGGTCGTGCAAGACCTGCCGGTGCAAATGTAGCACAAAAAAAGCTACTAAAAAAAGCGTCCTAAAACCTATTTGCTACCAACTTTGCTTGGTATTAATAGTGGTAAACCCCATTAAAGAATCATGCTGCGCACCAGGGAGTCGATAGTATACAAAAATGGAATAATTATTTTCAGTCTCCCAGTGATTGCCTTCGGTTTCTGTATAATCATCCAGCGTATTAGGGTCATGGCTATCTCTAAGAATGTAATTGTAACTATAATAGCCTTGCTTTAACACCAATGTTTTCTGGTACATGCCCAATTTAGCATCAAACAGCATTTCTGAATTTTTATTTAATTCATTATTGACCATTGCCCCTTCCAGGTATAATTTTTGACCTAAGAATGGAATGTGATCCTTAGGCCAATAAGTAAATACCACATGGGCATAATCATTTTGATTATCACTTTGTAGTGCGTCGGTATTGGTAATGAGATAATTCCCATTTAAATCTTTAAAACTATAATAAGCCATATCTGCTCGAGATCCATCTGGCTTTAAATAAACATAATTCTGATCCCCTACTTTTTGAAACTTACTTATTCTGTCAGAAACCAATTGCATACTTTGCAAATCAAGCCACCTGGATTCTTTCCCAGCAGGAAAAATGAATTGATCTTCTTTGTTGTATTCTAAAATATTCCCTCTAATAAAGTTGGGTGTTACTAGTTTAATCGCATCATTGTATCTGTAGTTTTGAACGACGGCCACTTGTAATTGATCAGATTGCAAGGAAGGAATTTCTTTCACATCTACTTGTACACTAATTTTTTGGTGCGTCTTAGAAATAGCCCCATCAAAAGGCTCCGATACAGCTGCTGCAATACCTATTTGATCTTCGACTACATAAAATCGTTTTGTAAAAACAAGCTCATTGATATTTCCATTTTTAAATACTTTAAAAATATAATTACCCGATTTAGTAGGTTTACAATTGGCATTAGGAAACGTAAATTGATAATGGAAATAATGTTGATAAGCCATAGAGGAAACCGAGTAATCATTAATTTTAATTTGATTAAATCCTTGCACATAATCGAAACTATTGATAGGCGTGGGCGTCCAATCGGCATTCATTAATTCTACCGAATAATAATAATCTTGATAGTCGGCTTTAAAATCATCAAAGCTTATTTGAAGCGGGGTACCTTCTTTAAGCAGGATGGTAGGGATGGCTAATGGCTTATTGACTGGATAAATTAAAATACTATGAATAGTGGTATCCATTATTTTGTCAGGATTGTTTTGGGCATTACCACTCAATGAATAATTCAACAATACGCTTACACAGAGAAATATCTTATAAAACATAGTTCCAGCATTGATACCCTACGAAACTACCCATTTAATCCTAATTTTTAAAGAGAAAAAACTAGATTTGATAAAAATTAGCCACCTCTTGAACGCCTTTGAAATAGCCAAACGAATAAGTTTTCAAAAACAAAAAAGCTATACCCGTTTTATAGTTCGCTTATCTATTGCAGCAACTGCCATTAGCGTGGCTGCCATATTAATTACTTTGTCTATCGTCAATGGATTTCAACAAACTGTAAGCAATAAAGTATATGCCTTTTGGGGACAAATTAGAATCTCCTCCGTTAATGGAGCTCCATTAGAAGCCAATGCGTCAACAGTAAATAATTTAAGTGCAATAAAATTCGTTGAAAAGGTTACCCCATTTTTAAATCAATCTACCGTATTATCTTATGAACAAGATATTGAAGGAGTGGTTGCTCGAGGCTTGCCTACCAATGCGCCTACTCCATTTCTTGTCAAAGGAAGAGGCATTCAAAATGAAAAAGATAGTCTTTCTAATGAAGTGGTTTTGTCTGACCAATTAGCCACTACCTTACATATAACAATAGGCGCAACAGTAAGATTGTATTTTTTAAACTTAGGCGATGTTCAACAAAGAAAATTAAAAGTAGTAGGGATTTATCATTCTGGAATTGAAGACTATGATAAACAATTCATCTTAGTGGATATTAAATTATTGCAACAACTTAATAACCACTTTAATCAAATAGAAGGTTATTCTATCGCCCTTAAAAAAGGCGCAAGTATAGATAAAGTTAATGATGAAGTTCAACGCCAAATGCCCGCCAATTGGGTGTCTACAACCATTAAAGATTATTATCCTCAAATTTTTGATTGGATTGGCGTTCAAACTATAAACCGAAATGTAACCATTACCATAATGCTGCTTATTGCTATTGTCAATTTACTAACCTGCTTATTTATCTTGATGCTAGAGCGAATTCCAATGATTGGCACGCTGAGTGCTTTAGGCGCCTCACAAAATTTTATTAGACAAGTTTTTTTATACCAAGCTAGTATAATATGTTGGATGGGTATTGGACTAGGCACTACTTTAGGCATTGGACTTTCTTATTTACAACAAAAATTTGGATGGATCCAATTGGACGAGTCGGCTTATTTTATAAAAACCTTGCCTATTGAATTTGATGGGATTCAAATAGTGTCAGTTATTTTGGGCACGGCCATCATTAGTTACTGCTCTTTCTTAATTCCAACTTTATGGATTAAGAAAATTGCTCCTGCCAAAGCCATTAAATTTGATTAGGCTTTCCAATGGGATAAAATAATACCAGTCGCTACAGCAGCATTCAACGACTCTGCATTCCCATATTTAGGAATTTTTATAGGATGCGTCACATATTTTGTTAACTGATTCCCTATGCCTTTAGATTCATTGCCAATCATCAAAAAACCAGTGGGCGCGATAACTGTTTCATACATGGAAGTACCATTTAATAAAGCACCATAAACAGGCAAAGCATTGGCTTTTACAATGGCTTCTAAATTTACCGACTCCACCCTAACTCTAAAACAACTTCCCATGGTGCTTTGAAGCACTTTTGGATTGTAAAATCCAGCGGTATCCTCAGAAACTAAAATTTGCTTTATCCCAAACCAGTCGGCAGTTCTAATTATAGTTCCCAAATTACCTGGATCCTGTATTCCATCTAATAAAATTGTGAAGGTTTCGTCAAATGGCAATTGCTTTAAAAAGGACTCTTTTTCGGCTAAAGCAATCACTTGATAAGGTGTTTGCATATGACTCATTCGATCCAGCATGATTTGATCCACTTCTACCACTGGAACTGGCAATACGCCTTGACCTTGAATCCAATCGGCAGTGGCATATATCTTTTTAATGGTCCAATTACTTCTTAAAAGCTCTTGTACCATTTTAGGTCCTTCCACTATAAATGCAGATTCTTCCGCCCAATGTTTTTTATGGGCAAAAGATTGAATATATTTGAGTTCACTATTATTGATCATGGACATGCATTTACGGAGAGTTAAAAATATTAGTTTCTTCGCAAGATTTTACCTACTAGGCCTTTTATTTTTATTAAATGCGTGCGCAGATATCAAAAAAGCGGCAATTCATGATTATCCTAAACAAATAGCCTTTGTATTTGACAACAAAGTAGTCATTAAGGACCCCGAAAGTAAAAAAGAGTTACAGGAAATCGAGTCTGATATTGACAACTATTGGGATGACAGCCTCAAAGTAAAACGGATTAGACAGTTTGGTGTTTTTAATACCATCATTCAACCTAGTTACTACCAAGCAGATAAATTACAACGCACCGTTCAATTTATGCAAGCTTATTTGTCTACTAAAGGCTATAGCCATCCCCTATTAACCCCACTCGTTAAAATAGACACGGTTAAAGACGAATGGAGAGTGCATTTGACGATGAGCATTCAATTAAACAAAAAAACTGTTATTGATACGGTAGTGTATCAATTAACAGACAGAAAGCTTCAAGAAATAGCCATCACCCATAAGACAGACGCCTATATCAAAAAAGGAATGGCTTTTTCAAATGAATCCATTAACAATGAGTTGGATAGATTAGTGGAATTGTTTAGAAGCAAAGGCTATTATTTTTTCACTAAAGAAAAAATATTTGCTGAAGTAGATACTTTGAATCAACAATTGATGCAATTGAACCTTGACCCGCTGTCACAAATGATCCAAGTTCAAACTGCAAAACAAAAAGAAAAAGAAAACCCCAATTGGAAAATTACTTTTCAATTACGCAATAGCTCCAATAGGGTAACCAAGGCCTACCCCATTGGACAACAAATATTTTACAGTGATTTGAAATTGGCCGATAACCCCGATAGTATTTTAATTAATACTTTGCCCAACCAGGAAGTCATAGGGGACATCGTACAACAATATAATACACCAAAATTTAAGTCACTATTATTTGAGCAACAATCCATTGTTAAAAAAGGCGATCTTTTCAATGAAAAAATGTACTACCAAACCCTGAATAACTTTAGTAGTCTTGGAGCCT
>Ga0209829_10000433_pt1 | contig 38569 bp, 32 predicted proteins | sample C_140205_EF_Meta_FD_187311 | JGI IMG/M metagenome (GOLD analysis project Ga0209829, IMG submission 187311) | Freshwater microbial communities from Lake Croche, Canada to study carbon cycling - C_140205_EF_MetaG (SPAdes) (version 2) | ecosystem: Environmental > Aquatic > Freshwater > Lake...
ACCCGTCAACCTGTACTGCTACGGGAACCCAAACGCCGTACGCCAAAAGTAGATACCAATGGCTATCACATCACCGAAACAGAAAGAGGAACTGGCCAAACAGTTCAAAATCAACCCAGAGATCAACACTCGGCTAGAGGCCTTCATGAAATCGGAACCGGGATTGGTCGATTTCGTGAAGCAGCTTCCGAGGGAGCAGTTGGAGAGGAAGTTCCTACTCAGGAAGATGCAGGACCAGCAGCAGAGGGAGGGCTACACCAGCAAGGTAAAGGCCTGGCTTGAAAAGCCCGAGCAGGCGGAGGTGCTCAAAGCGATCCGCACCATGATCAGCCCGGTCATGAATCCTGAGCGCCAAGAGCAGCTCATCGTCAACCAAGCCAAGAACTTCATCAAAAACACAGGAGTGAAGCTCAGCTGAACAAGAGGAGCCCCTGTCCAGCAACGGGCAGGGGCTCTTTCTTTTTGAAGGTCCCTATGTCCCTTAACACCCTTACTCCCGAAGAGATCCAAGAGCGGGGCCGTTCGCCCAGCTTTAGAGAGGCTCTTAGGCTTCTGAGCGAAATAAGACCTCCGACCGGTCATCCGCCCGATATCCATCCCAAGGCAGAATTCATCAACACCGATACCGCTGCTGCCTGGCTGGGGATTTCCAGACGGTCGATGCAGCGGTATGTCCAAAACGGACTGCTGCCGAGCTACAAGCTGGGAAAGCAGCGGTTATTCCGTAGGCGTGAGCTTCTTGATGCCCTTGGCGCAAGTCGCAGAGCGTCTAGAGGGGAGATTCTGAGATGAACGTTTAGAACTAAATCATATGTTTTCAAATCAGAATAAATGTCACTTGAAATGGGAAAAATTGGCTGCTTTTTAGCGAACGAGTTGTTCACGTGCTTGTTGCAATAACGCATCATCTTCAGCTCGCTTGTCTTCAACGCTCTGAACGACAACATGCGGCTTGTGAAAGCCGCTCCCTAAGTGCCCAAGTTCTCTGCAAATCTCTTCGAGTCGATTTGCGACATCATGGATAGTTTTATGATTCACGTGCAGAGCTCCCTTCATATATCGCAAATCAAGATCAATCGGGGAGCTATACTCTACACCTGTAAAACTACGAAATGTGACACTGCCCGTGAAACGCATCTCAGGGTAGACCTCTTCGACACGTGAAAATATGCCTAGGATCACAGACTCGGAACTTCCAGCACCTAATGATCCCATCCCATGTTCGATAATTCCTATGGATTTCTCCGTTTTTGCCGAGGGGTAAACTCCCTCTCCACCCATAACAGCTTTGATATGAGGGTCGGTCTGAACTCGAATTCCGTATGCGGGAGTCTGACCATGGTTTGTTATGCGCAACACCAAGAAAGGAACGTCAGATGCAACCCGAACTTCAACCAGTGGCCGCAGCCGCTCTTGTTCCAGTTTGGTGAGATCACGGACATTCTGCTCCGCGATAGAATTTGCTCGTTTGGCTACGATCACCAAAACAATCGTAGCCAGGACATAAATAGCAGTAAGCAAGGCCATTACAAAGCCCTGATTACTGTTGCACCATTCAATCATAGTATTTTTCTATTGCCCCGTCAAAAACTCTGCCACGCCCGAAGGGCATTGGATGCAGCTTCCGGTTCGGCTGTTATAGCCGTCCGTAGCTTTGTGTTGCCTCACGAAAACGGTCCATCATGTTCATGAAATCCATCCAATTCATCCATGTTTTCTCATTCATGTGGGCCAGCCAGTCTACCATTGATGGTGGAGCAGAGAAAAAACTTTCGAATGTAATGTAATACATCTCTTCTTCAGCGCATGAGCAAGTAAACTTCCATCCTGGATTGGCGCCTCCATCTATAAAAGAGAAAGAGATAGCTGGTTGACTATTGCAGACTTCGCAGATCGGTATTTTTGGGAACATAATATTTAGTTGTATTTTATGTTGTAAAGAGTATGGCTATTGTTGCAAATTAACGTCAGTGAGATCGCTGACACCGGACTATTTGCGTGACGAGTGCCGAGATCAAGCGAGCATGCACTAAGCGTGACAACGGGTAGATGTTTGATGTATAGGCTAGTTAGTATTACAATGGCTTTTGATCTTTGACAATACAGGATTTAGAAAAAGCTGCTTTTTTATCGCGCCAACGTTTTGCGCATTTTGGATTTGTAAGTCCTTCATATAGCGCAAGCCCCAAATCATATGTGTTGCCGTCATAACCGGCCTCCGAGTATGCAGTCTTCACGGCAATCCAAACGGAGGCTCCCATCCCCTGAAGAAGTTTATTCTCCGTGCCTTCAATCTCAAAATTGGAAGGATCTTCGTAACCTTTTATGCAAGGCTTTATGTCTTGTGCATGGTAGTTTCTGCAAGACAAAGGTCTCCCACTATATACTTGGCATTTACCTTCAATAAGCAAAGGACAAGGATTGTTTGAACCAAGTTGCTCTTCAAGGGATTGAAGTTCCAGTCGTTTTGAGTGATTTTCGCAACGCGCTAAAAGGTTTTCGATTTGGGTTTTATTGAGAGTGCGATAAATTTGCTCAAGCAAGAAGATAATCTCGTGTGCGTGTGCATCTACTTTTATATGACAGCAATAAAAGCAACCAGCACTGCAGGCCACTGTTACCCTTTGTTCGACTCGGATTTCTTCAAGCAATGCCGTATGTTCACGGTGAACAAGACTGATAATTCGAGCGTGATCCGCTGGAGTCTTTGCACTAGAAAGACGGTTAAGGACCACACTTCGGTAATGCTCCATTACTTCCAAAATATGTTTCATATTATAAACTAATATTTAAAATCAGCTGCATCCTAAGAGTGTTGGCCGCAGCGCATTGATAAGCATTGTTTTAGCGTATACAGCTAATTTCTTCCAACGAAATAACCCTACTCGATTTATTTTCAAGAATAGTTATTGTGCCTCTGTTTGAACCTATAATCGTTAAGCTTGCATAGGTTATTTGATCGCAATTAATTTCATGTCCATTGCTGAGGATTATTGTGCACGGACTTTTTTCCTGCATTATTCGATCAGCTTTTTGTACTATAGTCTCCATATAATAATCTAATGTCCTAATGTGTTTTAGCATGACATGCTATGTTGTTTTCACGAATAATAATTCGTTGATTTTCAGAGGTTCGCATGCTGCTCAAAGTCCGAGACACAGTGGGATGTTCGGTGAGCTCTGTTTTCACAGGATCTGATCGTCAGGGGAGTTGTTATCGAGAAGAATGCCTTTTGCCGCAACTAGGTGAGAAAGTTCAATTGGGTTCGTCAAATCGAGGTGGAAGGATCAGGCGCGGCGTGACGATGTGGAGCAATTCCTAAACCTGCTGCTGAAGGAAGGCAAGGCAGGATGCCCAGGAAGCAAAGCCTTAGATTTGTTCTTCAGGGAGGTGGCTTCTATGGAGTGGGCCCGCCAGGGTGGCCGGGTTATCCCTTCGATCTTCCCCCATTATTTTTTAGGCTTCTCGCACGTCGGTTCTTCAGCGAGCAGGAGGTCTTCCCAGTAGACTTACTGGCCTGCTTCTTGGTGCCTTTGCCCCTAGTATTCTTCTTCTCGGGGAGGATTCCGAAATACTCCTTCGAGGCCTTCTCAGTCACCAGCTCCCGGTAGTTCTGAAAGAGCATCTTGGGTGAATTCCCTGCCTCCAGGGAGACTTGGGCTGCCGACTTGGTGACGGCCAGACGGTAGGAGCAGAAGGAGTGGCGGAGGCCATTGTGGACGAGATGCACGAGCCGTTTGCCCTCCGAGTCGACAAGTTTTTCAGAGGCGGCCTTGAAGAGGCGCTGAAAACGAAACTCATTCGGGATACCGGGGAGGATTGGACCGGCTTTTTGGATATGGGGTTTGAGCCATGCCTCCAAGGCGGGGAGGATAGGTGCCAAGCGACGGGTAGCAGTCTTGGCCTTGTCCTTGCCGACCTCGATGACACCTTTGTCGAACCAGATGTTCTCCCAGTTCAAGCGAAGGATCTCGATGGTTCGCAACCCTGCAAAAGCACCCAATGCCACGAAGGGAACGAATCGCGACTCTATATTGGTGAGGAGAATCTTGAGCTGCTCCGGAGTATAGATCCCAATTTCGCCACCCTTGTCCTGGAATCTCGTGGCAAATTCGGCTTCGGTCTTCTCCCCACGCGGGAGGTGCTTCTTGTCTCTGGCGTAGGAAAAGACTGTCAGAAGGGCCATTCGGTAGTTGTTCCGAGTCCGTCCCTTGGCCTTGCTCATTCCCAGGAGCCACTGATCGATGTCATCGGCTCGGATATCACGCACCTGCCCCTTGAAGACCTTCACGGCCTTTTTCAGCCTGACTTCGAGATCGAGAATATACCGGGCGGATTTCATCCCTCGGATGGAATCCAGATACTTTGTCACGAGTTCCGGAAAGGTGATCGGAACGAGGGCGCCCCGGCGATTCTCTTCAGCCAAATGCTTGCTGAAGAACTGGGCGGCGGCAACCAGGGAGGCTCCTCCTAGCTGCTTCTTGGCCTCCACAAATTGGCGGACTGCCTCATTCATGGAAACCCCATAAGGCCTAAGCATTTCAATGGCATCATTGATCAGGGCAGTCTGAGTGGGGGAAAATGCAGCCACATGGGCTACTCCCGTGGTCAGGGTTTCAATGATCTCCCTAGCACCCTGCTTGGCCGATTCTAGAGACTGGTATTTGACCAGCTTCCGTTTACCCCCTGCGTAGTATGCTGCGATGAATTTCCCCTCCCCTGCGCTGTAGATTGGGATGCTTGTGGTCTTTTCCTTAATGATCAGGATTGGCCCCTTTTTCGGATTTGAATTTCGGGGTGCTCTCATGCCCAATTTGTTACCTTTTTGTTACCTTTTGGTCAAATGGGGATTTCCTCTCTGTAAAAACAACGTATTCGAGCCCCGTCAACTCCGGAAGGGATTTTTTCCTGACTTTGAGCTGATCAGCAGATTTCTGACTTTTTAATGCAGAAGGGGGTCCGTTACCCATCCCCAACTACCCCAATCAGTGCGTGGTCGCATCAATGACCCACAGAGCAATCAGGAAGATCACCGCTTGGGCTGCAACGCTGACCTTATCGATGAACTGTGCCCGAATATAATCATCCAAGGTGTGTTTCTTATCCATGGCTCCTTGGATCACGACTTGTGCTAGGGAGATCAGGATAAGGATGTAGACGACAACGTAGACTTTATCCAGCAACACGAGGTAATTGAGTTCTGGCAGTTTTGTTGTGTATCCCTGCTGCATGAAAACGGTCGTGAGCAGCGCCGTACCGGTCATCGCGGCACGCGAGGAAAGCTCGGAAGGATGAAGAAGCAGCGCCGTCCAGCAGGCCAGGAGGATAATCAGAACAGGCAGCAGCATCTTCCAGATAAAGAAATGGAGGGGGCGCGTGATTCGGATCTCAAAATTAATAGTCGAGTAATCCGAGGAATCGCTACCAACGCTCTCATCTCCAAGGTTGGTGGCGTAGTGATGATTCCCCTCCGCTCCACTCCAGGAGGCAATTGACCATCCCGTGACATCCAACCCCGAATCGAGCCCCGAATGACGGCGATCAAAGCGATAGACAAGCTTATCGGCTGCGTAGGTATTGTCCTCGATCTTGATCGCAAGCGTATGGCTCTCGAGAGGAAAACGCTTCAGGCTGAATGAATTGAAAAAACGCCCCTCGATCCTCATTGACTGGTAGCTTCTTCCATCCGGGAGCTTGATTGGCTTGGGGTAGGTCTTGTTCTTGGTCAATCCCCAGCTCTCAACATTGTTGGTAAATTCCACCGACATCGTGGGATCGATATCGCCCCTCCAAGCAAACCAGACATAGGCAGTCACGTAGTAGGTATCGGAGTCGTAATCGAGGTTGTAGATGACCGTAGGCCAGACACCGACCTCGACGACCTGCGGGGCGGAGGCATTAGAAAGAGCGTTTGCTTGTTTAGAAGTTGCTGATGCCCCTGACGAGGCATCAAGAGTGAATTCTAAACTGACTAAGAAAATCGCCAAGAGGAGAACGCGACGAGAAAAAGTATGAGACGACATCCACGATGCGTAACTGGGTGAACACCCCCTGCACAAGTCTCAGCTTACCGAGACTGTTTATCATCCGGCTTTTATAGATTCTGAATGTGTGTTTTGAAGACCATCAGGGCGTAGAAATCAGTCCGGTCCATGAAAAGGATTTCGGCAGGTTCGAATCCAGATGAAACAGCCATCCGGTTGAGCGTGCCGATCTCCTCAGGGTAGTCGGAGGTGGTGACGTGCTGAATAGCTCCGGCAACCTCCTCGGTCGTTAGGGCATTCCAGGCCCATTCAGCGTGATCCACCCAGCGCCCCATGTAGGAATCATGTGTCTCTCCCGGGGTGAGCACGGGATCAAAAATTAGCAGAACTCCGGCGGGGGCAAGCTTCCTGCGCAACTGACCAAAGAAGTACTCCTTTTCGACTCGCGGCAGGTGGTGCAGCGAGAGCCCTATGTAAATGATGTCGTAAGTATCGTGAAGGGAAGCGATCTCTGTCAGGAAGTCACCGGCCTTGAGTGTGCAGGGGGCCTTGAGTTGAAGCGTGTTCCGAGCGGCGAGATCAAGCGCTACTGGAGAAATATCAATGCCCGTGTAGGAGGAAAGACTACGACCCTCGAGTACCTCCGAGCTGAATAAGCCGTCGCCGCATCCCAAATCGAGGAAGGAAAAAGGTCTTCCCAACTCACTCTCCATCTCGTTGAGCCATTCCCCCAGGGATGCCTTCACCGAGCGGTGATAAAGATAGTCGTTATCGACAATACGGCGGTAGAGAGACCAACCGTTGAAGAAGGCCACAACCGCTTCTGGGTCACGTTGCACCGAAACCGCCATTTCATCCAGATTCATGACATCTTTTTAACTCCCCTTGAAAGAAAAGTCTACGGCAGCCCGAAACCATTCGATCAAGGCATCACTAACCTTTTTCGTACTGGAAAGAGGAACGCAAAACTCCTTTGAAGCGCACGGCGTCTCATATATCAGACAACAGGCAACCAAGCGCCTGCCGTCTGGGAACTTCTTAGGATGCGTAGCTGAGGATCACCCTAACCTGAACTGGAGCGATGAGCTGGTTGCCCTCCACATGATTCATGACTGGCATGGCTGCATCGGCGTAGAGACGAACCGGATGTACTTCAAACTCGACGCCGGGGGCAAGCGAGAGTTGCTGGAAAGTATTATTCTGTTGTGACGAGGCAGATCCGGAATCGTTACCCACCGTTGTGAAGAGAACCTGCGCAATGGACCGAATCTTCAGGTTTCCTATGCTAAGACCCGTGTAATAACCACCTGCGGCCATATCAACGGCAATTCCTGGGGTGTAGCCTCCCTGGGAAATGACAGGCGCATCTAGCTGTGCCTGAGCATACCAACTCCAGCGAGCATCCATCGTGATCCGATGACGGTGGTAGAATCCTAAGAGGATGTCAGTGCTGCCTGTACCGATCTGCACGGACCGCTCGACATTGGGTTCTGTCCAATTACCCGAAGGAAGCTTCACACCAAGATTGATTCCAGTCGATTGGTCCTTGGCAAGCCCTGTGTAGACAGCATTCAGGCGTATGTCGCCCATGGCCCACCACTGCTTGGTGACTACCTTCTCTCCTTGATGCTCCTCGGCGTGCCGTTCCTCTGTATGTTCCGCTGCTGTCTCCCCCGCATGACCATCGGCATGAGGTGCATAGCGGTAAAGGGTATTGGCTGAGGGAACAAGGAGCTGGACGCCCCATTTCTCGTTCCAGAAGTACTGAAATCCGGCAATCATCGTGGATGTCTGGATCAACTTATCATGGTTGGCATCGGCGGAAGCCTTGTTAAAACCGCTGTAATTCTGACTCTGTGACTCGAAGTTGTACTGCATCCATGCCATCCCTCCCGGACCGTCCGGAAAGTTATAACTCGTGCCTGTGTTGCCGCTCGGGCACGAAGCACAAGCTTCAAGTCGACTCGTGGCAAGCGACATGATCATGGCCACGATGAGCGCGGTAGCTGCCCCGCGGATGATTAAGTCATGGGCTGAATCCTCATGGAACGAAGGAGTGTTATGGTTCATGATGGAAAATCAGAATGGGAGTTGCACGGCGTGAATAATAGTGATTACTTCTTATCAATAGCTCAACATGTTGCCGATAGTCTATTCTCATTAAGATCATGATCCGTTTTCCCCTGCGCCTCCCCCTTTCAATTTTCTTCCTAGCTGCCACTGCGAGCCACGCAGAGCTCGCGATTGCCTCTCTCTCCACGATCACCACGGATCTGGCCAAGAATATTGGGGGAAGCCACGTGAAGGTGGTTCCAATCATTAAGGCAGGAATCGATCCTCATGAATTTGAGCCAACCCCCTTGGATGTGCGAAAAGTAGCAGATGCCAATCTCGTTCTTTTTACGGGAAAAGGGATTGCAGGATATCTCACCAAGCTCGAGGAGGCTACAGGTGGCTCCTCCAAGTTCCTTGATGTCGGCACCTCCATTCCATCACTCATCATGAAGGAGGAGGGAAAGGTGGTGGAGGACCCTCACTGGTGGCATAGCGTGGAGAACATGAAGAGAGCAACCAGAGTCATTGCCACTGCCTTCTCCAAGGCTGACCCAGCCAATTCGGGAAGCTACCAGAAGAATGCCGAAAACTATCTCGCCTCACTTGATGAACTGCAGCGTTGGATCCGAGTCCAAGTGGCCGGACTCTCCCATGATCAGCGCAAACTCGTCACCTCGCACGACGCACTCCAATACTTTGCACATGACTATGGTTTCACCATCCTCCCGGTGAAAGGTATCTCAACGAACGAGGAACCCTCCTCCCAACATGTGAAGGAGATTATTGAGGTCATTAGAAACCAAAAGGTGAAGGCGGTCTTTTTCGAAAGCATTGAAAATCCGCAAGCCGTCGAACAGATCTCCAAGGAATCGGGGGCCAAGACAGGGTACACGCTCTACTCAGATGGACTTGGGGAGAGAGAGGCCTCAACCTATGAGTCAATGATGAAGCATAATGTCTCAACCATCGTCGACGGCTTGAAATAACGATCTCTACCGGGCATAGTGATACCTTGGCTATAGAACGACGCACAACTAGGCAGAAAGAGGCTATCAAGTCAGTTTTGGAAGATCAGGATGGTCCCCTGCTCCCAGACGACATCCACCGCCTTGCTCTCAAGACCGTTCCCTCCCTGGGGATCGCCACCGTCTACCGCTCCCTGAAGAATCTCCTAGATGAAGGGAGAGTCTGTTGCGTCGAAATACCGGGACAACCTCCTCGGTATGAACGCGCTGACAAAGGTCATCATCATCATTTCCACTGTCGGAACTGCGGGGAGGTTTTTGACCTGCAAAAATGTGTGGCCGGCGGGCTCAAGAGCCTAGCCCCAGCGGGATTCAAGGTGACCGATCACGAAATCATCCTCTACGGCCTCTGCAAATCGTGCGCTAACTAAGGGAGTAGGAGGAGATCATGATGAAGCGGATGCTCTTGGTGATCCTCCCCATGGTCCTAGCCAGCTGGGTCTGGAGCTCGCCTCCTGAGAACCTCCCAGTTCTTCACGGGAAGGTCACCTACCCTGTGCTTCAGGAACTCATGGGTGGATGCTCCCTTCGATGTGCCTTTTCTTGGGAGACTCTGGGAGGAACCCCATTGGAGCCTGCGCCTGAACTCTGCGACGACGATGCCACAACGGGATGGATGGCACCAACAGAATGGAAGGACTCACCAATCATCTTTCGATTGCCTAAAAAACTTCCTGCCGACTGTCGGGACACACCTCTCTATGGGATCTCGATTGCCAACGGAAAAATCCAGTCACTCCAAGATTTCCGATCCTTTGCACGAGCAAAGAGAATAACCATCTCCGTGAATCACAAAGCCATTGCCCGACTCCAACTCGATGATACTTGGAAATGGCAGGATTTTCACTTCTCCGACATCCTCTTGAATCAAGGTGATGTCATCAGTCTAACAATTGATGAGATCTATCCTGGCAGTCATTCTCAGCAACCAGTCATCACGGAAATCGTACTGCAGGGCGGCCACTAGCGAGAGGGAGGAAACTACAGCAAGGCCTTTCAGAAATCCACCACTGCCCGGAATCCCACTACAAGAGCATTGCCATATTGGCGACTCCCTCCGGGATGGAGGACATACTGAATGTCGGGTTGTAAGGCTATGGCCGGGGCGAGACGGATCGAGTGGGTGAACTCGATCACAGCCTCGAAAGAAGGGCCCGGGACTCCCTGGGCATTTCCCAGATTCATGTAGCCGCTGCTTACCTGCTCGTAGCAAAAAGCAATTCCAGTTTTGTCCTCCTTGCGACCAGGTATCAGTCCGGTATAGACGAGCCCCCCGTCCGTATAAATGGAGAGTGGGTTATAAGACTGCGGACAAAAACCGAATCTCACCCAGGAATTGAGACCCCGTACAGGCACCTCTTTCTGGGTGCTTTTGCCATCTGACCCCTTACCCCCAGAGGAAGTGTTGGCTGAAATAGGATTTTTTTGATCCTGTCCGGGTGCTCGATAGAGCATCTGGTCAACAATCCCATAAAATCCAGTGAAGTATTGCGGTGATGAAGGGGGGCCGAACGACCACTCCTCGGGCAACACAGGCGCAGGACCCGACTGCATAAAGAATCCCGCCTTTGCCACGCCAGGAAGCTCTTTATCCCTCAGCAAAGACTCCCAGCGTGCTTCGGCTTCCGTCATATTGAGCAACCCTCCAGAGGAACCAAAGTTCCAGTTGAAGTTGTGAAGATTCTCACTCTGGTCGAAAGGATTAGCCTGCGAAAAGGCAGTTCGCAGAGTGAGCCAAGAGACCGGTCGTACGGCAAGGCGGATACCAGGCGTCGCCATGGGATACTGGGGGCCGCCATTGGCAAGATTCTGGGAGGCCAAAGCAGGAAGACTGAATGTGCCATTAAGGAACAGAAGTTCAGTGTCCACATAGCAAAACTCCGCATCAAGCCCGAGAAGACCACCGCGTAGGGAAACCGAATCCTCAAGAAGATCCTGCTCATACCAAAGCTCGTAGCAGCGAAAGGAGGGCAGGCCGGAGATGCCGCTCACTCCATTAACATCCCCCACGTAATTGGAGGGATTGCGTCCATAAAGCCAGAGCCAAGTATTCTTAAAATGCCCCCCCGGCAGACCGATAGTTTTTTCAAGATCTGCTTCCACACCAAACTGGAGAAGTCCATTGCAAGCCCCTCCCGTGGAGACACCTCCCCGGGTATTCCAAAGCATATCGGTGACCGACTGTGCGGTTACATCAATCCCATTATCGCTCCATGCGGAGCGATAGCCATACCAATCACCGAGCATACGCTCCTGCTGGAGGATATTGATCATTGGATCCAACAGCAGCGGAGGACGAGCATAGGCCAAGGATCCGAGACCCAAGACAAACAGCAAAAAATAATGACTGGAGAACCTCATGAGGCGCTTTTTGATGTAGTGACTTACTAAGCGGACAACGATCGTAAATTTCGATCTGGAATTTGCAATCAATCAGAATTGGAAATCATGAAAACATGGACACAGGCTTGCATGCGTCGGCCAATAGGAAATGAGACCTCGGCCTCTGTAGGAAACGCTTCAAAGAAGTGTTGAAAACCGCTCTGCGTCATAAGCCCAAAGGGCTCCACTCCTTTGACATCATCGTTGGCAAAAGATACGAAAGATCCATTCAATTAAATAGGTCGTAATGACTGCCCTGCGCACTCCATCCTTCCTCAAGTCTTCAAACATCTGATCTACCCGCTTCAACATGCCAACTCTTTCGCCCCTCGTGAAATCAAACCTCTTCCGAGGATTTATCCTGCTTCTGATCCTAGGAGGGGTGGCGCTTTTCCTGCCAGGCCAACCCAAACAGAAAGCGACGCCTGACACTACGGTCTTAGCGTTACATCCCCTCAAGACGGATGTGGTTCAGACGGTCGATGTCACTGGAGAAGTGAAGCCTTTTCAGCAAGTTGAGGTCTATTCACTGGTTGCGGGATATGTGCAATCAATCAATGTCGACATTGGTGATCATCTTAAAAAAGGGGATCTCATCGCCACTCTAGAGGTCCTGGATATCGAAAAGCAGATGGCGGCCATCAAGGCGGCCAAGAAAGGTCTTGAGGTAGCCATCTCCGCAAACCGGGCAGCAGATGCCTCTACAACCACGATCACAGCCCCCTTTGACGGGGTGATTACAAAGCGGAATGCCGATAACGGCACCTTGGTTCAGACCGGCGTCTATTCCAGCACGCAGAGCCTTCCTCTGGTAACGATTGCCCAAGATAATCTTCTCCGCGGATCTTTCCCCATCCCGGAATCTGCGATCGGGAAACTGAAGATCGGAGAGGAAATCACCATCACAATCCCCACCCTGCGACGTGTCTCCAAGGGAAAGATCGCCAGGTTTTCCAACCAAATCGATAGTGCCACTAGGACCATGGAAGTGCAGGTGGATATCCCAAATCCCGACTTATCTATCACCCCAGGTCTCTACGCTGTCGCCTCTTTTCCGGTGGAGCAGGCTCTGGGAGCCATCGCTATCCCAATTCAGGCGCTGCGAACGCCTGAGACGCCAAGCGTCTTTGTGATTTCCGATAAGGGAGTTCTGGAAAGGCGCTCAATCCAACTTGGGGTGGAGACTTCCGACCTTGTTCAGGTCACCAGTGGACTCGGTGAAAACGATCTTGTGGTACTCGGGAACACCTCAGAACTTGAAGTGGGAATGAAAGTTTCCCCTAAACTCGCTGATCAGGTGACCAAAGCATCACTCCCAGCGGGAAAACAGCCTTAAAAGAGCCCCCATGTCCCGTTTTGCCCTCCGATATCCTTACCTGATCCTAGTTGCCTGCTTGGTGCTGGTGGTGTTGGGGGTCACCACTCTTGTACGGATGCCGATCGACCTCTTCCCTGAGGTCAAGATCCCTGTTGTCGTAGTGGCTACCTTCTATCCAGGAATGGCGCCTGAGCAGATTGAGACCAGCATCACTGGAAGGTACGAGCGATTCTTCACCTTAGCTAGTGGGATCGACCGCATCGAGTCGAGGTCCCTGACGGGCGTCAGCTTGATTAAAATCACCTTCAAACCGGGAGTTAATGCCGACACCGCCGTCAGCAATATCTCGAATCTCGCGATGGCAAATCTGAGACGACTTCCCGTGGGCACACTCCCTCCGATTGTCCTCAAGTTCGACGCTTCCAGCCTCCCCATCTGCCTGATCACCCTCAAGGGCAACGGGCTTGACGAGACTCAACTGCGCGACCTCGCCCAGTACTCCATCCGCAGCCAGATTGCCGGCGCTCCCGGAGCCTCGGTCCCCCAGCCCTTTGGCGGCAAGTACCGCCAAATCATGGTCTATGTGGATCCTGGCAAACTTGAGTCACGTCAACTCAGCGTCATGGATGTCGTTGCTGCGCTCAATAATGCGAACCTTATTCTCCCCGCCGGCAACGTGAAGATCGGCCCCGTCGACTACAACATCTATGCAAACACACAACTCGGAACGCTCAAGGAGATTGCACAGGTTCCCCTCAAGTCAGGCGCGAGAGAGGTTGTCATCGGTGATGTCGCCAGCGTGAAGGACGCAGCCTCCATCCAGTCAAACATTGTCCGGATCGACGGGCAGCGATCGGTCTACCTTCCCGTCCTGAAGCAGGGGGGGGACTCCAACACCATTGAAGTGGTGGAGGGCATCAGGCGTGCAGTCTCAGACTTAATCGGCGTTCCACGTGCATTGATTGCCAAGGTCGTCTTTGACCAATCTGTGTTTGTTAAGAATGCCATCTCCAACCTGATCAGTGAGGGAATCATCGGTCTCTGTCTGACTGGCCTTCTGATCCTGATTTTCCTCGGGAACTTTAGAGCCACCGTGGCCGTTTTTCTCTCCATACCCCTCTCTGCGCTGGCGGCTTTCTTAGTCATCAGTCTGGGAGGAGGAACCATCAACTCCATGGTGCTGGGGGGACTGGCGCTGGCTTTCTCCCGCCTGATCGACAACTCAGTTGTCGTTCTTGAGAATATCTTCCGCCATATGGAGCTGGGCGAAACCCCCGAGAATGCCTCGGTGAAAGGTGGCGAGGAAGTAGCTGTTCCCGTACTGGCCGCAACGCTTGCCACAGCGGTGGTCTTTTTTCCCGTCACCTTCCTTTACGGGGTGAGCCGATTTTTCTTTGGCGCACTGGCCATGGCCGTCGTGATTTCCCTCTTCGCCTCATACTTCGTGGCAATGACCGTGGTTCCACTCTTCTGCGCCCGTTTCATCAGGCTGCAACACGGTACGGGTGGTGAAGAGAAGCACTCGGGACGCCCTCCCTCGCTCCTGACGGGCTGCGGCAGGGCTTTCCACGAGGGGTTCAACCGACGCTTCGATGCGTTCCTCGGATGGTTCGGGGGCCTCATGGAACGTTTGCTGGATCACCCGCGCGCAATACTCGTGGGAATCCTGATCGCCTGCGTGGCCTGCTTCGCACTGATCCCCTTTGTCGGCACCTCCTATTTCCCACGAACCGACCCAAGCCAGTTCGTCATCAATGTGAAGGGTACTCCCGGCACCCGAGTCGAAGTAACCGAACAGCAGATCGCAAAACTCGAGCAGCTCATTCGAAGGGTCGTCTCCCCTTCAGATCTCGGCATCATCGCTGCCAATATCGGCAGCACACCCGATCTTTCATCCATCTACACCAGCAACTCTGGGCCGCACACCGCCTTCGTTCAAGTCAGTCTCAACAAGGGCCACCGGATTGGAAGCTATGACTACATGTCCCGCGTGAGGAGGGCTATCGCCGCCGAAATGCCTGAGCTCTCCGTTTATCTCCAGTCAGGCGGACTAGTGGATGCAGTGCTCAACATGGGACTCCCCGCCCCCATCGACCTTCAATTCTCGGGCCAAGATCTGAAGGCGGCCTACGCCTACGCCAAGACCATCATGGAGAAAGCCCGATCCATTCCCGGGATCGGCGACATGCTCATCCCGCAGGATATTGATGCACCATCCCTGCGGATTAACATCGACCGGTCCAATGCCTCCGCCTTGGGACTCAGCGCGAGGGATGTCGTCAGTAATATGATCACAGCTCTTGTCTCCAACGGAATGATCCAACCGAACTACTGGATTGATCCCTCCACCGGCTACGACTACCTGCTGAGCGTCCAGTACAGGGAAGACCTCATCAAGAGCATGCTGGATCTCAAATCGATACCCTTACGCTCAGTCCGCCTGGATGCTGTCACCACTGCAAACCGCTCCGAAGGTCCGACCGAGATCGACCATTACCAACTCCGTCGATTGATCAATCTCTACGTCTCCACAAGGCAGGAAGCTCTGGGTCCCGTAGCCGCTGCGCTGAACAAGATTGTTGCCGAAAATCCACCTCCAAAAGGAGTTCGCGTGACCATGCGCGGATTGATCGGGGCGATGCACACCTCATTCCTTTCCTTCTTTGCAGGGCTTCTCCTTGCGATCCTGCTCGTCTACCTGATCCTGGTAGCCCAGTTCCGTTCCTTTTCCGACCCCCTTCTCATCCTGCTGGCTGTGTTGCCTGGCCTCTCGGGGGTGATCCTTGCACTCCTGCTTACCAACACGACCCTGAACATCATGTCCCTCATGGGCGTGGTCATGATGGTGGGAATCGTCGTTACCGACAGCATCCTGATCGTAGAATTCACCAGTCGCCTGCTCGCAGAGGGAATGGAACTCCGCAAGGCGGTGGTCACAGGTGTCTGCGTGCGACTCAGGCCGATTCTCATGACCTCCTTGGCAACGCTCATAGGCCTTCTTCCGATAGCACTGAAGCTGGGCACCGGTAGCGAGGCCTACTCTCCTCTTGCCCGTGCGATCATTGGCGGTGTGGGCGTCTCAATGGTGGTCACGGTGATTGTGGTTCCCTGCGCCATCTACCTCTGGCGTCAACGGAGAGGGCTCATCCCCCATACCGAAAAGGCAACAGCACAGTGAAAGAATCACTCGGCTGAATCCTGATTCGTGAGGGGGAAGACGCGAACAAGCAGAAGACCGAACAGGGAGAGAACGCCGCAGAGCAAGATGCTTCGACTGATCCCCTGGCACTGCGCGATCCAACCAAAAAGAAAGCTTCCAAGGGCCATTGATCCCTGCAGGGTGAGCAGGTAGAAAGCGGTTGTTCTCCCCCTGATGCGATCAGGAGAGCAGAACTGCACCGAGACCTGATGACTCACTGACATCACGCTCCAAGCGACACCCCCGACGATGAGGAAGAGATCATCCAGGAGCATGCTGTTCCATTGGCTCACGCCAAAGACAGCAAGGGTGAAAATGACCAAGGTAATGCTAACCATCTTGTCGATCGGAAAGCGTTGTTTGAGTGAGGGGATGAACAAAGCACCAGCCACCGTTCCCATTCCCAGAGCACCCAGTAACTCACCGGCACCCAGTGAACTCAGGAGCGTTCCATAGCCCAGAACCCCAGTTCCGATTTCTCGGCGTGCCTCCAAGGGCAGTAATGCCATCATTCCTGACCCGGGAATCACGAAGAGGGCGTATCGGATCAGAATGCCCGCCAGCAGTTTGGATTCCCCAAGGAATCTCCACCCCTCAGCAAGCGAAGCTGCGACTGAACTGAAAGAAACATTCTCCTTCGGTTGCGGAATAGATTCCTCAGGCACACGCCACACCGCAGCAATGACGGAGACGTAGGAGAGCGCCTTGATACCAAAGATGACCGCAGGACCAACGACACCCATCAACACTCCTCCCAGAATAGGCCCCACAGCTTGGGCGATATTGTAGTTCAGACTATTGAGTGATACGGCTGCAGCCGACTGGTCGCGTGTCACCAGGTCCTGAAGTAATGTTTTCCAAGCAGGTTGGTGAATGGCCACACCCATCCCTATCAAGAAGAGTAGCCCCAGCATCAGCCAGGGGGTGAGCTTTCCCGTTGCTGCCAGAAGTGCTAAGCTTCCCGCAGCGAGCATCATCCAAGTCTGGGTGATAATCAGCAGCTTCTTGTGATTGAACAGATCTGTCATGACACCGCCCGGGATGCCTAGAATGAAAAACGGCAGACTTAAAGCAGTCTGAACCAACGCTACCAAAAGCGAGTTGGTGGTGAGCGACGTCATCATCCACGCCGCGGAAACCATCAGCATGAAGGTGCCCGTATTTGAAAATAAGTTCCCGATCCAGAGTTCTCGGAAGTCTCGTTTTCCAAGCAATCCGAATCCAAGACCTAAAAGTTTTGTGATCACCAAAAGAGAATTACGAAAACATCTCCAAGACACAAAAACTTTCCCTGAAAGGGATCCAACCATCTTAAATCATACTTGTTTAGTCTTGCTGACCTGCAGAGGGAGGCCGGATTCCTCCTGCCCGTAGCTCTTAACACGGGCAGCGTACTTGGCGTGGCTCATTACACCGCGATCTTCACGAGGCACATCCCGGGCTCTGTGCTTTTCATCCAGTCACACGTCACAGACTCAAGCCAGAAAACAGCACTTCTCAATCACGGATTCTCCCAAGCATTTCTCGGAGCCAGCACCGTGATGCTCATCGTTGCTGTTGTGGCCTAGGCATTCTATCGACCTGATCCATCTGCCGTCACTTGTTTGCCCAGCAAATGAAATAGCTATGCCAGATTTATGGTAGCTAATTGTTAATGGACGAGAACCTTAAGACAATGCTTCTTGCAAAAGAAAAAGAAGACCGGGTGTTACGGTGAATTTTTTTTCTTAATCTTGGGGTCCGCGGCATTATCCTCGTGGTCATGCTCGTTCTCGTCACTATCAGCACCGTGACCAGTTAACAGAAGCGCAAGGTAGGCGTAAGGAGAGTGGTTCACGTGGGGGAACTCTTTAGTGGACTCCTTGTCGTTTTCCTTTGGGTGACAACCCACGAGAAGCAATGCGGCAAACAGGCACGTAATATTAAAACAGGGACGCATCATTAGAGTAAAATACTGAACAGATCGACTTATTGGATGAAAGAATAAAGAGCCTTATTAGATACCAAAAGCGCATGATCCAATGCATCCGAGTGACCTTGAAAAAGAGCTCTGCCCTGAGTAATGCACGCCACTCAACGCCTAAAGCCTAAACAGCTAGAGTCTATTCAAAGGCCCCTACGGATCCCAGAGCGCGAGAAACCCCTACGCCACCGAGGCACCCAGACTCATCAGCCCATAGAGGGAAAGCCAGACGTAGAAGAGCTTCCTATGATCACGACCATGGAAGTGATTGAAGAAAATGGGGATTCGAGCCTCCCCCAGATCATGCAGTGAACACGGAGCTCTGGGAATCGCTGCAGAGACATCTTAGCTTCAAAGAAGCCATCGTTACCTACTTAGATTTTTTACGAAGAGATTTTGGGATGAGAATCCTTTGAAAAATCACCCCCATCGCTTCAGGAGAACCCGAGAAGCTTTCCTTCGCGGCCGCATTCCATTTATCTCGTTCGACCTTGGAGAAATCCAACGTGTAGCCCGCCTCACCTGCCAATTGCTCCAGAAACGTCTGAAGTGCACGCCCATTCCCCTCCCGAAAGGGATGGATCGCATTGATCTCAGCGAAGTGATGGGCCAGACGAGCAGCGAATGCATCAGGGGGTAATTCCTTCAGATGGTGCTCCATGGCCAATGCATGGAAAGCCCTCCCTGCTGATGACACGATGTGATCGGGTTGGGCAAAAAGATTCCCCCCTCTTGAGAGTGCTCCTTCGCGGAGCTCACCCGCCCACTCATATACATCCTGAAAGATATGCCGATGGATTGCCTGAAGATGCTTCAGGTCAAACTTTCCCTTTACTGGTCGCTCCCTCAACTGATCGATCCTGAAGCGAGTCGCGCTTAGTTCAAGCGCCGAGAAATCATTCCCATTGGTGATACCCCACTTGTTCCTCAGAACATCACTAGCCGACCATACATAGGGATCCGGCAGTCCTTCCGGACCATATGCCGCCATCACGCGGTGACTAGAGCATGGGCCTTTGACTTTTTAGCAACAATGCGGGCCTTTCTATTGATTCGAGCGATTGCCTGAGAACGGGTGATACGACCCGAGATGAACTGAGTGTCTAACTCCCGATCGAACTTCGTTGGCTTATAGCCCTCCAGAACCACGATGGCATTGGATTGAAGGATTGAGATCTTCCTCTTGGCAACGACAGATTTACGCTTTTGGTTAAACGTGCTCATGCTGTGAAACTAGCCTGTGAAATGAGGAACGGCAAGGTAGCTCTGCAACTTGTCCACCCGCCCAACTCACTCTTACAGGGCTACCATCGGCAGTCTATCTCGTGATTCCAGGCTCTCGACCCTCGACGCTCGACTCAGCTCCCTCGTTTTAGCCTTTCGCCTTCATACTTTCGACTTTCCCTTTTTACCCCTACGCCACCGAGGCACCCAGACTCATCAGCCTATAGAGAGAATGCCAGACGCAGAAGAGCTTCCTATGATTACGACTAGAACCGGTTTCCTTTCAAGCACGCAGGGCTTCAGGCTTGGCTACCTCTTTCTTGTGCTTTCTGTGCTCCTTATGGCTACTAATCAGCTCCCATTCCCCAATTCATGGCATTCGCCTCCCATCTGAAGGTGCCGCCCTTCGGACTGAAGCCTTCGACCCTTTAGCTCAGCCTTATCGGAACCGTCTGCGCGGAGACCTGATCGACACCGATCCCTAGCAACGCAGCAATGGCCTTGCGGTACTGCTCCATCTGTCCCTCATATTCCTTAGCGATCTCCTCAGGAGTGGAGCGGTTGGTTTTATAGTCGTAGATGCGCGCCTCGACCGCCCTACCATCCTTCCTGCAAATGTGCACACGGTCGAAGATTCCGCTGATCCAGACGTTGTCGATCATGAGGTCAAAAGCCCTTTCGTTCCAGAGGTCCCAATCCTCTCCAGGCTTGGTGAAGATCTCTCCTGCCACCTTTGATTGGAGGAAGGGAGCAAGAAGGTTGCGTGCCTGAACGGAGCAACCGGAGAGGTCGACCCCGTTCCTATCCCAAGCGATCCGTGAGAACACCTCGTGGATCTCTGTCCCCAGATCGGCAGCATCGGATGAGAATGTCGCGCGGGCTCCCGACTGCTCTGCCGAGTGGAGCTTCACGGCAAGCGACGAGGGTGACTGCGAATGCGGAGTCCCCGCAGTGCAGGGAAGAATTGACTCTTCTCCTGAACGAGAGACGCCCTTCTCCACGTTCCCGATCTGGTGGCCGTCGAACCAGTTCTCATCGCCGATCTCCACCACATCACTTGCCGAGTGGATCGTGAGCATCAGCAACCGCGCGAAGTTCTTCGCGGAGGTATCCTCCTTGAGTTTGGTGGTCAGCACATAGAGGGCCTGCTTGGAGCGGGTCATTGCGACATAGGCCGTGCAGAGCTTGCCGTATTCCTCCTCGGCCCGACGTTCATCGAGCGCCTCACTCAGAACAGGATCGGACTCAGCGAGATCTTTCGAAGGAAGGAGACATCCCCAGGTCGGAGGCTCCCCTCCACCCAGATGGAGGATATCGGTGTTGTTGCCACCCTTCCCATCGAGTCCCGTCACCACACTCATATCGAAGGTCAGCCCCTTGCACTGGTGGACCGTCATCACGCGGACGACTCCGGAAGACTCGGCCTCCTGCACGACATGGCTCTCGAGGAAGGAAACAAACTCGGAGACCGACCCTCGGCCCGATCCATCGTATTCCGCAGCGGCGGAGAGGAAGTCAGCAGCACGCCTTGAGAGGAACGGGTTCAGCGAAAGCCCCTTAGTCCACTCACGGACAGCGGCCTCATATCCCTGCGCGGCGATCACCTCGAGCGCGGAAGCGCGGAACGATTCCACGCCTTCCGCATCACCATCCCCGTCTTTTAGGAGAGCACCCAGAGGAGAGCAGCGCAGCAGCTCCAGCGAGAGCGTATCCTGAGGGAAGGCAGCCGCGCGGAAGGCCGCTAGCAGCGCGATTCCGAGAGGGTTATCGTTGCAGGGATTCGATTTTCCCTCGAGCGCCACGGGAATCCCATTGGACTGAAGCAGCCAGGCGATCGCAGCCGCATCCTCGTTCTTTCTGGTGAGCACTCCGCAACTGAGATTCCTCTTCCAGGGCTCCACCTCCTGCAGAATCCGCACGATTCTCTGATGGATCGGATTCTCATCGTTCTCATCCGCGGCAACTGCATCCCACCGCACATACCCCTTAAGCTTTTCATTCATGGGAGCAGGGAGATGTTCTCTCCAGGCCTCTTTCCACGACTTCACGGTCTTCTCCGGAATCCCGAGGTTCGCGACATGATTACCGATCGTTCCGAAGACTCTATTCACCACCTCGATGATCGTCGCGGCCGATCGGTAAGAGACACTGAGATCCCGGGCAAAGACGTGATCCCTGCTTCCGTGATCGTTGTAGTGCTTGAAGATCTCGAAGAAGAGTTCCGGATCGCCTCCCCTCCATGAGTAGATCGCCTGCTTCGTGTCCCCCACATAGAAGAGAGAACGCTCTCCGCCGCTATCCTGGATCACCTCGTCGATGAAGGAACCGAGCACCTTCCACTGGATGCGGCTCGTATCCTGGAACTCATCGAGCAGCCAGTGATCCAGCTTGGCATCAAGGCGGTACCCCGCGCTCGTGATCCAGTCGAGGTTTTCGACCTGGCTTGAGAGGAGATCGGTCACATCGGAGAACGTCATCCTACCGCGACGGCGAGTAAGTTCGTGGTAGGAGCCCTCGAACTCCTCCATAAACCGGTGAAGCGCCGCGCTCTTCCCTAAGAGCGATTCGTAGAGAGGCTTCAGCAGCGCATTCCGCAGATTAACACGGAGGGCATCCAGGTTCGGACGCAGGAGGATGCGGTTGTTGGGAGAGCCGTTGATCAGACCAAAAAATGGAATCCCCTCGTCATTGGTTTTAAACTCCCCGCTGAGCTTCTCCGCAATGAATCCCTTCAGCGACTTGCTCCACGCCGACCCGGTCTTGTGCTCGATGGCTTGCCCAACCAGTTCAGCAATCTTTGCAGCAGCCTTATCTCCGAGACCCGGATGACTCCTCTCGATTTCCTTGAGAAAGGCCTCGGCGGCTGGCTTCACATCACCCGCTGCCAGGATCTCGCACTTCCCCGAGGGCCAGATCAGGTCGCGGTCTCCCCACGGGAGCTCCGGCTTCTGCAGGAACTTCTCATGAAAATCCTTCACCGACTGCAGGAGCGTCCTGAAGACCTCCCTCTCGCCCCTCCTCCGCGCGATCCTTCGCACCAGATCAAGGAATTCTCCCCCTCCCTCTGACTCTCGGAAGATCGCCGCGAGTGCCTCTGTGCGCGCACGCTCCAGCTCTGATTCCCCGATCATCGAGAACTCCCCCGGCAGCCCGGATTCCAGCGGGAACGACCGGGCGATTCTGGCAAAGAGCCCGTCGATCGTCCCCATCGTGAGCCGCCCCGAATCGGAGACCAGCTTTGCGAGCAGTTCCCTGCAGCGGGCAGCATCGAGGGGAGGCACGCTTCCCTCACCCTTCTCCGCATTGAGATCCTCGTTGAGCTTCTCGAGCTTCTTCTCATCTAGGGCCGATTGCGCAAGCCTCAGGAAGACCGCATCGAGGAATTCCCCAGCGGCCTTCTTTGTGAAGGTGAGCGCAGCGATCTTGCGGGGCTCCACGCCGAGCGCGAGCAGCTTCACCATGCGGGTCGTGAGCGCGTAGGTCTTCCCGCTCCCCGCATTGGCGACGAGCATCGTGTGGCGGATCGGCGCGCTCATGGGGTCACCTCCCCTTGCTTGGCACACTCGCTCTCGCTCTCGCTCACTCCTTTAAGAAACGTGATCGTCTCCTCATCGAGGCACTCTTCGGGCTTCCCTCCCTCCAGGAAGATTCCGAGCGGATCCTCCCACGACTCAGGCATCTGCTGGGGCGGCCAGTAGACTCCTCTTGAGATCCTTGAGGCGACCTCCTCCGCGCAGGCGCTTGAGGAAGCGATCAGCTCCTCATCGAGTGGGAAGTCGAGCACCCCGCTCTCCTCAGGATCAGCAGCCAGCACGAAGTAGGCGGTCTCGATCATCTTCCCCGGGTAGAGCTTCTCGGCGACCTTCCGGTAGAGCGGAAGCTGCAGGTCGGCCCAGGCCTTTTGCTTCCCACGGAGTGTTGTCTCCGCCTCCGGGAAGAATGCCTTTGAGATCGCTTGCAGGTGCACCTCATCAGGAGACTTCCGTGTTGTCTGCGTCTTGTAGTCGAGCACCCGCACGCGGTCCCCGTTCACCTCGATCCGATCGATCTTGCCAGTAAGAGGGAGCCCGCCGATCACCAGATCCCCGGAGGACTTGCGCTCAGTCTCGAGAATCTTCCACCCCGCGGCGACCTGCTCAGTCTGCACCCTTGCAAAGGAAAGCAACCTCACCCTCGCTGCCTCCACCTGCACACGCACCGCCGGAGAGGGATCACTTCCGAAGCGTCTTGTCACTTCGTTCTCCAGATGGGAGATCACCGTCGAGGCGATCACCTCCTGCTCGCTGAGATCAGGAGTTTCCTTCCCGTAGCGTTCCAGCACCTTGTGCACCAGCGATCCGAACTGCATCCCGTCCATCTCCCTCTGATCGGGATCGTGCTCCCGGAGCTCCAGGCGCTTCTTGAGATAGAAGCGGAAGGGGCACTGCAGGTAGCTGGCAAAATCGGTGACACTGATGCGCTCGAGCGGCTCGCTCTTGTGGGGAAACGACCACCTCCAATTATGTTCGCGCAGTGGGGGAGCCGAGGCCTCCGTGGAGCGGGACTTACCGAAGAGATCGGTCACGCGAGAGGGAAGCTCTTCCCCGGCGCATCGCATCAGCAGGCCCGAGGGAACGCTGGGACTCCCGTCAGGTCCGAACTTGGAAAAGCTGCAGCGGAACTCCGACGGCTTCCTCGCTCTCGTCAGGCACCCCATCAGATAGCTGTCACGGGCACGGCGCGCCGCGTTGTCGGGAATACCGAGCGCCCTGCGCTTGTGATCGGGGAGGAACGGATGCCCATCCATCGAGGCCGGCAGTCGACCCTCCACACATCCACTGAGGAGCAGACGCTTAGCCCCCGCCCAGGGAGCCTCCAGCCATCCCGAGAGCTCGAGATCTCCCTGCTTCGACGCTCCGAAACTCTTGCGTCGCGCCAGCGCCCTCACGATCGAGGCCTCACGCGCCTTGATCGGATCGGGCCACGCTGAGAGCACCGAGGAGGATTCCTCGCAGACCTCGAGCACCTCCTCAGCCGGATCCATCTTCCAGATTGCCGCGACGAGATCATGCGGACCCTTCGCGAGCTCCCCCGCGATCACCTTCTGAAGCTTCACCGCATCGGCATGGAGTGATTCGTTATGGATCCCCCTCGGGGGAATCGGACCTTCCGGCAATCTCTCGGCCAGCAACTCAAGAGAGAGTGCGTCGCACGCTTCCAGCAGTCGCTCATGTGTGAGAGCACTCTTCGATCCGATCCATCCGGCGAAGCGTGGAGCTTCGAGAAGCCTGCGGAGCGTCCGCAGCGAGCGCTCCCTCCGGAAATCGATCCATCCCGCAGCCACGACCGCAGCCTCCGTCCTTGCGAGCGGCTCCCCCTCGGGAAGATAAGGACTCCCACCGCGTCGGAGTACCTCTGCCTGGAATGAGGGACCCAAATCGGGATCTCCGAGCACGAGCGCATGGTCACCGCCGGCCCCACTCAGGAAATCGAGTGCAAGCGTAGCCTCCTCGGCAGGATCCCTGGCCATCACGATCTGATCCGCAGAGAGAGGGATCTCAGCCGCGATCCACTCCTGAGTGATCGGACGGCCCCACGCGTCGAATCCCCCACCCCATCCAGACTCCGCATCCGGCTTCCAGACAAGCACCGTCACGGGAACTCCCTGCTCTAGCAACGCAGCAGCCCTCTTGCGGGCAGCCTCGGGCAGATCCGGGATACAGGCGATCACGAGAGCCTTCGTTGCTCCTGGATGAGCTTCCCACGCCTTGATTCGCGCTTCATTGGGATCCCAGAGCGAGTGCAGCTTCAGTTCATCGAGATAGCGCCGGTAGAGCGGGGCGATTTCCTGCCAGCGCTCCTCATCCTCCGAGCAGACCTCAGGCAGGCGAGGCAGAAGTGGTGTGATCCCACCCTCCGCCAGCAGATCGCAGAGATCACACATCATCCCAGCCGTCGAGAGCAGCGCCGACTCCCCCTCAAGGACCTCACCCTTCGGAAAGAGATGCTCCATCGAAGAGCGCGGTGCCTTCTGGAGCACCAGACCCCATGCCGCCTCACGGTCTGACCTCGAGGCCAGAGGCCCCTGCGGTAGGAGCGCCTTCATCGGGGAGGAGAACTTGGGAGAGAGCACCCCTCCTCCGCGTTTGGCCGATAGGGTGGCGAGAGAGTGCCTGATCCTCCGGGCGGCACCTGCTGTCGGCACCCAGATCTCCACGCCGGAGAGATCAAAGGGATTTGAATCAACTCCCTCGAGTAGCGCCTCCGCCACCTGATCCGAGAGAGATCCTTGTTTGACGAGAAAGATAGTGCGCGGGTTAGCCATGGAGGGATACGTGAGAATAGAGACCTAACCCTAGCAGGGCAACCAGGTCGTGTAGTGTCCTACCCCAGTAAAAACCTATAGCTGTTTAGGCTGTAGCGAGGAGATTCATTTTACAGCGGTTCTCCCCCTTCATTTAGGATAGCGAGGTAGGCATCATAGACAAAGATCCGGTTGCGCCTGCGTCCTGTGAGTTCTCGTACAATTCCGGATGTGACCAGAAGCTGCATGGCCTTCGATGCGGTCTGGAAGTTCATCGCCGATTCAAGACAAAGCTGCTTGAGGCTAAGCATGGGCCGCTGACGCAGTTCGCCCAAAACACGCAGGGCATTAGCGCTTCCACGTCCCCCCTTCTGGGTGCGTCGGGTATCATCCTCAAAGAGCCTCACAAGACGCTGGGCCGTCTGTACGGCACCAAGGGCAGTCTCCTCCACCCCCTCCAGGAAGAAATCCGTCCATGCCTCCCACTCACCGTGCGTCCGCACCGCATCCAGATGACTATAGTACACCGCCCGGTGCTTCTTGAGATAAAGGCTTAGATACAACAGGGGCTCAACAAGCAACCCACCATGATAAAGGAGCAAGGCAACGAGAAGGCGCCCGAGTCGACCATTACCATCGAGGAAGGGGTGGATCGTCTCGAACTGGACATGTGCGAGTGCTGCCTTCATCAGGATCGGCATCCCGGAGGCATCCTCATGAAGAAATTGCTCCAGAGCGGCCATGCACGGCTCAACCTCTTGTGCCGGTGGCGGCACGAAGCTCGCATTTCCAGGACGGGTGCCTCCGATCCAGTTTTGGCTGCGACGAAACTCTCCAGGCTGCTTGTCGCTTCCCCTCCCCCTCGACATCAAAATGGAGTGCATTTCGCGGAGCAAGCGATTCGTGAGCGGAAATCCCTCCTTCAACCTCTTCATTCCATGCTCCAGAGCGGCTATGTAGTTGGAGACCTCGACCACATCGTTACATGGGGCCCCGGGTACCTCCTCCAACTCAAAGAGAAGCAAATCCGACAGCGATGACTGAGTACCCTCAATCTGGGAAGAGAGTACCGCCTCCCTTCTGACATAGGCGTAGAGGAAGAGATGCGGGTCCGGCAACAGGGCACTAACGCTATCGAGTCGACCAACAGCCAGAGTGGCACGTTCCAGAAGGCGCTGACGAGGTCCCGAAATATCGAGAGGAGGAACGGGCGGTAGTGGGTGAGGCAGATAAGCCCGCACAGACTCTCCTCCTATGGAGGTCGTGTGGTACAAGCCCGAATCAGCACGCTTCATGGAAGGAAGTCTGAATAAGAGGAGGCGTTATTCAAGGTTTAATCCTATTTATGAAATAAGGAATTCCTCTGAAAAATCAAAAAATATGGCAACTGGGCCCTGAGTGCCCCACGCCCGTAAACATTTGAGGGTATCCCGAGGGGGGGAGTTTGTGGGAATTCGTGGGAACATTTTAGGGGGCCGAAAAGAAGGCGCCATTAATTGATTTTTTTGTAAATATTTACAATTCCTGAAGGTTGCCACTTTAAGTCTTTTTGATGTCCGTTTTGCTGCTTCAATACATAGTAGAAACGGGCGATTAATGCAAGATATTACTTGCCCCTACCATATGGATATGTTAGCTCTTCTAAATGATTCAGCAAAATGCCCCAGCCGAAGGAAGTAGACCCCGCGGAGACCGGACCAGCAAGGCCGACCTCGAGCTCAGGGTCCTCAAGGTCGTCTCCATGATCGAGGAGGGCATCTCCCGCTCCGAGATACTCCTCCACTGCGCTACCGAGTTCGGGGTGAGCCGGAGCACCGGCGACCGGTACATCGAGGAGGCCTACGAGCACTTCAAGGAGAGCTACAAGCCGCACATGCAGCGCTCCGCAGAGATCTCCAAACGGCGGCTCGAGGCCATCTACCAGAAATCCATGAAGAGGGAGGACTACCGGACCGCGCTCATGGCTCTGACGCAGCTCAACAGGATCCAGGGTCTCAACGACAATCTGCTGATGGCCGGACTTCGCCGGAGCGACACCAACAGCCGAAAGGACTACTAAGAGACACATGCAGAAGGACGTGTCCCCAATGCTGCCGACTAGGAAGGAGTTCATGAGAATTCTTTGGGAACGTGCGAACGACGAGGCGCTCGCCCACCACCCCTCCTCTCTCCGCTGTCTGGAGATGTACGCCAAGTACAACGGATGGGATAAACCCGAAAGTGTGGACTGGAACAAGGACACCGAAATCGTTGTACAGATCGGGGAGTGCGAGGAATGCAAAAAGGCGGGAAGGGAGACCAGGCACGAACGATGGGAGCGAAAGAAAAACTACCTTCCGTCGGGAGAGGATACCTCCCCGAGTTAAAATATTTGGGCCTAGGACACTTGGTGTCTGTTGTATGTGCAATGATATCCGCAATGAACACACCCAACACAACCAAGTATAACACCGCTCTCGATGAGGAGATCATGAGCCTGGGAGGCACGCCTGACGGAGAGGGTGAGTTCCACGACATCCACGAGACCCTCTTCCACTCAAAGAAGGAGGGGTTCTACCTCCAGCGCAAGATCCGGCAGGCCCTGAGGGGGAGGACCTGGGACACCCTTGAACTCGGTGAGTACGATTACATGACCTCCACGGAAGAGGTCCGCTTCCTCACCGTCTACCGCACGATGAGCCGCGAGCAGGTCATGCGCTTCCTTATCGAGGCCTACATGCCCGTAGCGGAAGGGATCCGGGCCGAGCTCCTCGGTAAGCTTATTCCCGCGACCGGAACAGGATCACAGGATGAGGCCCCTGAAACAGCTTCGGAGACAGCCCGGACGACGAACGACTTGGAGAATTACGCGTGACATTGCATTCTTTTATTAAATGACATGTGTATCACTTAGGTATACAGATACCTCTCTAATTGATCTCAAATCCTCATCGATGACGCCCCTACCCCCTCCCTCCGACGAACACAAGGAACGCGGAGCCGGCCACACCCCTGCCCACGGGACCATCTTCCCTGTCTCCGGCATCGCCCCCTCCTGCGCGGAGATAAGGAGAGTCCACCACAGGGTAGCCCACCACGACGTCCCGATGCCGGCTCGCTCGTGGATCAAATCCCGCACAGCTAAGGCCACCATCACCCTGCCGGACCGAAGACCCGGGGAGCCCATGATCAGGCCGGAGCAGATCCTGAAGATCCGGTCTTTTTCAAGCGAGATTGACGGCAAAAGGGTCGCCACCCTGGGGGAGGAGCAGGCGGACTGCTTCATCGGCGCCATGACGAGGCTGCGGAGAGAGCACTCCGCCAGAATGCTCAGGGAATACTACTCCGGCCAAGGGGAGTCCATTCCGCAGTGGGTGATCGATCACGCCTTCAACCACCCCAACCATCCGTTCAGAAGCCCAAAATCTGGAAGCAGATGGCCGGTCTTCCTGATCAGCCTCTGCGTCATCTGGGTCTTGGCAAAGATGCTCGAGGCCGCCCACCGGTAGGAATCCCCTCCCCCCACTACTTCCCCTGAAAGGCACTGCCTCCACAAACAACTACAATTCTGGGGGAGGAGAGTCGGTAGCCGTGGGGAAAGGGTCCAAAAAAACTAGAAATCTCGAACATCTTGAAAAGCGGCAAGGAACCAAAACCGTCAACAACCACCGTGAACCTCTTAAGCCGCCCCCTCCTCTCCCTCATCATCTCGACCGCTTCCCTTGGCATCGCCTCCACCTGCTCCGCGCAGGTCGATCTGGGTGAGTTGAGTGCCAATCCCTACGCGCCCGACTCCAGTGCCAATCCTTATGGGCAATATGGCAGCCCCTATTCCTCCAAAAGTGTTAATAACCCTTACGGGGAGTACGGGAGCCCTTATTCCTCGAAGAGCGTGAACAACCCCTACGCCACCGAGGCACCTAAGATCATCGCTCCCGATGGCACCTACCTAGGGCGCGCGAGTGCCAATCGCTACGACTCGGATTCCACCGCCAACCCTTACGGAGAGTACCGCAGCCCTTATTCTTCAAAGAGCGAGAATAACCCCTACGGGCAGTACGGCAGCCCCTACGGTTCCCAGAGTTCCAGGAACCCCTACGCCACCGAGGCACCCAGACTCATCAGCCCATAGAGGAAACGTAGCGCCAAAAGTTTCTTGGGGGTAGGACATCTGGCGTCCTACCACTTGTGTATGTTGTCCCCCTATGAAATCCAACATACCTCAATACACCCCTCTCCTAACCCTCATGCGCGGACCGGTCACCCGGATCGCCATTAGCGGCACATGCCTCTGGATGACAGCCTGCGCCAGCATCGTCAGCAAGTCCCAGTACCCGGTCACCGTCTCCAGTAACCCTCCCGGTGCCAGCTTCACCATCAAGAAGGCAAGCGGTCTAGCCATGAGCACCGGCGTCACTCCGGCTACTCTTGTCCTGAATTCCTCCAACGGATACTTCCAGCCGGCCAAGTACGTGGTCGAGTTCAACCGAAAGGGGGTCACCCAAAGCCTTCCTCTGAATGCATCCATTAACGGATGGTACTTCGGCAACCTACTCTTCGGCGGCATCATCGGTCTCCTGATTGTGGATCCCGCAACCGGAGCCATGTGGAAGATGGACGAGAACGTCGTCTCTACCTTCAACCAGGCACCCGATGCCTCGCCCTCCTCCCCCAAGAGCGGCGTGAAGGTTGTCTCGATCGACAAGATCCCCAGCTCCATGAGGAAGCACCTCGTCGCCCTGAACTAAAGGAAACAAAGGGGGAGGCATCCAGCCTCCCCCCAACAACCACACACAGACATCTATGAACAACAGACTCATCCGCGTCCAAGGCCGAGGAAAGGCAACCCAGACTCCTGACCGAATCATCCTCAAGTTTGACATCTCCCAGATTGAGAAAGAGTTCACCGACGCCGTGAAAGGCTGCAACGAACGCGTCGAGGGCATCCGCTACGCGGTCGCCTCCGTCGGCCTCGATCCCAAGACCCTTAAAACCACCTCCTTTCAAGTCGACAAGACCTACGAGTACGTAAAGGACCAGAAGATCCATACCGGCTACGAAGCAAACCACCGCACGTGCATCGAGTTTGATTTGGACAAGACTCTCGTGGCGCGGTTGATGAACTCCATCACCATTGGAGGCTACAAACCCAAACTGAGCACCGCCTTCACGATCCATGATCCCGAGGCACTCCGCTGCAAAGTCCTTGAGAATGCGGTGCGGAACGCCTCCCTCAGGGCCGAAACCATTGCAAGGAGCGCCAATCTGCGCCTCGGGGCGATCCAGTTGATGGAGCACGATGCCATCGGCATCCCCTCTTCAACGACCTCCTACAGAGAGGAGCAGAATCTTTTCCAGATGGATAAGCACTCAGAACCGGAATGGACCATCGAACCTGAGGACTTGGTTGCCGAGGCTGCCGTCCTCGTCGCCTGGGATCTCTGTGCATGAGTGCACGAAAGCACTATGATAGATCAGCTCCATTTATCGTTCACCCTTAATGGACGGTCACCATCCTGCAAAACCGGAGATGCTTACCAAGATCCCAACCTATTTCTCGGAGACCTATGCTGCGGATACACCTACCGCCAGCATGGCGAAGCTTGCCCCTGTCGCGAGAGCGGCAGAACAGGCAGGCTACGTGACCTTCCATGATCCCGGGTTGGTTGATCTGGATAAGCTGAGAGAGCTCCATGACCCCAATTACGTGAGGGCCATCATCACGGGAAAGGGTCCCCTCGCCTCTGCCATGGGCTGGGAATGGACTCCCCAGATTCGGAACGGTATCCTGGCGATCAATGCCGGTCAGATCGCCGGAGCCAGGATGGCTATGGAGACGGGGATCGCAGCCAATGTCGCCCAGGGATTCCATCACGCGAAGCCCGAGCGAGGGCACTACTTCTGCACCTTCAACGGGTTGGCCCTAGTTGCTCAGGAGTTCCCGGAGAAGAGGATCTTCGTCCTGGACTGCGACGAGCACTGCGGAGACGGGACGGCCGAGTTCACCAAGCGGCTTCCCAATCTCTTCAACTTCTCCATCAACGGGACCAACTGGGGAATGCACGAGAGTGAGCGGAGCATCTGCCGGAACATCCAAAATGGAAAAGACTCTTTCACCGATTACAAGAAGGTCCTGCAGGAAGCCTTCAAGGCGGCCAAGGAATGGCCGACTGATCTCATCATCTACCAGGCGGGAGGCGATCCCCATGTGGATGACCCGATCAGCTCTCATATCCTAACCACCGAGCAGCTTCTGGAGCGTGACCATCTCGTCTTCCGTTTCTGTAAATCGGAGAGGATCCCTGTTCTCTTTGTTCTGGCTGGTGGCTACCAGACTCCCATCCAGGAAAAGCTCGTCCCGCTGCACCTGAATACTTTTAAGGCGGCTTTTGAGGAATATTGCCAAAGAGTATAGGAGGCTTGGGATTGAACTCGGGCGTGCCCACGCCACTCGCCCTTCAACAAGATTCAGGGCTGCCTTCGGCATTTCTACCTACTCCCGCCAGTCGTAGGTTTTTGGCGGATAGCGTTGATGCTACTCGCTTGCAGTAGTTGACTACAGCGGCACTCGCACGTCTAGCGCGGCATCTAAACTTCCAAACCTTTAGAGGCCAAGTCCTAGCAGATCCCAGCGATCCAGATATTTTCCATCTTTGTCACTGAAGTTTCTCATCAAGGAGTCCTTTGCTCCCCTATTCAGATATGATTCGTGTGTTCGTTTAGTGTATTCTGCCACGTCCGCTGCAGGGACTACATGGTATCTAGGTCGATCCTCAGGAGTTCTGAGGGCTACAAAGACGTAGAAGTGGTTGTTCGGGGTGTAATCCTCGGCCTTCTTATTCAGGATCCACTTGCTCCCGCCGTCTTGGTTTGCCTTACATTGGATCGTGACCGATCGCGTGGCCTCTTCGTTGGTTGCTAGGATGTCGATCCCCCGTGTGTTCCGCATGGAGATCGAGGCGATGTAGCCACGGCGAGAGAGTTCAGCCGCTACGAAATACTCACCCGCTACGCCTACAAGAATGGAGGGAATCTTACTCATTGAACTCAGGGAGCATAAGTCTCGTTGTAGATATCGCGGAGGGAGCGGCCATTGAAGGTCCAATAGGGTGATGGCTGAACGCTGTGTTCGATTCCAAGAACGATACGAGTGGCAGCAGTTAGGGACATCTCCTCGTTCTGAAATCGTACTTTCTTGGGAGCCACGACGGTCGCCGTGGAATCATCCTCCACCGAGTGAAGAACTGATCCTTCAGGAATGCCCATTTCAGTAAAATTCATGTTGGGGCGTTTGGCTTTTAAGGCTACTGCTGCTTGGGCAGATTCCGCATCGATCTCGGTCTTTTGGCCCAGAACCTCCTGAGTAGCATCCTCTGTATTCAGGAGCCGGAGGATTGCAATGGCTTGCTCAGGCTCGATGTTGAAGAACTCGCGTTTGGGATTGGTACGCTGGGGGCCAAAAGCAATATGGAGAGCCTTCTCCACCTCATCCGGATTACTCACCTTGCAGGCATATTCGAGAGTAAAGGGAACTGGAACTCCGGTAGTGTAAAGCTGACCGATCCGGCTGTTAGCATCTGAATTATCAGTTCGGCCAATCTTCACGAGACCGGGCATCGCTGGGTTGGTAAGCACGTAAACGATCATAGATTAGTTGTGGGCTACCTCCGCACAGAGGAGCTCTGCTTGTTGGAGGACAGTCTTGACGGCTTGGTCCTGAAGGTCGGGAGGGTAGCCGTATTTGTTCAGGATCCTCTTCACGATGACCCGGATCTTGGCCCGGGCACTTTCACGAAGTGTCCAGTCGATCGTCGCACTCTTGCGGACCTGGGTGATGAGTTCTGCGGCGATGACCTTGAGCTGATCGTTGCCCAGAGCCCTGACAGCTGACTCGTTGGCGGCCAGGGCATCATAGAAGGCAACCTCGTCATCGGTTAGTCCGAGATCGACCCCTCTCTTGGTGGCGGAGTCGAGTTCCTTGGCCAGTTTGATGAGTTCCTCGATCACCTCCATCGTGGAGATGGCTCTGTTGTGGTAGCCGTTCAAGGTCTGCTTCAGCTTGTCGCTGAATTGCTTCGCCTGAACGAAGTTCCTCTTGGAGCGGACCTTGATCTCATCCTTGAGGAGTTTCTCCAGTAGCTCGGCGGCGACGTTCTTGTGCTTCAGCCCCCTCACCTCGGCGAGGAACTTGTCTGAAAGGATGCCGATGTCAGGGCGGGGCAGTCCTGCGGCGGTAAAGACATCGATGACCTGTCCCTCGGTGGTAATCGCCTTGGAGACGAGCTGCCGGACCGCAGCGTCGAGCTGTTCTGGATTCTTGCCACTCTTGCTCGCCTGTTTGTTGAGAGCAGCCTGAAGAGTCTGGAAGAAGGAGATGTCATCCCGGATCGCCGTGGCCTCATCGCTCGCCGCCGAGAGGGCAAAAGCCCGTGAGAGTTCGGTTACGACCTGAATGAACCGCTTCTTTCCATCCTCCTGCTGTAGAATGTGCTCCTGAGCCCCGGGAATCAGTTGGAGTTTCTCGGTCGCCGTTCCAGTTGCCCACTTGGACCAGTCATATCCATGGAGCATGTCCGAGGCGATCTGGTGCTTTTCCAGCAGAATCGCAATCGCCTGCTTCTCATCGTAGGTGGGATGACCTTTGCCTCCGCTCTCGGTATAGGTAGCCAGTGCCTGCTTCAGCTGATCGGCAAGCCCAAGGTAATCGACGATCAACCCACCCGGCTTGTCACGGAAGACCCGGTTCACACGAGCGATTGCCTGCATCAGCCCATGCCCTCTCATCGGCTTGTCGGCATACATGGTGTGGAGGCAGGGAGCGTCGAATCCCGTCAGCCACATGTCGCGGACGATCACGATACGGAATGGGTCCTTGCTGTCCTTGAACCTGTTGGCGAGCTTCCGGCGCTTCTCTTTGTTGCGGATATGCTGCTGCCACTCGGGACCATCGCTGGCACTGCCGGTCATCACGACCTTCACCACACAGGCTTTTCCCTTCTCGGAATCAGGGTCATCATCCTTGGCACTGGCCCAGTCTGGGCGGAGCTTCAGGATCGCCTCGTGGAGATCGACGCAGATCCGGCGGCTCATGCAGACGACCATCGCCTTCCCGTTCATCGCCTCCAGACGCTTCTCAAAGTGCTCCACGAGATCCTTGGCGATCAGGGCGATCCGCTTGGGGTCACCGACCAGCGCCTCTAAGGCTGCCCACTTGGTCTTGAGTTTCTCACGACTTCCCTCCTCCTCACCCTCGGTGATCTCCTCGAATTCCTTATCCAGTTTCGGCAGCTCCGAGGCATTGAGTCCCAGCTTGGCGATCCGGCTCTCGTAGTAGATCGGCACAGTCGCCTTGTCGGCCACGGCACGCTGGATGTCATAGACGGAAATGTAGTTACCGAAGATCGCCCTGGTATTGGCATCGGTCTTCTCGATCGGGGTCCCGGTGAATCCGATGAAGGAGGCATTCGGCACCGCATCCCTCATGTCACGAGCGAAGCCGTCGATCAGGTCGTACTGGCTCCTGTGGGCTTCATCGGCGATGACGACGATATTGCGACGCTCGGAGAGAGCCTTGTTGGTCGAGTCCTTCTCGGCAGCGAATTTGTGGATCGTCGTGAAGATGACGCCGCCGCTGGCCCGGTTGAGGAGTTCCCGGAGATGCTCCCGGCTCTCTGCCTGAATGGGCGTCTGTCCCAGCGTCTCGTGGCAGCGCTGGAACTGACCGAAGAGCTGGTCATCCAGATCGTTCCGGTCCGTGAGCACGATGAGGGTAGGATTCTGCATCGTCGGATGACGTGCCATCCGTCCGGCATAGAAGAGCATCGAGAAGCTCTTTCCGCTTCCCTGCGTGTGCCAGACGACACCGGCGCGGCGATCACCAGGCTTCCCCTCCTCCATAGGTCCCGACCAGTAAGCTCCATCGTCTTCCTTGGCTCGTCCGTCCTCGGCCATACCACTCGCCCGGATCGTCTCCTCGACGGCTGCATTCACGGCGTGGAACTGGTGATACCCCGCGATGATCTTGTGGATTGCCCCGTTGTCCGGATCCTCCTCGTAGGTCACGAAATGCTCCAGCAGTCCGAGGAAGCGTCGTGGGTCAAAGACCCCACGGATCAGCACCTCCAGCTCCAGAGCACTCTTGGGAGCATCCCCATCCCCCTCGATCGTCCTCCAGACCTTGAACCATTCCTGATTCGCAGTGAGCGATCCGATCCTCGCCTGCAGACCGTCGGAGACCACGAGGATCTCGTTGTAGCTCATCATCGAGGGGATCTCCGCCTTGTAGGTCTGGAGCTGGGAGAAGGCGCTCCAAATCGTCGCCTCCTCATCAGCGGCATTCTTTAGCTCGATCACCGCCAAGGGCAGACCATTGAGGAAAAGGATCACATCGGGACGGCGGTTATGCTGCCCCTCGATCACGGTGAACTGATTCACCGCCAGCCAGTCATTCGCCTTCACATCGGCGAAGTCCACCAGACGCACCCGATCCCCCGCAATCGAGCCATCAGCACGGCGATACTCCACCGGCACTCCATCACGCAGATGATGGTGGAAGGAGCGATTATTCCCAATCAGGGAGGTGGTCTCGTGACGCAGGACTTTCCTCAGTGCCTCCTCCCTCGCCTCCTCAGGGATGGCGGGGTTCAGACGATGGATCGCTTCCCGGAGACGCCCCTTCAGCACCACATCGGAGAAGGAGTCCCGCTCGGAGGCAGACTCTCCCGGAGCCATATCGGGACCATGGCCTATGGCATAGCCCAGCTCACCAAGCCACTCCAGCGTGGCCTCCTCGATATGGGATTCGTTCAGGGACATGGTTTGAAATCAGGTTTGGGCTTCCGCTTCCTTGGCGAGCTTCATCAGACGCTCCGAGAGATCCGATGGTGCGATGAAGATCCACTGTTTCCCCTTCTTCTGTGACTCCAGCATCTTTCGCTCAGCCAGATCGAGGAGATCCGCCCGAGCCGTCTGATAGACGATCCCGTGACTCTTTCCATGACTGGCGAAGGTATAGCGATGATTCGGATGCTTGATCGCATGGAGGAGAAGCTCCACCTGCCGGTGATTGAACAGATCGAGCGCCTTCATATGCGACTCGGCATCATGGAACTCCTCAGTCTTCCGCCGGATGTAGGAGTGCAGCTCCGCGATCGCCTGCCGGATCACCCGAGTCTGCGCGAGTAGGAAATAGGTCAGATCATTGTCGTCAGTCTCCGTGTGCAGAAACGACAGACTGTATTTCATGGGAGCCTTCTTGATGATCTTTGAGATCGAGATGAACTCAAAGAGCCAGTAACCCCTGCGTATCATCGCCCAGTAAAAGAGCGCCCGCGCCGTCCTCCCATTCCCGTCATAGAACGGGTGATCATAGGCCAGCCAGAAGTGCAGCAGGATCGCCCTCACCGCAGGGTGGATGAAGTAATCCGGGGTCTCGGCATTCGCAAAGGCGCACATCGCCCGCATCCGCTCCTCCAGTTCCTCCGCTGGAGGGGGAATATGGACTATCTTGTCGTAGTCATCGCCGACCACCCGCTCCTCATGGGGAAGCCGGAACCTCCCCGCAGCCGTCGGATCCTCCATCGTCTCATCGGTTACCAGCCGATGAATCTCCATCACCAGCTCCGGTGTCAGATCCCGATCCTTCAGCTCACGGATCCGCTGCATCGTCGCATAGTTGTTCAGAATCATTCGCTCACTGTTATCCCTCGGCTTCCGCCCGGTGCGGATCATCTCCTTGGCCACCTCACGGGTCGTCGCCGCACCCTCTAGCTGACTTGAGGTGATCGCCTCCTCCATCAGCGAGCTCACAAGATACCGGTCCCTCGTCTGCGGATTGGTAATCTGATCAGGCAGACTCACCTGCCCTCCCGAGCCCAGATCGATCTGGTGCAGCTCCTCCATCACCAACTCCGGCACGGAGAAAAAGAACGGCCTTCCCTGCTTATCCTTCAGACCGATTGGCCGGAGCGCATCCATCCGCGAGAGCTTCGTGGCCAGCCACCACTCCTCATGCGTGAAGCCGTCCGGTGCAGGATGCCTCCTCAGCTTATCCCAATGCAAATATTCCCCCCGAGTCTTCTGGGCCTGCATCAGGGAGAAGAGCTGCATCATCCGATCCGGCTTCTGAAGCCGTGTCATCAGCTCATTCAGAGGCGGGGGTGTCTGGGGGATCTTCATCGGATATGGTGAATCAACTACTAAAACGTTTACAATTAGTAGATCCAGCCATCTTGTCAATCAACTACTAAAACGTTTATAATTAGTAGTTGCGTCACATTCCATTGGTTTTCAGTAGTTTGGGAAATCACTTGGTCATCGCCCTTGGTATTTCAGCCAGAAGGGATACGGGGCTGGAGCAGGCGCTGGGGTTGAGGAATAGCCGTATCCGCTCTGCTGGGCGACCGGGGGTGGGATCTTCGGCATGGTCGGGGGCCGGGGAAAATCGCGTATCTCGGGATAGGGACCTCCGAAGGGCACCTCATCCGGATTGAAGGCTCCGTCCTTCGATGGTTTAGGGTATCCGAGGGCAAAAGGCGAAAGGTCATTGGAGATCATCCGTGCCCAGGCGAGCCACTCCATCTGCTCGGCGGTCAGTTCTCCACCCTGCCCATCCTTCCAGCGCTGCTCACATGCCGCGGTGAATGCATTGGCCGACTCGTACATCCTCCACCACTCCGAGGCCTTCAGAAAATCATCCTGCCGCTTCTTGGCCGTCTTCTTAAGCGCCTTGGCATGATTCTTCCCCGCCTCCTCCGCCTCCTGGATGGCTCGCTGCTCCAGATATTTCTTATGGCGGATCTCCGACTCGATCCGATCCTTCTCCCGTTGGATCGCCTCGGCCTTCCGCCGCTTCTGCGCGGCGACATAGTGACTGCGGATCTCGTTGACCACACGAGCGAGCACCTTATCGAGAGGCAGCTTCTCGCTCTCGGCGAACTCCGTCGCATCCTTTGAGCCGTAGCGCTCCGTCTTCAGCGAAAAGGTAAGGCGCCCAGAGGGCACCTTCTCCTCCCTCAGACCATAGCCGTATCCCGAATAACGGCTCCTCCTCGTCGTGGGTGCCTTGTCGATCAGTTGCTCCTCGATCTTCAGGTAGAGCCGGTCATGGCTTTTCTGGAAATAGGCGGGGCCATAGGAACTCTGCGCCTTCCGGAAC
>Ga0209829_10000435_pt1 | contig 38481 bp, 37 predicted proteins | sample C_140205_EF_Meta_FD_187311 | JGI IMG/M metagenome (GOLD analysis project Ga0209829, IMG submission 187311) | Freshwater microbial communities from Lake Croche, Canada to study carbon cycling - C_140205_EF_MetaG (SPAdes) (version 2) | ecosystem: Environmental > Aquatic > Freshwater > Lake...
ACCCTTCAAAAAGATTTACATACCTTCTGCGCCAAGGGGATGCTTTTTTGGTGACACCTCGATCTAAGTTGATCCACAGAACCCCTGATTAACAGTCCGAGCTGACTTCCATGGGCCTGATGACTTCGCTTTGAAAACTCTTAATCAATATCCAATGTTCATTTAACATTACTTTTCGCCATTGACGAAGTTAGTGTTTCCTATAGTTGCGTCGTATCGCAATTGTTTGATAATTGTTGTAAGAACAATGAACATCAAACACTTGGGAGATTGGATGAAAATTTTATTCATGCTTGGTGTGCTTTGCAGTTTGCTCTTGCAACCCATTACCCATGTTCTAGCGCAAGAGTACCCTACAAAGCCCGTTAAATTGGTATTGCCTTTCCCAACAGGGGGGACATTTTTTGTGGGCCAACTTTTGGCTGAAGGTCTTTCCGAGTCTTTAGGACAACCGGTTGTGATTGAGAACAAACCAGGTGCTGGGGGACTAGTTGCCATGGAATATGCGGCCAAAGCTGCTCCTGACGGGTATACCCTATTTGTGACGTCTCCGACCTTGACCATTACACCGATCATCAAAAAAAATCTGAAGTTTGACCCCCTCAAAGATCTGATGCCCATTTCAATGGTGGCAGCCATTCCAAATGTCATGGTGGTCAATCCACAGGTCAATGCCAATACATTCAATGAATTTATCCAACTTGCTAGAAACGCTCCTGGCAAATTGACCTATGGTACGGGTGGGCCTGGTGCGTCTAATAATTTTGCAACTGAGCAGTTTTTATCGATCGCAAAAATTAAAGTCTTACCCATCCCTTACCAATCTGCATCCCATGCAGTGACCAATTTGGTGGGAGGGCAGATAGACATGGTGATTGGGGGTTTGCCCACCTCTGCGCCCTTGGTGGTGGGCAAGCAGTTAAAGGCATTGGCCTTGTTCACGACCCATCGAAGTCCCTTGCTTCCAGATGTACCCACTGTCGTTGAGCTTGGTCTGCCTGAACTGGTGACCGATACCTGGTATGGCTTGTTGGCCCCCAAAGGCACAAATCCTCAAATCATTGAGCGATTGAATCGCGAGATCACCAAAATCATGAAAACCAATGAAACAAAGGTCAGGCTTGAAAAACAAGGTGTTACGCCTCTTTGGTCAAGCACGGCTGAGTTTGCCGATTTCATCAAAAATGATTATGAGAAGTGGTCAAAATTAGCCTCGACCAACAACATGAAATTTAACTAAGGAAGAAGAAATGAAAACCATATGCCCAACACAAGAGGAAATGAAATCAAGAATAGCCCGGTTCAATGAGCTCAAGCCTAGAGCGAGCAACTGGGAAAAGGATTTGGGTATACCCATGGATGTGCTGAGAATGTTCAATCCCAAGGCGAATTATGTTTTGATGGCGCCGGCCAATATGCCTGGCCGATTGTCAAACAATCCAGCCATAGAGGACGGTGACAAGGGGGACATCAGAATTGGCATCGCTTTGGCAGAGGCGGGGGACGGTCCAGGATTGCATGTGCATTGGAAAACCACGGAAACATTCATGGCTTTAAGTGGACAGTGGAAAATTCGTTGGGGCGATGATGGGCAGGAGCACATCATTTTGAATCCCTTTGACATGATTTCTATGCCGCCCAAAGTCGCTCGTCAATTCATCAATGTATCGGACAAAGACGCCCATTTATTGGTCATCATCCAGGGTAAAAAAGAAGATTTCAACGACGTGGGTCGTTTGCCGCAAGCCGCGGATCCCATTGTTGCAAAGTATGGACACGAGATGATCGAAAAGCTGGAAGCCAATGGTTGGAAGTTTTCGCTTGATGCTAATTCAAGCGAAGAGAAGGTCTGATGAACATGTCAATGACAGGCGGCCTTTTTTTGGCTCAAGCGTTGAAAGCTTATGGCGTAGATCATGTTTTTTTCATGGATGCAATTCTTCGTCGCTCCTTGATAGAGATGGAGCACTTAGGAATTCGACGTATCTTGACGCATTCAGAAAAAGCCGCTGCCTACATGGCCGACGGGTACGCAAGAGCGGGCTACAAACCTGGTGTCTGCATGGCGCAATCGGTGGGTGCAGCCAATTTAGCCTCGGGACTTCAGGATGCTTTTTTAGGTCATTCGCCCGTGATTGCTTTGACGGGTAGGCAAGCTGCAGTGAACCAATACAGAAACGCCTATCAAGAGCTTGCGCATCAACCCTTGTTTCAATCCGTCACTCGATTTTCTGGTCGCGTTGATGAAATCTCTCAATTGCCTCATTTGATCAGAACGGCTTTTAGAGAGGCCATGTGTGGGTCACCAAGGCCCGTCCATTTGGATATTGCGGGTCATACGGGAGACTTGATTGGTGCTCAGCACATCGATTCCGCTCCATCGGTGGACTCTATATTTAGCTCCTTCACACCTTTTAGGCCCAGGCCCGCTCAAGAGGATTTGATCTTTATTCAAGAGGCTCTCAAGCTCAGTGAGCGACCTGTGTTGGTGGTTGATAAAGGTGCAATGGAGAGCAGAGCACAAAGGGAGATTGAGGCCTTTGTCCAGGCGGCGAACGTGGCTGTTGTCGCCTCCTTGGATGCAAAAGCTGTTTTGGCGGAGTCGAATGCTTGGTTTGCAGGCGTTGCGGGAACGTACTCGAGATCATGTGCGAATGAAATCCTGGCTCAGTCTGATTTGGTGATCTTTGCTGGGAGTGACACGGGAGACCAAATGACTGCGGGCTGGACGCTTCCTGCGCGCGGTACTCAAGTCATTCAAATTGACATTGATCCCTTCGAGTTAGGACGCAACTTTGAAAATGCCAAGTTGATCCATGGAGATGTGCGCGAAACTTTGGCTGAGTTGATGAGCATGGACATCCATACAAGTCGAGCGAAGTGGTTAGAAACCATTCAAAAGGCCATTCAAAATTGGCGAATCAATGCTCAAAAGCATTGGAGTGACGAGTCAGTACCCATCAAGCCAGCACATCTATGTCATCAACTATCGAATTGGCTGCCAAAGGATGCGATGGTCGTTGCCGATACGGGTTACTCTTCTGAATGGTCGGGTACGATGATAGAGATGAAGTACCCTGAACAAAGGTATCTTAGAGCTGCTGGATCTTTGGGCTGGGCATTCCCAGCCGCCTTGGGTGCCAAGTGCGCCAGTCCCAACACCCCTGTTTTTTGTTTCACTGGAGATGGCGGTTTCATGTACCACCAGTCTGAATTGGAAACGGCAAGGCGCTGGGGGATCAACACCATCACCATCATCAACAACAACAGTCAATTGGCTCAAGGCGCGCCCAACATCAACGCAGTGTACAAAGATCGATCTGAAACAGGTCAAAAAGACATCCATGTCTACAGAGAGACCAACTTTGCTGATTTGGCCAAGGTGTTCGATTGCGAGGGAATCAGAGTTGAGCATCCTTTGGAAATTGAAGCTGCCATCAAGCGGGCTCTGAAGAGCGATAAACCCGTGGTCATTGATGTGGTGACCGATCCGAGTGCGAGGCCCATGTCTGGCGCACCAAGAAGAGCAACTTGAGCGACTCTCTTGATGTTCAAGACCTTTAAAGAAGCGCAAGCCTTTCACAAGAATTTGGGCATTGACCCAGGCGATCCTTTGTCAATGCCCATTGAGCAGGCCAGAGAAAAGCAAAATATCTACTTTGACTCTTTAAGAGGGGTCTTGCCTAGCATCTCAAAAATCGTAGACCTTGATGTACAGGGCAAAGAAGGCCCCATCGCTATTCGGCTGACATATCCCTTGGGGGCAGCTCCCTTTAATTATGTGATTTTTATCAGAGGTGCTGGTTGGTGGGCAGGTGGATTGGACTCGCATGCACAGACAACGACCAGCCTTGCTGATTTGTCTTCGTGTGTTGTCTGTGCCATTGATTACTATAAAACTCCTGAGTATTGCTATCCCACACAAGTCAATCAAATCATTGAAGTTCTAAGCTTTCTGCGTGCCCATCAAGCGCAGTTTGAACTGCTGGGCAATCCAATACTTTTTGGAGAGTCTGCCGGATCAACGATTGCGCTGTCCGTTGCTCAGAAATTAAGAGACATGAAAGAGGATGCGCTCAACGGTTTGGTTTTGTTTTACTGTAATGCAGACGGATTCAAGCCCACTGCGAGAAAGTACTCGCAATGGGTTTGGGAGCAATATGTTGGCAAAGGGCGGCCTTTGAGTGACAACGGAGCCGTTCCATTGCATGAGGATTTAAGCAATCTACCACCTGTCTTTTTGGCTGTGGGCGAAGACGATCCGTTGATGGGTGACACGCAAAAACTCTTCAATCAATTGATCTCTGTAGGAGCAAATCCTGAGCTCCATGTCTTTGCACAACTGCCTCACGGTTTCTTGATGTGGACGGCAACTCTTGAGCCTGCATTGAAAGCCCTTGAGAAATCCGCTCATTCCATCAAAAATTGTTTCAAAGAGAGAGCCTGAATTTTCATGGCTCGAATTGAATCTTTGGGTACAAATGAGCCTCTTTTGAAAGAATAAAAATGACAATCGAATCAAGTCCTAAGGCTAATTCCTCTAGCAAGCTAAAGAAGATGAGTCACTCATCGATGGTTCATCCGGTCGTCATTGTAGGCGCTGGCCCCATTGGATTGACCTTGGCCCTGACTTTGCAAAAAACAGGGGTGGACTGTGTGCTGCTTGAAGACGACGCTCAAGTCTGCGAGGGAAGTCGAGCCATTGGTATGTCTAGGCGCACCTTGGAGATATGGGATGCTTTAGGTGCGATTGATCAAATCATTGGAAAGGGACTTGATTGGAAAGGGGGGAGAAGTTTCTACAAGGATCAAGAAATTTTAAAGTTCGAGATGGCCGATGATCCTCAAATCATGTATCGGCCCATGTTCAACATACAGCAGTCATATACCGAGCAATTTTTAGTCAACCAAGTCGATCAAAGTTCACACATCGATTTGCGCTGGCAAAGCAAGCTCCTTGGGATGGAGCGTCAAGGCTCCGTCATGGAGTTGAGTATCGATACCCCAAAAGGTGTTTATAAAGCGAAATCTCAGTATGTGGTTGCCTGTGATGGAGCCAAGAGCACGGTGAGAAACCTCATGGGCTTGAACCTCAACGGGACATCGTATGAAGCCACTTACATCATTGTTGACATTAAATTAAAAACCGACGCCCTCATTGAAAGACGCTGCTGGTTTGATTCCCCATCAAATCCAGGACTGACCGTTTTGATGCACGGCCAACCTGATGGTGTTTGGCGTTTGGATTATCAGTTGGGAGAACATGAGGATTTGACTGAGGCTTTAAAGCTTGAGCACATCCTTGTCAAAATTAAATCGCACTTGGACTACATTGGGGAAGATGGAGCGTGGGAGTTGGTTTGGTACAGTCCCTACAAGGTTCATAGTCGCTCGTTGGATTCGTTCAACCATGAGAGGGTCTTGTTTGCAGGCGACGCGGCACATTTGATGCCGATCTTTGGCATTCGGGGCTTGAATTCTGGTGTTGAAGATGCATGGAATTTAGGCTGGAAGTTGTCTTCTGTGATCCTTGAAGCGTCGCCTGAGTGCTTGTTAGATGCTTACTCCTTGGAGCGCAAGAAGGTCTTTCTTGAAAACGCTGCTTTGGCCAATAGGAATGCTTTGTTCATGACGCCACCCAATCCAGGTATTCGGGTGTTGAGGGATGCTGTCTTGTCTTTGGCTCTGGGGGACACCGATGTAGAGGACATTCTGAACCCAAAGCAAGCGACCTATGTACCTTTGCGTGACTCTCCTTTGAGCACGCCTGAGACCGATCCGTGGAGAGGAGGGCCCAAAGTGGGGGAAGTCATCCCGGACGTGCGACTGATCCAGCATCAGAATTCAAACTTCACGCATTTACAAAAATTGGTGGGTTTGAAGACCTGTGGCTTTTATTTCTTAAGACAGGCGTTGAATGAAAAAGCCATGGCCGATTTGGCCATGTTGAAGACATTTACAGATCTTGAAGTGATTCTCATCTCGAAAGTGCAGGTGGCCAATCAGACGGTTGTTCAAGTCACACAGCCTGATTTGCACAAGATTTTTGATGCAGAAGAGGGTGGTTTCTACTTGATTCGACCTGACCATCACATCGCAGGGAGGTGGAAAGAAATTGATGCAAAAAAAGTCGAGCTCGCCTTGCATCGCTTAAAGGGCGATCATTTACAAGGGAAAACCTTAGTTCAATTTGAATCAATCGATGTACCCTATACGGTGCCTGAACAAATCTATCGACTGCTTGGCAATGCCTTGGACAGCATGGGTGAGGAAAAGAAAATGTTGATGCTGATGAAGTTGTGCCTGATTCAAGCCTTGGATCAGGCAAATGTTGAGCAATTCGAGTCGAATTTACAGGCTGCTTTGAAAAACATGGTGTAACGCAGCCCTTGATCGATCTCATGGATAGTCTTCAAGTGGGCTTTATTTTTTGAAATCTGTAAAAGGAAAGTCATGAACAATCGTAGAAAAGTTTTATCTTTCTTGGGCGCATCTTCTTTGTTGCCCATGTTGGGTGATGTCAAGGCTGACAATTTTCCAAGCAAGTCGATCAGGTTGATCGTGCCTTATCCTCCAGGAGGCGGTTCAGATACTTTTGCGCGGGTCATTGCACCTAAATTGTCGGAGGCACTGGGCCAGCAATTCATCGTGGACAACCGCCCTGGGGCTGCGACCATCATCGGTGCAGAGTTTGTGGCCAAGGCGCCGGCAGATGGGTACACCTTGCTTTTGGGGGACAATTCCACGTACGCTGTGAATTCAAGTTTGTACAAAAAATTACCCTACTCACCCATGGTGGATTTTGCGCCGATCAGCTTGACTGCGAAATTTTCGCTTCTTTTGGTCGTCAACCCATCCATGCCCGTCAACAAGTTGTCAGAGTTTGTGGCTTATGCCAAAGCCAGGCCCAAACAAATCAATTTTGCAAGTCCAGGCGCAGGCTCTCCACACCATTTGGCCATGGAGTTGTTGGCTGACCGAGCTGGCATTCAAATGACCCACGTACCTTACAAAGGAGGCGCGCCTGCTGCACAAGACTTGTTGGCTGGTGTGATCCCTGCCATGGTGCTCGATTATGCAACTGCTGCGCAGCATGTACAAACGGGCAAATTAAGGGCCCTTGCGGCTTTGAGTGACAAGCGCTTGGATCAAATGAAAGAGCTGCCCACGGTTGCTGAAAGTGGTTACCCAGGTTTTGAGGCATGGGCGTGGCAGGGCATTGTGGTGCCGGCCAAAACACCCGAGGACATCGTTCAACGCTTGAATGCCGAGATGGTCAAAGTGGCGCTTGATAAAGATGTGCAGGCCAAAATTTTAGAAATCGGTGGTGAATTCAAGTCGAGCACGCCTTCTGCCATGATGAGTTACATGCGCAGTGAAACAGACAAATGGGCAAAGATCATCAAAGAGGCCAACATTTCGATCGATTGAGGGTGTGACCTCGGATGTTCATCTCTCATGCCCGCTTGATGTTGATCAAAGGCATGGGTGACTTTCGAGTTGAACTTTTCACATCGTAAACCCTGTATTTTGATCTTCGGTTTTCACATAGACTTCTCTCACAATTAGATTTTATAAAGGAGTACAACATGTCTGAACATACACTGGAATCACCCTCGAAGTTAGAAGAAAAATTATTCTTGCTGGGCCGAATTTTAATGAGCATTTTGTTTTTTGTGCCCGCCTACAGGAAAGCATCTTCGATCGATGGCACGATTGCCTATTTCGGTAAATTGGGTTTGCCTTTTCCTGAGATCACGGTGTATGTGGTCGTCGCCTTTGAGTTCATCGCAGCCATTTGTTTCTTGCTTGGATGGAGAATCAAATTGGTGGCGTATTTGATGGCGGCGTTCTCCATTGCGGCGGGCTTGATTGCACATCAATTTTGGAGCGTTGATCCAGCGCAACTGGGCAACCAATTGAACCACTTGCTGAAAAATGGTGCCGTGGCCGGCGGCTTTATCATGGCAGCTTTGTTGGCCGATCGGTTTGCAAAGACCGATCACGACGAGCATACCCTTTAAGAAAAGCTTTGCTGCTTGAACTTGTCCTTCTTAAAAAAAGGGATGTGTTGAACAATCTTTGAAGGTTTAAAAATGCGGTCTCAGTTGTTTAGAGCATCAAGAAGGTGTCTGTCCGTCTTGCTCGCCTTGCTTTCTTTCACGCCGCTGCTTCAAGCGCAAACCTATCCCGATAAGCCGGTCAAATTGATTGTGTCCCTTGCGCCAGGTGGTGGTGTGGATTACTTCGGACGTTTGATCGCCCCCAAGTTGTCTGAAATCATCGGTCAACCTGTGGTTGTTGAAAACCGCCCCGGGGGGGCAACCAACATTGCAGCTGATTTTGTGGCGCACGCAGCTCCCGATGGGCACACCCTTTTGCTCTCGAGTGTGACCACCTATGCCATCAATTCGTCTTTGTTTAAAACCTTAAGTTACGATCCCGTCAAAGATTTTTCACCCATCGGCTTGGCGGCCACCTTTCAATTTCTTTTGGTCTGCAACGCAGATTTCCCAGTCGACTCGGTGTCAAAGTTCGTGAGCTATGCCAAGGCCAATCCTAAGAAAATCAGCTTTGGCTCATCCGGTCCAGGCAGTCCCCATCAGTTGACCATGGAGTTGTTTGCCAAGCGCGCCAATATAGAGCTTGTGCATGTGCCCTACAAAGGTGCCGGTCCAGCGGTGTTGGATTTGATTTCAGGTCAAATACCCGTGATGTTTTTGGATGTGGCCACGGCGCTCCCACACATCAAATCAGGTCGGATTCGCGCTTTGGCTTCAGCCAGCTTGAAGAGAAGCGAGTTGCTGCCATCAGCACCTACGATCAGTGAGTCGGGTTTTCCAAATTTTGAGGCCTCGTCTTGGCTTGGGATAGTCGCTCCAGCTAAAACGCCGCAGCCCGTCATTCAAAAACTCAACAGTGCTTTGAATCGCATTCTTGCAGATCCCGAGGTGATCTCGCGCTTAAGTGGTGCAGGGGCAGAGCCTACGCCTGGGACCCCGCAGGCCTTTGCGTCTTATCAGACCTCGGAACTCCAAAAATGGGGTGAGATCATCAAATCCTCCAACATCACGCCTGATTGATCTCGGTAGACATGTTCCAAGAAGAGTTTGATGTGATTGGCGAATGATTTGATTTAAATGCAACTAGGCTTACTTTGAAGATTGACATTCACTCCCATGTATTTGACCGTGGTTATTTTGATGCCATGTTGAAGGACATGGTGCTTCAAGTGGAGAAGACGCCATCGGGTCAAACCTTGTTGCGCAAAGATGGCTACACCTACATGTGGTGGCGTGAGGCTTTTTTTGATATCGATCAGCGACTTCGCGTCATGGACTCCCAGGGTATCGATATGCGGGCTTTGTCGCTTTCCTCTCCGAGTGTTTATGACTGGTCAGGACTGCGTCAAGTTGAAATGGCCCAGTACATGAACGATGTCACAACCAAGATGGTTCAATCCCATCCGGACCGTTTTTTTGGACTGGGCACCTTGCCCTTGAGTGACATTGAGGCTTCTTTGATAGAGCTTGATCGTCTGACCCTGGAGTTGGGCATGAAGGGGGTCATGATCGGCTCCAATGTGGCGGGCATGCAATTGAACCATGAGCGGTTTGAGCCTATTTGGGCCAAGATAGACGCGTTGAAACTTCCCGTGTTTGAGCATCCGATGTTCCCGCCCAATGTGGGCAAGGAAGAGTTTGAGCTGCCCTTGAGGTTGGGTTTTGTTTTTGACACAACGACTTGTGCAACTCGCTTGATCTATTCTGGTGTTTTTGAAAGATACCCCAATTTTCCTTACATCATGGCGCACACGGGTGGTGCATTGTTGATGCTTTTAAAGCGTTTGGACAATGGTTACGAGTTGTTCCCAGATTGCCGTCAATACATCAAAAAACCTCCCAGTGAATACGCCAAACAACTTTATTACGACACAGCGTCCTTTTACGCGCCGAGCATCATGATGGCCCATGAAATTGTAGGTCCAGACAGAATTCTTTTCGGTTCTGATGAGCCTTTGATTGGAGCAGATACAAGTCTTATCGAGGGCTTACCTATTCCTCAGTCGCACAAAACCAAGATCCTTGGTGAAAATGCAGCTCGTTTATTTGGCCTGTAAAACATGTCTTTGGTTTTGCCGGTCTTCAGTTTTGCTCTTGAGAGAACACTTCCAAAGATCAACACTTACAGCAACAAAGTGATGAGGCTCTATGATCACATTGATGGTCGGTGAGCTTACGGTGTGTTGTTCAAACCTTGCCTTTACCAACCTTTCTTGAACTTGCTCATTTGACGGATCGCTTGACCCTTGCACTCCATGAAGAACAATACTTATGATTACATCATCGTTGGCGCAGGCTCTGCAGGGTGTGCGCTAGCCTATAGGCTGGGTGCCGATCCTGCGGTAAAAATATTGGTCTTGGAAGCTGGGGGACGGGATCGTTCTCCAATGATCAAAATACCCTTGACCTGGGGGCTCATTCTTAAAAATCGGCTTTATGACTGGGGCTACTTCACTCAAAGTGAGGGTCGCATGGCACATCGAGAGATCGAGTGTGCTCGAGGCAAGGTCATCGGGGGTTCTTCAAGCATCAACGGCATGGCGTATGCCAGGGGTGCTCCTGAGGACTACGATGCTTGGGCGCAGGATTTTGGTTTAACGGATTGGTCTTATGACAAGGTCTTGCCTTTTTTCAAGCGAAGCGAAAATTGGCAAGAGGGGGAGAGTTCGCAGCGAGGGGGTGCAGGCCCCTTGCATGTCTCAAGAATGATTTACCAAGATCCTTTGATGGAGGCATTTTTGCAGACCACGCGGTCATTGGGCTACCCTTTTATCGAAGACTATAACGCTGGGTGCATCGAGGGGTTTTCTCACATGCAGACCACCATCCACAAGGGTAAAAGGTGGAGTGCGGCCTCAGCCTATTTGTACCCTTCGATCGCCAGAGGGAACGTGGACGTGATGACCCATGTGAGCGTCAACAAGGTGAAGATCAAAAATGGTCGAGCCATAGGGGTTGAGGTCCATGTCAAGGGCGACACCCAAACCTTTTTTGCTACCCAGGAAGTGATCCTCAGTGCAGGCGTGATCAATTCGCCTCAACTGTTGATGCTCTCAGGCGTTGGAGAGGCACAGGCGCTTAAAAAGCAAGATATCAGAGTGCTGGTCGATTTGCCTGGGGTTGGGAAAAATTTGCACGATCACCTGGTCTGTGATGTGCGTTGGAAAAGAGTGGGCAATGGACCTTTGTTTGACGTCTTGCGCTTTGATAGGATGGTCATCGATCTGTTGAAAACCGCTTTTTGGGGCTCAGGCTTGAGTGGCCAGGTGCCGGCTGCAGCCGTGGGTCATGTCAAAAGCCATGGGTCTTTGAGTCTTCCGGATTTGCAATTGATTCTCGCGGCCGCACCCATGACCGCTGGCCCCTACCTCAAGCCCTTTGTGAAACCTTATGTGGATGCCTATGCTTTGAAGGGTGTTTTTTTAACGCCTCAGAGTCGAGGCGAGGTTCAATTGTCAGATCGCAATCCCGCTTCAAAGCCTTTGATCCTTCAAAATTTCCTCTCCCACCCTCAAGACACCCAGGTCCTTCGTGAAATGATCAAGATCATGCGGCACATCGGTAGCTCTGGCGCATTTTCTGAATTTTCTGGAGGAGAGATGTTCCCCGGTCCATCCATTTCAACACACGAAGAGGTGGACGCTTTCATTGCAAAACATGCGATCACCCTTCACCATCCCGTTGGGACGTGCCGCATGGGTCTTGAAAGCGACGCCTGGGCAGTGCTCAATTCCAACATGCAGGTTTTTGGTGTGGAGGGCCTAAGAGTGGTGGATGGCTCAGCTCTACCTAGGATTGTTCGTGGACCTGTCAATGCGCCCATCATGATGATGGCGGAAAAGGTGTCCGATCACATCTTAAAGGGCCGTTGAATTTTTACCCATGTTGACATGCACGCGCTTGAGGAGTCTACGCAGCTGATCGGTCTCTTGGGCGCTGAAGTCGCTCAGCGCTTGCGCCTCATACGCTTGCGCCAAGGGAATGATTTTTTGGGTCACTTGTCGCCCTTTGGCGGTCAAATGCAAGACAAACGATCTTCGGTCCAAGCGAGACTGTATGCGTTTGATGAATCCTTTTTTGATCAAGCCATTGACGGTTCTGGACAGTGTAGAGGGATCGTTGGAACAGGTTTGGGCCACTTGACTGAGTGTGGAGTCCTGGGTCTCGTAAATCGTCACACACACGCGCCACTCAATCAGAGAGATTTCAAAGGGAAGAAGTTCTTTGGTGAACGCTTGCCCCATGCTGATACCAGTTCGGGCCAAAAGGAAGGGGAGCGCTTTCTCTAGGGAGTGTTGTACGGGCATGGGTGCTATTTTAATGATGTCTCATCTGTAAAAGGAGGACGAGTTGAAGTTTCATTTTAAGGGTAAACACCACATTCAATTTAATTGCATTTGCAAGTATTTAAGTTGAAAATAGCTTGATTAACTTCTCAGGAGATTTTCTGATGAATGCGCCCTTGCACAGTTTGAGTCACTTTTTAGATCCTTTCTCTTCGGCCCCCGGAAGAAGGAGTGCGGTCCTTGGTGCGCCAAAGTTGAGTGTGATTTTGGATCAAGCCAAAGAGATGAGACCCTATCTCTCGGCCCATGCTCAAATGACCGAGAAAAACAGGCGCGTTTCTGAAGAAACCACCCAGCGCTTCAAGGACCAAGGTTTTTTTAAGTTGCTTCAACCTGCCCGCTACGGAGGCTATGAGTACGGCTTTACGGGTTTCATGGACTTGATCGCCGAGGTCGGTCGTGGCTGCACATCGACGGCTTGGGGTTGCGCCTTGGGTTTGATTCATCAGTGGCTGCTGTCCACCTTGCCCAAAGAGGCTCAAGATGATGTTTGGCTTGAAAATCCGCAAGCGATTTTGTGCGGCTCCTACGCGCCAGCGGCGAGAGCGCAGAGGGTTCAAGGGGGCTACTTGATCAAAGGCAAATGGAGCTATGCCTCCAACGTCGATAACTCCCAATGGGCCTTGCTTGGCGTGCACTTTCCACTGCTGCATCCTGATGACAAGCCGAGTGCTGGCTTTCTCTTGGTCCCCAAAGCGCATTGGCAGATCGAGGACGATTGGTTCGTCATGGGGCAAGCTGGCACGGGATCGAAGTCCATCGTCATCACCGAGGATGTCTTTGTGCCAGAGCACCGCAAGATCACATTCGCTGAGCTCTCCTCAGGTCAACCCCCAGGTCTGAAGGACAACCCGCATCCCATTTACAGCATTCCTTTCTTGTCTGCCGTGCCAGTTTGTTTGGTGGCGCCCATTTTAGGAACCCTTCAAGGCGCCATTGACACCTTCGTTGAGCTGTGTGAGTCCCGAGTCACCAGAGGCGCAGTCGCTGGAGGAGGCAACAGCTTGAGGGACTTCTTTCCCGTTCAGTCTCGCTTGGCCGAGGCCACTGCAGCCTTGGACGCCGCCACTCTTTTGATCAATCGAGACACCACCGAGGTGGAGCAAATGGCCATGAGTGGTGTGCCCATCACCATTTCCCAGCGCATCCGCAACCGCCGAGACCACGCCTACGCAACAAGGCTTGCTCAGCAAGGTGTCGATGGGCTTTTTGCTGCTGTTGGAGGTGCTGGTCTGACTTTGGATCAACCCTTGCAGCGCATGTGGCGTGATGCCAATGCAATTTCTAGGCACATCAGTTTGAATTGGGATGCGGTGTCTTCCATGGTGGGGCAACATTTGCTGGGCCTAGAGCCCAAGGGACAGTATTGATTGTTTTTTAGCTAAAGGTTTAAATATCATGGACGGAAAAATTGGTTTAGAGGAACATTTTGCAATCCCAGAGACTTTGCAAGACTCTGCGGGCTTTTTGGCCGAGTCCGTTTGGGGGGAGTTGTCCAAGAGGTTGATCGATGTTCAAGAATACCGACTGAGGGAGATGGACAAGCACGGCATGCAGATGATGATCTTGTCCTTGAACGCTCCAGCCGTTCAAGCCATCTTTGATAAAAAAAGAGCCCACGAGATTGCAGTGCGAGCCAATGATTTCCTGGCCGAACAAGTGGCCAAGCGACCGGACCGTTTCCAAGGCTTTGCAGCCCTTCCCATGCAAGACCCAGAGATGGCAACCCAAGAGTTGACCCGTTGCATGAAGGAGCTTGGATTCAAAGGGGCTTTGGTCAATGGATTTTCTCAAGTCGACCATGCCGAGAACGTGGTTTACTATGATGCGCCCCAATACGCAGAGTTTTGGAGCGTGTGCGAACAATTGGACGCACCCTTTTATCTGCATCCCAGAAACCCGATTCCCTCGTGGTCTCAAATTTATGCGGGTCACCCCTGGCTCATGGGGCCGACCTGGGCCTTCGGTCAAGAAACCGCGGTGCATGCGCTCAGGTTGATGGCCAGTGGCCTCTTTGATCGACATCCGCACTTGAAAATTATTCTGGGACATTTGGGTGAGGGTTTGCCGTACAGCATTTGGCGAGTTGACCACAGAAATGGTTGGGTCCATGAAGAAAAGGCTTATCCTGCCAAAAGGAAGTTGGGCGACTATTTTCAAGAAAACTTTTACCTCACCACCTCTGGCAACTTCAGAACACAAACGCTCATCGATGCCATGCTAGAGATCGGTTCAGACCGCATCTTGTTCTCTACCGATTGGCCCTTTGAGAATGTGGACCATGCGGCCATGTGGTTTGATCAGACCCCTATCAGCGTTGCAGATCGTCAAAAAATAGGTCGAAGCAATGCCGTGGACTTGTTCAAACTGAAACTGTAAATCGCCCCTTGACCGTTCATTCAACCCCTGCTCGCGCATTGAGGATCCTATGCACTCCAACCCCATGAGAGCCCAACACAGCTCAAAGCCCACTTCACGAGGCATCCATCACTTGGCTTTGAACACCTCGGACATGAAGGCAACCACCGAGTTTTATCATGGTGTCTTGGGCATGCCCTTGGTCCATGCCCTTCGAGTGCCGCCAGGCGTGGGTGTGGGGCCAGGAAATCGGGGCAACCCTCCTTTTGAAAACCTAAGACACTATTTTTTCGATGCAGGTGGAGACACCTTGTTGGCTTTCTTTGAGTTGTCTGCCCAAGAAGTGGGCGTTGGGGATCGCAACACGATTGCATCCATGCAGCACGTGTCCTTCACCACCACCGAGTCACAATTCAATGCCATGATGGACCGACTCAAGGCCCTTGACATGAGCTTCATTGGTCCTGTTTGTGTCGGCGTTCAGACGTGGTCGATTTATATTTTTGACCCCAACGGCATTCGTTTGGAGTACTCCTACCAGGAGGACGATCCCGATGACTTGCAAGGCGTTCATGTGGTTGAGCGGTGGACGCAAACCAAGAGCGAAATTTTGGAGGAGCTACAGACCTTGGATGTAGACCCTCAATGGCTTGATGCGATGACCCAGCACTTGCCCGCTCAGCGATGAAGACGGATCTTTGTTTTTTCAACTCAAGGGGTGAACACTTATGACAACAACTCAGACCGCTTCCTCGTCGGCTCCAATTGACCCCAAAGCGTTCAACTTGTTTGACATTCCCGATGACTATTACTTGGACCCTTTGCCTTACTTCAAGGCCTTGAGGGACGAAGACCCGATCCATCGCAATGCCGATGGATCGGTCTTGCTCACGCGCTACGATGACATCATCAGCGTCTGGCGTGATCTCTCAGGGGTGGTCAACCGGGAGGAAGCCTACACCAAGAAGTTCGGCCCGGGGCCTCTTCTTGAGCACCACACCACCAGCATGCTGTTTCGAGATCCCCCAGATCACGACCGTCTCAGAACGATCGTGAACCCCTTCTTTAGCCAAAAATCCATTGAACGCTTAAGGCAAGCTACGGTGGACATTGTTGAGAAATTGTTGGTCGATATTGAAAAAAAACGTGACATCGATTTCATTGTTGATTTTTCTTCCAAAATACCCGTCCAATTGGTCTGCGATATCTTTGGTGTACCAAGAGAGGAGGGGCCCATCATTCGAGATTTAGGCGCTCAAGTCTTGCTGCCCTTGAACCCCACGGTGACACAGGAGGTGATCGATGCGGGTCATGTTGCCACACAAAAGTTCAAAGATTATTTGCTTCAATACATCAATCTTTGGCGTGGTCGTCCCATGGAGGAGACGCCTTCGAACATCATCAGTGCCTTGGTCGCAGCAGAAAAACGAGGCGAGGACATTTCTGAAAATGAAATGGCGCACTTGTGCATTTTGGTTCTCAATGGCGGTCATGAAACGACGACCAATTTAATTGGCCTGTCCACCTTGGCTTTGATGCACCATCCCGAACAAATGGCTTTGATGGCAAGCGATGAGCTCAATGTGCCCGTTGCGGTTGAGGAGTGCATTCGCTATTGTTCACCTCTTCAACTTCAAGGCAGGCGCACCACGCGTGAAGTGACCGTCGGTTCAGGCCTGATTCCTGCTAATACCGAGGTTATTTTTTCAGTAGGCGCCGGTAACCGCGATGAAAGGGTGTTTGATCAGCCCAATGCATTTGACTTGACCCGAAAGCCCAATTTGCATTTGGCTTTCGGTTCTGGCATCCATGTTTGCCTGGGCCGCCCCTTGGCCAGGTTGGAGCTCGCCGTCGCTTTGCCCGCTTTGTGCAAGAGATTTCCGAAGATGCGTTTGATAGAACCTCCTGTTTTTAATAAAAATGCTCGTTTTCGAGGTATTCAAAAAATGAAAATTAATTTATATTGAGACAGTGGCTTAAATTTTAAGTTTTGACAACGAAGCAACCAACAAATGGAGACAGACATGAAAAGAATTTTAAAGACAGGCGTCATCGGTGCCGCTTTGATGATGCTCTTGGGTTTGAACCAAGTTTTAGCAGACACCAAGCTGAAAGTCGGTTTTATTTCTGCGCAAAGTGGTCCTTTGAACGTTTTGGGTTTGGAGCAAAAGAGGGGCTTTGAAATTGCCATGGACCATTTGGGTGGCAAATTTGGAAGCACTCAAATTGAAGTCGTGGCCGCCGACTCAAAAGGCAATCCCAGTGCTACCGTGCAGGAGATTTCCAGGTTGATTGACAAAGAAAAAGTGGATGTCATTGTTGGACTGTCTGCTTCCAATGAGTTGGTAGCGGGCGTCAAGCCCATCGTGGATGCAAAAATTTTCTTCATCGGCATGAACGGCGGCGTCGCCATGAACGCTGGTGAGCAGTGCAGCCCCTATTATTTCAACGCCGCCTTTCAAAATGCACAGTTGACCACGGGCATGGGGGCTTTCATGACCAAACAAGGGGTGAAGAAGCTCTATTTGATTGGTGCAGACTTTGAAGCCGGCTACGAGCACACCGACGCAGCAAAGACAGGCTTCAAGGGCGAGATTGTGGCCTCCCAATTCACCCCGTTGACGCAACTTGATTTTGCTGCAGACATCGCCAAAATCCGCGCCTCAGGAGCCGATGGCGTGTTCGCCTTTTATCCCGGTGGACTGGGCATTGCTTTCATGCGTCAATGGGCGCAAGCAGGCTTGGTGGGTAAAATTCCCGTGTTTTCAAACATCGCTTTGACCGAACCCACCGCTTTCCAAGCACAAGGCAAGAGCGTACTTGGGACCTATGTGAGTGCGACCTACTTTGCGGGCATTGATAACCCTGCCAACAAGCGCTTTGTTCAAGACTTCAAGACCAAGTTTGGGCGGGATCCTGCCAGTTACGCTGGCTTGGCCTATGATGCCATGATGCTCTTGGACTCCGCTGTCAAAGAGGTCAAGGGCAATGTGAAGGATCAAACAGCCTTTCGTGCGGCTTTGAAGAAAGCCAATTTTCAAAGCGTTCGTGGCCCATTTGCATTCAACACCAACAACCACCCGATTGAAAACACCTACCTCACCGTGGTCGATGAAAGAAGTGATGGCAGTTTGTACTTGAAGCAAGTGGCGGTCATTGCAGAAAAATCTCCAGACGAGTTTGCTAAAAAATGCCCTTTGAAGTAAGCGCGAAGGGTTTGTTTTGGACATGAGCTTGGGGCTCTTCATCGAGCAGGTGTTCAATGGCCTGCAGTTGGGCATGATCCTGTTTTTGATGGCCGTAGGCGTGACGCTCACCTTTGGTGTGATGAACCTCATCAATTTGGCCCACGGCTCCATGCTCATGATCGGGGCTTTTTTGATCGCCTTTGCGACCAGTTCGGTTCCCTCATTTGGCTTGGCCGTTTTGCTTGCCATGTGCATGGTGTTTGTACTTTCTTGGACCATTGAGCGGGTCTTGGTCAAGCACCTCTACACAAAGCCTCACCTCGACCAAGTCCTTGCCAGTTTTGGTCTCAGCATTGTCTTGAACGACGGTGTGATCATGATCTGGGGCAGAGAGCCCTTGTATGTGAACTTGCCCGCTTGGTTGGAGGGTCCCGTTCAGCTCACATCGACCTTCAGTTACCCCCTTTACCGTTTGAGCATCACGGGCGTAGCCATTCTTGCCGGTCTGGCTCTTTGGTTTTTGCTCACCCAAACACGCTTGGGCATGCAAATCCGAGCGGGCGCGGAGAAAAGAGAAATGATTGGAGCCCTGGGCGTCAACATCAATTTTTTATTCACCGTTGTTTTTGCCATCAGCGCCATGTTGGCGGCCTTGGGCGGCGTGATGCTGGGCCCCATGATTTCTGTTCAATCAGGCATGGGGGATCCCTTGCTGATTTTGTCCTTGGCGGTGGTGGTGATCGGCGGCATCGGTTCTTTGAAAGGTGCCCTTTACGCGGCCTTGTTGGTGGGACTTGTCGACACCCTGGGCCGCATGGTTTGGCCAAGCCTTCTTGGCCCCTTGGTGGGTAACATCGTGTCCAATGCGGCCATCTACATCTTGATGGCCATGGTGATCGCCATCAGGCCGTCTGGTTTATTTGGGCGCCAACTTCAATGAGTGCTTCACAAGTGATAAAAAAGTCCGACTCCAACGCTTCGCGCTTGGCGATCACCTTCTCTGTTTTGCTGTTGTTGGCTTTGCTGGTGCCGCTTTTGGACCAAGCCTATTACACCAAATTGGTCTCAAGGGTTTGTGTCTTTGCCATTGCTGCAGTGAGCCTTGATTTGATTGTGGGTTTTTCAGGTCGAGTGAGTTTGGGCCATGCTGCGTTTTTTGGTATTGGTGTTTACAGCGCCGGCATCTTGGCCCAGTTGGGCATCACACAGTTGGGGTGGGTGATGCCCATCGCTTTCATGGCGGCGGGCTTGGTGGGTTGCTTCATCGGATCGATCTCTTTGAGGACCCAAGGGCTTTATTTTATCTTCATCACCTTGGCCTTTTCTCAAATGATTTTTTTCATCGCGCAAGGTCTCAGAATGTACGGGGGTGATGACGGCTTCAGGCTGCCAGCTCCAACGGTTTGGGTGGAGGGCTTTGATTTGTCCCAGCCCAAGGTCTTGGCTTACACCATGCTGATGGTTTTGATGGCTGTGGCCTATGTGGCGCATCGCCTCATGACGTCCAATTTTGGTCAAGTCATCATCGCTAGCCGTGACAATTCAAGAAAGGTGAACTCATTAGGGCTGCAGCCCTACCCCTATCAGTTGACGCTTTTTACGATCTCAGCCGCCATGTGTGCTTTGGGAGGCGTTGGTTTTGCCAATTTGAATGAATATGTTTCGCCCGCGAGCATTTCTTGGGTTCAATCGGGAGAGTTTTTGTTCATGGTGATTTTAGGTTCTGCAGGCACCTTGCTTGGGCCCATCTTGGGGGCCGCTGCCTTTGTCCTCTTGGAGCAAATTTTGTCCGCATGGACGGAGTATTGGATGTTTTACCTGGGGATCATTTTGATGCTTCGTGTTTTATTTTTAAAAACAGGTTTGTTGGGTTTGATCGCTCAAGAGCGGACATAAAACATGAGTCAACCGCCTATCCTTGAAACGGTCGATGTCGTCAAAAGCTTTGGGGCCCTGATGGTCACCGATCGGGTGTCTTTGAGTGTTTATCCGGGTGAGATGCATGCTTTGATCGGCCCCAACGGAGCCGGCAAATCCACCTTGATCAATCAAATCACGGGCGAACTGGAGGTCAATTCAGGCTCGATTTTCTTTGAGCAACAATTGATCAACCCCTTGAGCGCCGCGGCTCGTTCAAGGCTAGGTATGTCTCGGGCGTACCAAGTCCCGCAATTGTTTGGCACCATGACAGTGGCCGGGCACATGATCATGGCTCAGATCGCTTCAAAGAACCAGGGCTTTAGCATGTGGAAAAAAAGCGCTGAGCTGCATGAGCTCAGTTCTGCTCAACAAGACATCTTGCAACAAGTGGGTTTGCTCCATTTGGCCTCCAAGCCAATGGCCTCTTTGGCTCATGGAGAAAAGCGTCAACTGGAATTGGCCATCAGCTTGTCTTGCGATGCCCGTTTGCTCATTTTGGATGAACCCCTGGCTGGGCTAGGTCCCACGGAGAGTGAGCAAATGATTGAGCTCTTAAGGCGCTTGAAGACCCGCTATGGAATTTTGCTCGTCGAGCATGACATGCAAGCTGTGTTTTCATTGGCCGATCGCGTCTCTGTCTTGGTCAATGGGTCGGTCATTGCAAGCGGAACGGTGGAGCAGATCAAGAACGATCCTTTGGTCAAATCGGCCTACCTAGGAGATGAGCTTGAAGCCCACTGAAGCACTGCTGAAGGTGAAGGATCTGTGCGCAGGCTATGCGGGCTCTCAGGTCTTGTTTGATGTGTCGATGAGCATTGCTCAAGGAGAGGTCGTGGCCCTTTTAGGCCGCAATGGCATGGGCAAATCAACCTTCATACGCTCCTTGTTTGGTTTAACGACCTACATGGGGGGCGCTATCCATTTGCGCGATCGATCGATCACAGAGCAAGCCTCCTTCAAAGTGGCTCGTGCCGGTTTGGGCTGGGTGCCCGAGGGGCGACAAATCTTTGCTGGCTTGACGGTGGAAGAGAATTTGATGGCCAGTTTTAAAAAGACCTCACAGATCAACCGAGTTTGGCGCTTGGGTGATATCTATGACCTCTTTCCAAGGCTTGCCGAGCGCAAAACACACTTTGGCAATCAACTCTCTGGGGGCGAGCAACAAATGTTGGCCATCGGGCGAGCCTTGTTGACGCAGCCATCCTTGCTTCTTTTGGATGAGGCCACCGAAGGGCTTGCGCCTTTGATCAGACGAGAAATTTGGAACACCTTGGCTCAACTGAAGGGCACCGAATTGGCCGTTTTGATCGTTGACCGAGATCTCAAATCCTTGAGCAAATTGGCCGATAGGTTTTTGGTCTTGGAGAAAGGCCAAATTGTGCATCAAGGCTTGGGTACAGAGTTGGATTCGGACAAAGAGAGGATTGAACGGTACATCAGCGTTTAAGTATGCGGGATGCCTCAAGCGCCTGATGCTCTTTTTCCAAGCACACAGCCCCTTGGCCCCAAGCTTCATCAAAGACTTTCAGGGGTTCCTGAGTGGTGCGGTGGGTTGATGAACGCGGCGGATTAAAAAGTTACTTTCAGGCTCTCCCTCTCTCAGTCTTTTGACCAAGTCATCGGGGTCGAATTCCACGCCAATGGGGTTTTGTGCAAACCCAGGCCCCATCATAAATTCATTCGCCTCTTCGTTGGTTTTGTAGACATCGACTTGGAACTCCATTCGGTTGCCATCCGGGTCGCCGTAATACAAAGACACGGTGATACCGTGGTGCAAACACCAGTAGGGCTTGATGCCCAGCCCCTTCAGGTGATCGTAGTTTTCAGCCAGATCGATCAAAGAATCGTAGGTGTAGGCCACATGATCGGTCCCCACTCTGTCAACCCTGGTTTTGTTGCCCTCTGGTTCAAAGATAGAGAGGTTCAGAAAGGCCACACGGTGGTGCTCTTCGTCATAGGTGATGAAAGCAATGGCCGGGTTGTAGTGCTGAACCTTGGCGCCCAAGACATCTTGATACCATTTGATCATGGCCTCAAATTGGTGAGTTCTGTAAACGATGTGGGCAAATTTGTTGGGGCTCTTTCTCATGGTGCAAGTGTCCTTTGGGTTCGATCAGCAGAACCTTATCTTCATGTATGCGGGGCTCAACTTCATAGGGGGTAACTACTTAGAGCCACCATCGGTCGGGCAAGGATGCACAGAGCGGTTCAAGAGGATGTTGGGTGGGTCAAACGATGCGGGTCTTTATTTTTTCTTTTTTCATCATTAAGTCACGCTGATTGCCTAAAGTGTCTTCAGTTACCTTTTTAGACTTGGAGGTTTTGCCTTGCTTGTCCATCAAGGGGCCTTCTTTGTTCAGTTGTGTGTTTTTTGTGTTTGTCCATCCACCTAGGAGTTAAAAATGTCAGAAATTACCCATGTCAATGTGTCCGAAGAGCATATCGAAGATTTTGAAGATATTTATGAAAGTCCTAGCGACTGTCACCGTGCTGCTGCCTACCATTTCAGGCAAGCTGCCAAGCAACAAGATCTGGCTGCTCAAGCCTGCGACAATGCCAACCAAGATGAGGCTGATTTGCATGCCTTCAATGCCTACCGTCATCAATTGAATGCCATCCAATATGCAGAAATGGCTGTGATGGACGTCCAAGGTGAGGACGAGACGGAGGAGGCGGACGAGGCGTGATCAAAGCTTGATGTTCTCTTGAACCCCAGGTTTTGATTGTCGGCTTTTGTTGCACCTCATCGCCCGTATTTTTGTGCATTGAGGTGCATTTTTAAGAGTGAAGACACCTCATGCTCATGAGCTATCTAGCCAAGAGGGGAGTCCTTACTGCGCAAACTCATCGATGCCTACGATGCCAATTTTTTTGATCTGATGTCTTTGGGCGCTTGCAAGAACTTGGATGGCGGTGTCGTACTTTGCTTTTCCGCTTGAGAGGATATGGACCTCAGACGGGTCTTCTCTGCTGCTAAGGCTCGAGAACCTTGACTCCAAGTCCAATTGATTTTCAATGGAGTTGCCATTCCAAAAGATTCTGTTTTGATCATCAATGCTGATTTTGATGACCAAGGGTTCTTTGGTTTTTTGAGCCTGATTGACCGGCATGTCCAAGTTCACGCTGTGCAATTGAGCTGGAATGGTGATGATCAACATGATGATCAGCACCAACAAAATATCAATCAATGGCGTGGTGTTGATGTCCATCATGACATCGGGCTCGGGATCCAATTGGGGGAGAGCGGATTCGTCTTTATTGAATGAAGAGTGCATGTTGGACCATTCCTTGACTACTTGGGCTCAGTGATAAAACCGACCTTGGACAAGCCAAGCCTTTGAAGAACATTGATCACTCGCCCCACCGATTGAAATTCCCCTTGCGCATCTCCTCTGATTTGCACCTCTGGTTGTGGCGTCAAAAGAGCATAGGGTTTGAGAACCTTGAACAAGGCTTCGTTGTTGGAAACCTGGGCGTCAAAAACAAAGGTTTGTCCCTTTGAGTTGACTGAAATGATGATGGTCTCAGGTTTTTGTTGACGCGGAACGTTGCTCTGCACAGGCAGGCTCACATTGACAGACGTCGTGACCACGGGAATGGTGATCAGAAAAATAATCAGCAGCACCAGCATCACATCAACAAGCGGAGTTGTGTTGATCTGACTTAAGACTTCATCGTCGGACTGCGATGACAAATTGATGGCCATGGGGTGAGCTTCGTTCGTTGAGAGTCGTGAAGAGTAAGAACGCTTAGGGTTCTTACTTTGAACTTAAAACGGAATGCAAATCAGAGCCAAAAGCATTGACGCTTTCAAGGACAGTTTTGTTCCTTTTGACCAGCCAGTTGTACCCCAAAACCGCTGGAACAGCGACCGCCAAACCAATGGCCGTCATGATCAAAGATTCACCCACGGGTCCTGCCACTTTGTCGATGGAAGCCTGACCTGTCAAGCCAATTTTCATCAAGGCGTTGTAGATGCCCCAGACCGTTCCAAACAGGCCCACAAAAGGTGCAGTGGAACCGACCGTGGCCAACCAGGACAGCCCTCCTTGCATTTGGCCTTGAATTTGTGACATGCCCCTTTGAATGGATATGGACAACCAAGTTTTGGGCTCAACGGGGGCTAAGATGCCTTTTTGCGGAGCAGAGGCTTCAAGCGCCACATGGATCAAGAATTTAAAAGGACTTTTCTCGCTCAAGGTCTTCTCGCCCGCTTGGATGCTGCTGCACGCCCAAAAGGCGTCGTTGATCTCCTGAGCCATTTTGAACACATGACTTTGGGTCAGCAGTTTACTGATGATCACGTACCAAGAGGACACGCTCATCAGCACCAAGATGATCAAAGTGATCTTCGCTACCCAATCAGATTGCTCTAGGAGGGACATCAAGCCAAAAGCTTTTTCAATCTCCTCGTTGCCGTTCGAAGCTGCGGTTTGTGACCAAACTGGAGCCCAAAAGAGGTTCAAAGAGACGAGCAAGAGGAGGTGTTTAAAACGCTTGTAAATGGTGTTCATGGTGGTGTATTGACAAAAGACTAAAAGGGGATCAAAGCTTGATTTCAAGTGTATTGCAAGTGAATGAAAAAACTGAATGTTGTGAGAACGACGCCAAAGAGGACCTACTCTTCTAATTTCCAGACGTACCTTAAATTGGCCCAACTGGGTTCAGGTTTACCGTCCACGGTGCCGGGTTTGAACTGACATTTCGCCAAGGCGAGCCTGGCTGCCTCATCAAGTCGTCTGTAGCCGGAGGACTTCTCGACAGAGGATTCGATGACACGCCCGTCTGCGCCTACATAAAAACGCAATTGAACGGTGCCGCTCTCTTGAAGTCTTCTGGATTGACTGGGGTACTCTGGTGTCTCGCAACTCGAAGAGGCATTGATCACTGCTGGCGTTCTCACCGCAGGTGCCGGCGGTGGGGGTGAGGGTGCTGGTGGCGCCTCGGCAGCTTTGGGGCTAGGAGCTTGAGGCGTTGAGCTGAATTGAGCAATGGCGTTGTTCGGGGTGGCCACATGGGGAACCTCAACCGGTGGCACATAGTCAGGTTTCACCACCGTTTTAGGCGGTGGTTTGTCAACAGGAGGGGGCTTGGGGGGATCAATTTTAGGCTTTTGTGCTTGGATCAGTTCAGCCTCGATAGGCGTTTGAACGATCCTCATGAACCTTTGACCCATGCCCATTTGAATGGCCACAAGGACCAGAGCTTGAAAAATCAATACGCCTGCAACGATCCACCATTTGTTGCTGTGTGGGTCAGCAAACTGCTTGTAGTCGACTTGCATAGCGTATAGATTTCTCAGCCTTTGACCGCGTTCACCATGGAGGCTTCAATGGCTTGACGACCGAGCGCAGAGTCGTCTGAGAAAAACCCATCGATCCCAGCTTTGATGTAGGTGAGCATTTCTGCCACAGAGCCAGACTCGTTTCTGCTGTTCTCGCCCGCATTGTTTCTGAACTCTGCAGCCAAGAAACGATTTTCGGGGCGGAAAGTCCATGTGTGCACTTTAAGGCCTGCTTCATGCGCATCGGCCACAAGGCGTGTGGGTGTGGTCAAGCGTTGGTCCGCTCCCAAGGGGATGACCATGCGGTTGTTGGGGGCAACCACATCGGCGTAGCGCGCGATGTCTTTGAGGCCCTTGGGTGTGAGCATTTGTTCATAGGTCAAGCCTGACTTGCTGCTATAAGCGTCTCCTGGCATGCCAGCTGGCCCAGGACCAAAGCTCACCAACTGCATGATGCGCAAATTCTTGGCGTGACCAAGTTTTTCTCGCATGTACTTCAAGTTGCTGACCTCAAAGGACTGAATCTCAAGCGGAGCGGTCTTGAGATAGGGATGAGCGCGCAACACATCCATGAAGCGATCCTCCATCTTCAAGCCAATGCTTTGGTGGTAGGTGGAGTGTTTGATTTCAGGCACCAAACCGATGGGGCGACCAATCGCAGCGGATTCAGCAGCCACCAATTCAATGATTTCTTCAAAGCTTGGGATTTGGTACATGCCGTTGTACTGGTTGTTCCAAGTCCTGACCGTGCCAAGACGCTCGATGGCTCTGAGCTTTTTGAGCTCATCGAACTTGAAGTCCTCGACAAACCATCCCTCTTCAGTGAGTCCATCGATGGTTTTTTTGGTTTTTTTATGCGCAAACTCTGACCTCGTGGCCACATCGGTTGTTTCAGTCAGGTTGTTCTCATGTCTGGCGACCAAGACACCGTCCTTGGTGCTGACCAAATCAGGTTCGATGTAGTCTGCGCCTTGGCGAATGGCCAACACATAGGCGGCCAAAGTGTGCTCAGGTCGAAGTGCGCTGGCACCTCGGTGAGCAAAGAGTTCGACTTTGTTGTGCCCCAAAGCTTGAGGGGTTGGGGAGGGCTGGGCCTGTGCTGTTGGCGAAAGTCCACCCATACCCATCAAGCCCATCGAACCGAGGGACAAGCCCACGTGTTCGATGAAACCTCTTCTTTGCATAGGAGGCAAGGGATTCATTAGAAAGATCCGCTGTAGGTCAGGAAGAACTGTCTGGGCGCAATGGGAAAAGTGGTGTAGCTACCAGAGACCGCTCCAACACCCACATTCAAGTCACCCTTGACATCCATCAAATTGGTGATGGACAGACGCAATTTTGAATTCTTAACGCTGTCGCCCAAAAGGGAAGGCAATTTACTTGTGATGTTCATGGACGTGATGAAGTAGGGGTCAACCCATAAATCGTTCAGAAAGGTGGCATAACGTTTGCCTACAAAGTCACCGACCAATTGCGCCTCGATATCACCGAACTGGCCAGTCAAAACAAATTTTTCAAGCCACTGTGGGCTGCCTGGAACTTGTTTGCCATTTGTTGCCACCACCGAACCGGTGGCACCTGCGGTGTAGTCTTGGGTGTAAGTAGATTGGTTGTAGGACAATGCATTGTACAAGGAGAATCTGCTACCGAAGCGCAAAGTGCCCCCAATGTCCAAGCCGTCTGTTTTAACACCGCCAACGTTGGCCAAAATAGGGTTACCAGGGTTGATGGTGTTGATCACAGGCGTTGAGGCAATTTGTAAAAGGCGGTCTTTGAAGTCCACGTGGTACAAGTTGATTTGACCGTCCACTTCGGTGATGAAACTGTCTTCAACCTTGCTGCTTCCACGGTACCCGATCTCAAAGGTAACGGCGGTCTCTGGCTGTGCGTTTTTGGCAAACAAATCAAACGCGGCTTGGCTACTTAAGCTCCATGGAGACAGGCCGCCCGCGCCATAGGTGACGAATTGGCGAAGATTTTTTTGGATGTTTCCAAACACTTGTGATTTTGGTGACAAATCCCAAGCAAAACCCACTTGTGGCAAGAACATCGCTTTGGTGTTGATGGTGCCAACGGGCAGGGCTGGGAAGCCGCCAGAAATAGAGCCTGCTTTTTGTTGGACGGGGAAGTCACCCGTTGCAAATTGCAAGGAGGACTTGAAGCCGCCTTGCACAGTCAAATTGGGTTTGACTTGCCAAGCGTCTTGAACATAGGGCTGGAACACGGTGTTGACGATTTGGCTGCCGTACTGCGTGAACATGGGGTTGCCCGTGGGCTTATCGTAGGGGGTGGGGTTGCTGGGGTTGTTCAGGTTAAAGGCATACCATCTTCTGTAAGCAGAGGACTCGTTTCTCTCGGTCCAAACACCTGCTTCAAAGCGATGGTCGGCATTTTCCAAATTGAATTTACTCAACAAGCCGCTTCGGTTGATGCTGTACTCTGTTGTTCTGAGCGCAATGCCTGAGCCACCAAACACATCTTTGAGGTTTTGGTTAGGGAAATACACGCCAAAGAGTCCTGGAAGACCTGCGACACCCACAGGGCCAGCCACCAAACCAGCGCCTTTGTCGTTGTGGAAGTACACCTGGTTGCTCCAACGCATGCCATTGGACAAATCGGCGTCGTACTTCAAATACCCCAAGTAATCCGTTCTTTGTGCCGCGCTGTAGTAGTTGGCGTAGTTGTTGCCCACTGATGCAGGTGTTGCACTTGTCTTGGGATCCAAGTAGGCCACGTAGCTTGCCAAATTGGGGTACATGAAAGGACGTGTGTAGGGCTGGTACTTCTCTGTTGCAGAGCGAGCAATGGAGTCCTCATTGGGCTCGATTTTGTCGTTGTAGTTGAAGTAAGCGGTGAATTTGTCTCCACTCATGTTCTTGATGAATTTGCCATTGATTTGTTTGCCACCTTGGTGCCCTTCAAAGTCCCAAGCTTTTGCATCCAAGCGCATGAAGGACAAGTAAGCTGAATTGGACTGATCTATACCGTAGGTGCCCGTGTCATAACGGTAAAAAGTCCTGTTGGTCGAGTAGCTGCCCACGGTCTGCTCAATCCTAGAGCCCCTGGTTTTGAGGGGGTCAGAGCTGTAAGTTTCAATGGTGCCGCCCAAATTGCTGGTCGAGGCCGTTCCAAGGTCCCCAGCACCGGAGTTCAAAATGACAGAACGCACGTTCTCACTGGTGATGGCCCTTTGGGGCGACAAGCCGTTGTAGTTGCCGTATTGTTGGTCACCCAATGGAATGCCATCCAAGGTGTAACCCAGTTGTTGGGTGCTGAAGCCGTGGATGAACAATTGAGCATTTTGCTCATTGTTGCCCCAAGGGTCGGCCGTTTGGTAATTCACACCTGGCAGCATTTGAAGAGCTTTGATGGGATTGGTGCCAGGCAACAAAGTTTGTACATCTGTGGCGGACAAAGAGGTGGTTGAGCGCGTCTTTTTTGCGGCAATTTCGATCACCTGGATGTCAGCTTCGCTCTTGTCTTGTGTTTGAGCGTTTGCGCTTACGAAAGAGGAAATCAAGAGGCCAACAGCAACAGCTGCAATGCTAGGCTGATTTGAAAAGTGTTTTTGATGAAAACCGTTCAAATTAGAGTTGTTTGATTTTTTCATGTTGATGATGTTTAAAGTGATTTAAAAAGTTCTTTTCGACTTTCTAATTGTTCAATTTAAATATTACATCCGTATTAAATTCATGTTTCAGTCCCGTCACACGGCTGAAATAATTTTTTTAATTCACCAAGCCTCATGGGCGGGTAAGCTTCACGGTTTTACATTTTTTCCGCGTAATAGAGCCTAGAGAAATGCGAAACTAAATCAACCACGGTCAAATCTTTCTGACTCCATGGGTGTAGTTTTTATGTGAGATTCATGAATTTGAAATATTAAAAATTCAAATTCTAAACTTGATGCTCAAAGTTCATTTCTCTGCAGAACACTATCCTTAATTGCACGCTTGGGCGCTTGGCGCGTGAGGTTGTCTCGGTCGAGAAAAAGTTGCTAACGAAGTCCATGTCTGAGGGACTTGAAATCTGCCGCTTCGTTAATCGCGGGCGTAATGGTTCGATTCCGGTTTCGGACACCAAGTATCCATGCGCCTTTCAGAGGTTTAACTCTTTTGGAAGGCTTTTTTGTATAAATTTTTTCAAAGTGCAATCATTCCGTGAAATCTTAAAGCTTTTCAGATTAAAGCTCAATTTTTTAGACTGTTTTAAATCAGTATTTCATTGCACAAAATTTCTTTGGAAATACTTAGTTTGCGCATCAAATTATTAATGCAAGTACGTTAATTTAGAAAATTTAAATTTTTACATTGTGATGTCAGTTGTAGCTAAATTAATTGCCCCTTTTTGTTGCTGAAAGGTAGGCATCTTCATGATCTCGCCTTCCAACCGCAACAACTACAATAACAAGACGTTGATCGATCACTTCATAAACTAAGCGATAACCAACGTTGCGAAGTTTAATTTTGTATGCATTTTGTAGGTCACCTCGCAGTCTAGCTGAGGGTATCTTTGGATCTTGCAGTCGCTTTTCAAGTGCCTTTTGAAATTGAACTTGAATGGTGCGATCTAACTTATTCCATTCTTTTAAAGCAAGTACGTGGAATTCCAGGCTATAGGTCTTCAATTTTTACCTTAACTGTTTTGCCTCCAGCTCTAGTTTTAACTATTTTGGTAAGTTCTAAATCTTCAATTTGTTCAAGCATTTCTTCATAAGTTGTCGCAGATATTATGTAAGCAGCAGGTTTGTTATGATTCAAAACGGCCACTGGCGACTGATTCGCCACTTCAATCACCTCAGCTGGGTTACGTCTCAAATCAGTCATGCTGACTGTATTTCTAGCGAAAATAGTTTGGGTTACAGACATACACAAGCTCCTAATTATGCACATTATAATATGCTTTTTAATGTGCTTATTTTACTTTAAAATTGAGCGTTGACTTTTAGAGCATTGATATTTTATTTTGCGTAACTGAATTTAAGCTGTAAACACCAATACCAAAAAACGTAGCACAATATTTCCAAGCGGTCTAAGTGCTATTGTTGATGCGTGTTCGAAGTGGTTACGATACACTTAAAATCCGCCGCTTCGTTAATAGCGGGCGTACCAGTTCGATTCCGGTTTCGGGCACCAATAACCATGCGCCTTCCAGAGGTTTAGCTCTTCTGGAAGGCTTTTTTGTGTCTGTTTTCACTTTGTACAGTTGTTGCACAAATAAGTATGGCTTAGTCAGATTTTTGCTTTAAATTAATTAAATAAAAAGAATTCGCAGTAGGAAGCCTCTTGACTTCGACTTCCAAAGGTAATCGCTGTAAGAGAATCATTGATCGATCCCTTCATCATCCAAGTGACAACAACTTTATGAAATTTGGTTTAGTGATAATTTTTATTCAGCCCAGTTCACAATTTTTAATTTTGGTACTCTAGAAAATTCGCGGGTATTGTTCGTTACGACTGTTAGTCCTAAATCAATCGCGTGGGATGCGATCCATAGATCATTTACTCCAATGATCTTTCCTTTCAACTCCAAATGAGTTTTGATCTGCCCAAATATATTTGCAACGCTAGTTTTCATGTCGAGGATTTCAATTGAATTTTTTAGTAATTCAATCGTGGAAAGTGCATCTTTTCTTCGTTTGCTTTTCTCTGCGCCAGCTGATAACTCACCTAAAGTAATAACCGACATCCCAACTGAGCCGTAAGGTAGCTTTGTTAACTTTTCGGCTATTTCTGGAGGTCTATTGTTCATAATGTATATGCAAATATCTGTATCAACCAAATATTTGAGCATTATTTGATTTCCTCGCGTACTTGTGGGGGAGGGTTGTATCTGCCTTCAGCCATCATATCCTCTGGCATAGAAGTTAAAACATCAAACAATATTGACATATTCTTGTGCTTCTTTCGCAGGACGACTTCATCCCCACGTTTGAAAATCTCAACTTCCTTGACATCAAATTGAAAATCCTTAGGAAGCCTAACTGCTTGGGAGTTGCCAGACATAAATACTGATGCAGTTCTCATATTGAAGCTCCTATGTATATACGACGAGTATATTGTATATGCAGCTTAAATGGTTTACAAGCTTTTGAGTTGAAACCGGTGTGGTTCTATTGTTTAAGCACTTTTTTGGGTTATCACCTTAAAATCCACCGCTTCGTTTATAGCGGATGTACCGGTTCTGATTTCCTCCCACAAATTAGACAGCAATTAATTAGAAAATTCGGCTACTAATTTACATGCACCTTCGGAAGTGGCAACGTGAATATGGGGTGGTTCAGTGCCTTGGGTTTTGATCTATTGTTCTAGCTTATATGAATGCGTAAAAAACACAAAGCGTTTTATTCAACACACTCAGTCTGTGTGTGAAGTTCTAGATTTTGTCTGAGCATGGACTGTTCATTGGTTTCTGAACAGTATTTCAAAAAATTCGATTTGTGTCGTCGGTAATATAAAAGTCCTTGATTGATGCTTCCAACCGTCGCGCCACGCTCAATCATTTGATCCCATAAATTCCAGTCTTCTTGGGGGTGTTTGGAGTTGCTCTGAGTGTAGCCAATTTGTTGGCCTAATGCAGTTTTGTACATCATGGACCCATGATGTTGCCCCACTCGGTTCCAGTAAAAATCACCATGAAATGGGAAGGTCATCTGCGGTACGCGCTCATGGATTTCACTTTTCAACTCGCCTGTCACGATGATGTCATAGGTCACAATATCCGTTTTGAATTCGGATAACAATTCAATGGCGTCAGAACGAAGCCAATTGTCAGCGCCCAAAAACATCACGTAGTCAGTCTCAACTCTCATCAGCATGTCTTGAAAGTTTTTGACAGTTCCCAAGTTTTGACGCCTGAAAACGTACTCGATATCCGGATACATGTCGGGCAAGTGATGGCAGTCGTTTGCACCATCATCGACGAAAAATACTTTAGAGGGTTGTTTGGATTGAGACAAAACTGACTCAATGCAGTGGGCGGCCAAATGCCCATATTGATAGGACGCAATCACAATAGATATCATTGTCTTACTGTAGCACAAGAATGTTACAAAGCTATTTCACACGCTTGATGTCCTTGCATCCGATTGGAAGCGATGCTTGTTGTTTCGTTGTTTTGGAACAAAAAAAATACTTATTAGCTTTCAAAAACGCTTGTTCAAAGCAACTTGTGTTCAAACGGTGATGGAGAAATGCTCAAGACCCTGATCTGTCCAATGAAGGCCTTGTCCTTCATCCACTTTGAACCAATGTTCTTTTTCTGAATCTGAGGGCTCTGATGCAATGGTGTTGATGGGGTTACCGCTCAATTGCTCTGCGCGCGTATGGGGTGAGCCAAAATACATGCTAGGCGAACGCTCATCACTTGAGTACCGAAATGCCCACATTTCTTTTCCGTTGGTGAGCGCGCAAGACACACGCATCGGATCGATGGATTTATGTTTGTCCATGATACGCGAAACATCACGAAACGTTTCAGTCATTGCAAGAACAGGATCGCGAATCAGACCTTTACTAAGAGCCATAAGAAAAAGTGCTTCACTGTCGGTCGTTCCCTGACGGTGAGCGTAGTGTTTTTGATCAATCGAATTCTCCACATCTTTGCGACAGGTGTCCCAATTGCCAATCTGCCCATTGTGCATGAAGGTCCAATTTTCCCAAACGAAGGGGTGACAGTTGTTTCTAGAGATAGAAGTGCCAGTTGTCGCTCGCACATGCGCGAAAAACAATTGAGTTTGAATGTTTGCAGCCAGTGATCTGAGGTTGCTGTCGTTCCAAGCGGGTAAGATATCTTTGAAGAGTCCTGGCGTTTTTTTCTGGTTGTACCATGCAACGCCAAAGCCGTCTCCGTTGGTGACCCATGATGATTGAGTTGCCGCCAAGCTTTGTTGAACGATCGAGTGCTCTTGGTGAAAGAGCAAATCTTCTAAATAGATTTCCGTACCCGCGTATGCAACCCATCTACACATGGTGACTCCTTGTAGAAAAAACAATGAAGTTCGATCGATCAAAAGGGGTCATTATCATTTCTTTTTATCTTGTTGCATAGGTCCAATGACTTTGCATTGACATCGATGGATTGAGGGTTATCACGTAAACTTCTTTGACTGTGCGAGTTTAGTATAGACAATGGACTTGAAGGACTGTTGTCCTTCTTGATTGATTTTGGAATGAAAGATTTATTGTGAAAAGACGCCAATTCTTAACCGCTGCTGCAGCGCCTTCATTGCTGGCCTCCTTGCCTGAGGCTGTGTTTTCTAAAACTCGCCCAGATAAAAAAGACCAGGCTTGGGACCAAGGTCGTGTGCAGCACATCCTTCCGACCGTGTCACACGAGAGTTTTCTGATCAAGGTTTCATTGCTAAATGCCCTTCAAAGTGCACCTGTTTTGTGGGTCAACGGTTTAAAAGTTCCGGGTACCATGACCGATACGCAAGGCAGCTATTGGAAATTTCATGTCAAGGGTCTTCAAGCTCAAACCAGCTACTCACTGTCATTGAAATCAACATCCAACAGATTGTTGTGCGAGCCATGGACGCTGAAAACCTTTCCATCTCCCGACAGTTTGCCCGCCAAGGTCAGGCTTCTTTTCTTCACGTGCTCTGGCGGTCATGAGGAATTGACCTTTTTGCCGACCTCAGTGAGGCAAAAGCTTTTGAACAGAGGCCTGTCTTTCAAACCAGACGCCGCAATTGCCAATGGTGATCAAGTCTATTGGGACTTGCGCTCTCCGTTGACGGCGAAAGGCTCTGGCGCATCCCCTAAGGCCAAAGAACTGATCGGTGGTGAGTTCGATAGATCGATGGTGGCTCTGGGTAGCAACAATGAGATGCTTCTCAAGCGGGCTGTTACCCCACAGATCACCCCCGTGTATGGAACAGATTTCAGATCTACGCCTGTTTTCTTTGTCCAAGATGATCATGATTATTTTGACAACGACGACGCCTATGACGAGATCATCACCTTTCCGCCCGACTTCTTTATGAAGCAGATGGCTCGAGCAACTCAGTCGATGTACTATCCTGAATTCCTCTCAGATGCGAACAGACCCCAAGGTCTACCTGGTTCAGCTATTTTGGGGCGTGACCAAGGTGTGAGTGAAAGCTTTGGAACGCTTCGCTATGGAAAGCTTTTGGAAATTCTTCTCTACAGTGTGAGACCCACGATGAACATGGCCGGCCCAAGCGCGGTCTTTGTTGAGGACACCGTTGAGGCGTGGCTGAAAGATCGGATGTCCAACTCTCATGCAGCCCATGTCGTTCATGCCCCTTCGAACCCGCAAGGCTGGACAGCGGGTAAATGGGGTGAGTGGTACCCAGATGTTTTGGACAAAAACGGAAAATTAAGTTTGGACATTAAAAAGCCGTATTGGCAAAAGGGATGGTTGTCTCAACATGACCGTCTCTTGGCGGCCATGTCAAAGATGAATCACAAGTTGCCACTGTCCATGAGTGGGGATCTTCATGCGCTGGGCTTGGGCCGCATCTCTAAGAGTGGTGAGATAGATTTATCAAGTAACCCGGTCATCTCTGTTTTGACCGGGCCCATAGGAACTCGCCCAGGGGGCTGGCCCTCAGGTGCTAGAAAAATCGGCGCTCAACCCTCTCTTCATTTGACCATGGAGGAGATGATCAAGCCCATTGAAAACCATGGCTTCACCCTTGCCGAGTTCACTGAGGATGCGGTTGAAATCAAGCTCTTCAAATGGGACAGGAACTCGCAATCGGTGGACGACATTGAGACCCTTCAGCCCTTTCATACTCAAAAATTTCTAAGAACCTAAGAATTGATAGGACCGCGCCAGGGATCTAGAATTTCATCAAGTCTTTGGCAACCACAACTTCTCCTTTGTAGAATTTTGAGGCCTCAACTTTGAACCTTTCATAGGTGTCGTTTGGATCTGAAGAGGGGAGCAGGTGGCTCAAGATCAAGAGTTTGACGCCTGCGCGCTGGGCCAGTTCACCGACTTGTTTGGGGGTCATGTGTTCTTCAACCATGTGTTTGATCCAGGATGTTTTTTCATCTTGGGTTTTCATTTGCCAAGTACCATTTTTTTCCTGAAGGGCGATGACGTCTTCTACTTGACCGACCTCGGCCACCAAAATGTCACAACCTTGGGCTAATTTCTCAACGTTGGCGCTCGGTCCCGTGTCGCCAGTAAACACCACGCACTTGTCTTTGCTCTCAAACCGGTAGGCGAAAGATTGATGGCGTTTGGCATCTTCAGCTGAGAATTGGTAGTGGCTATTTTGAGTCGCGGTGACCTTGATGTTGGCATCTTGAAAAATCACCCCTTCTTTGACATCGTTGCCTTTGAAGACCGTTGCAAGAGGGACATTTTTTCCTTCAGAAATTCCGCGAATTTCTGCTTCGATCGACATGTATTGAATCGCACCTTTGACAGTGGCCTCTGTTCCCATAGGGCCATAAACATTCAGCGCAGTTCGCCTTGAGTATTGCCAGGAGGTGTCTAAAAATGTGGCCAATCCAGCCATGTGATCGTTGTGCAGATGGGTGATGAAAATTTGATTGACTTTGGTAAAGTTAAGGCCCGCTTGAGCCACTCTTCGGGTCATCCCGTCTCCAGCATCAATCAAATAAGGTTGACCATTGACGACAAATGCGTGAGAGGTTTGAGCTCTGTGTGCTCTGGGCAAAGGTCCCCCTCCAGTGCCCAGCATGATCAAGGTGCTTGGAGTGCTGGTGCTGCTTTGTGCTTGGCAAACCAAGCTGCCGAGCACCAAAGCAGAGACGAGGATTGATTTTAAAATTTTCATGGTTTTTCCTTTCACGTGATCTCTCTAATTTTTATGGGTCAAGGGGTGCATTGAAAGCTAGTATAAGATCACTTCATCAGAAAGCTGCATTGAAATGGATGAACGTGATCCATCTACACCATGGGCGTCAGCGTAAACCCCTAGTTGTTCTTGGATCGATGGTGAAGCGATGATTTTCAACTTATATTCAAGGGATCATGATGAATGACTGTGTATGAGCCTGGTGATGATTTTGGGTATCTTGATTGGCGCCATCATGGGGCTTACTGGAGCGGGTGGTGGAATTTTGGCTGTTCCAGTCCTGGTGGCAGGTATGCACTGGAGCATGCAAGAGGCTGCGCCAGTGGCTTTGATTGCGGTTGCGTCAGGCGCGGCAGTCGGTGCATTGGACGGCTTTCGGCATGGCTTGGTCAGGTACAAGGCCGCTATGCTGATGGCCCTATGTGGCCTTCCTATGACACATCTAGGTCAACAATGGGCTCATGTCCTGCCCCAGTATGTTTTGATGGGCGTTTTTTCACTGATCATGATCCTCGTTTCATGGCGCTTTTACAAATTATCCAAGCAAACACAAGTCGCTTTTGAAGAGGATGCCTTAAGGCTTGCTTTCATCCATTCAGAGACGGGTAAATTCATTTGGACACCTGTTGCCGCTTTGGTCCTTGCTGCAATTGGTGTGTTGACGGGACTCATGACGGGCTTACTCGGCGTAGGGGGGGGATTTTTGATCGTACCCCTGATGAGGCGTTTTACGCACTTGGCCATCCCCGGAATTGTTGCAACCTCCCTCTTTGTCATTACACTGGTTGGCTCTGGAGGCGTGATCAATGCCTTGTTGTTGGGTGCACAACTTCCAGTCACGGAGACCCTTGGTTTTGTGGGTTCAATGATCACGGGCATGCTGCTTGGGCGTCAACTGTCCCATCGGCTTGAAGCTTGGCAAGTGCAACTTGGCTTTTCTGCCTTGTTGTTGTGTGTATCGGTTTATATGCTCGTTCAAGCAACTGCAAGTTACTTGTCATGAAAATTTAAGCGAGTTTTCAATGGTTCGTGAAACAAAAAACTTATAAAGTCCTTATCAGAACAATCTTAAACTTAAAGAGGGAATCTAAACATGACTGATTTATTCAAAGAAAAATCGACCGATTGGGATGCCAATGAGATGAGGAAAAAGATGTCTCAAGCCATTGGAGCGGCCATTTTGGACAATGTGCCCTTGAACGATCAGATGACGGTCATTGATTTTGGAGCGGGCACTGGCTTGATCAGTTCTCAAGTGGCACCTTTTGTGAAGAAAATCACCGCTGTCGATGTCTCCGAGTCCATGTTGGAGAAGTTGATGTCAAAACCAGACTTGCAAGGCAAGGTTGAAATTCTTTGCCAAGACATCACGGCCCATCCCATTGGCGTTGAATACGACTTGATCATGAGTGCCATGGCCATGCACCATGTAGAAGACACCAACAACATGGTTCAAAAATTTGCCGATCATCTCAAACCTGGTGGTCATATTGCATTGGCAGACTTGGACACCGAGGACGGCGGTTTTCATGCCACGCCCACAGAGGGAGTTTTTCATCAGGGGTTTGACCGAGGTGAGTTTGCCTCAAAACTCAAAGAGGTTGGTTTTAGGGACATCAGGTTTGTAACGGCCCATGTTGCTGAGCGCAAAAATGGCGCTTACCCTATTTTCTTGGCTTTGGGAACAAAAACCAATGTCTGATGCTGTCTTCTTGAGAAGTCATCAAGGCCTTGAACCCATGCGACCTCTTGGGGCAGCTCAGTGGATGCCGCCTAGAGTTCTATGTAGACCCCTTAAACTTTGACTGAAAAATCTATGTTGACCTTGTATGAGTTTGGAAATTCAGTGTGCTGTCAAAAAGTACGCTTGACCTTGAGTCTCAAAAACCTGGAGTGGCAATCTGTGCAGGTCAATCTTTTCAAAAGCGAACAATACGAAGAAAAGTATTTGAAATTGAACCCCAAAGGGGTTGTGCCCACCTTGGTGCACGATCAGCGCGCTGTCGTTGAGTCGACGCTAATTTGTGAATACTTGGACGATATCTATGCAACGCCAAAGCTCAAGCCCCAAGACCCTTACTTGAAGACGCAAATGCGCAGTTGGAGTAAATTGGTCGACGAAGGTTTGCATGAGGGGATTTCAGAGATCAGCTTTTCTGCGATGTTCAGAGAAAAGATGAAAAACATGACGCCTGCTGAAAGAGAGATCAGGCTCAGAAATGTAGGGGATCAAAAGAGGTACGACCGTTTTCAATCCACCTTTGAGAAAGGTGTGGCGTCCCCCTTTGTTGGCTACGCCATTCAGGCCTATGAAAGGGCTTTTGTTTTGCTAGAGTCCGCTTTGAGACATGATCAAGCTTGGATATTGGGGCAGGAGTTGACCTTGGCGGATGTGAACTTGATCCCTTATGTCGCTCGCCTGTATTTCTTGGACCTGTTGAATTTGTGGTTGGAGGACAAGCCTCACATCAAAAAATGGTGGACCCGTGTTCAAGGACTGCCGCAATTTCACCAAAGTATTTTG
>Ga0209829_10000436_pt1 | contig 38434 bp, 38 predicted proteins | sample C_140205_EF_Meta_FD_187311 | JGI IMG/M metagenome (GOLD analysis project Ga0209829, IMG submission 187311) | Freshwater microbial communities from Lake Croche, Canada to study carbon cycling - C_140205_EF_MetaG (SPAdes) (version 2) | ecosystem: Environmental > Aquatic > Freshwater > Lake...
AGAGTTGTACGAAAAACTCCCTCTCGTGGGCACTTTGATGCGCTGGCTCAAAAAGCGCGCCAATAGCTAATATCTAACTGGGTTGTGTATCGCTAAAACTTTGACGTTGTATCAAGCGGTCTTGCAGTTGTTGCAAATTGGGATATTGTTCGCGCCACTTGATCTGTGGAAATCTAAAGTCTAGATAACCCAACGCACAACCCACAGCGATATCGGCCAAGCTTAAATGCACACCCATACACAAAGTTTTTTCGCCCAAACCCTTGCTCATGGCTTCGAGTGAGTTCATGACCTTTTGAATTTGTCGATCAATCCAAGCCTGACTGCGTTGCGCTTCTTTTCGTCCAGCCCATGTGGCTTCGAGTCGCGCCAAAATGCTGGCATCGATTAAGCCGTCTGCAAGCGCTTCCCATGTTTTGGCCTCAGCACGTTCGCGACCTGTGGGCGGGATGAGTTTGCCAACAGGCGATAAAGTATCTAAATATTCAACAATGACGCGCGAGTCAAAAATAGCTTCGCCCGCTTCCATGACTAAACACGGCACCTTACCTAAAGGATTGGATAAATGAATCCTTGTGGTTTCTGACCATACGTTTTCCTCAATGAATTCGTATTCAAGTTTTTTTTCTGCCATCACAATACGCACTTTGCGTGCGTAAGGACTGGTAAATGCGCCGATCAGTTTCATATGTAGGTGCTGTCAATGATTATTTTCTATTGTAATGCCTATCAATTTTTTGGGCTGAAAACCCAACTTGTGAAGCAAGGCCTAAAATAAGGGTATGAACTTCCCTACCGTCACCGCCCTATCCCCTTTGGATGGCCGCTACGCCGCCAAACTACAAACACTGCGCCCGTTGATGAGCGAACAAGGCTATCTTCATCGCCGTGTCCAAGTTGAAATTGTTTGGTTGATTGCATTGAGCGACTCTGGTATGCCGCAGTTCAAACGCTTGAGCTCGGGTGCACGCAAATATTTAATGAATCGTGTTGAGCAATTTTCGACTGACGACGCATTGGCTATCAAAGAAATCGAAAAAACAACCAACCACGATGTCAAGGCCGTTGAATATTGGATCAAAGCGCAATGTCAATCCAACGAATTGAATGCCGAGATTAAAACTGAACTTGCACAATGCCTTGAATTTATTCATTTTGCGTGCACCAGCGAAGACATCAACAACACGAGTCACGCGCTTCAATTGCAAGCCGCACGACAACATGTTTTGTTGCCTTGCATCGATGAGGTGATTCAATTTTTGCGCGATATGGCGCATCAGTACGCCGATGTGCCGATGATGAGTCGCACGCACGGTCAAACAGCAAGTCCAACCACGGTTGGGAAAGAAGTTGCCAATGTGGTGGTTCGACTTGATCGTGCGCGCGAAAACATCGCCAAGGTCAAAATTTTGGCCAAAATGAACGGTGCGGTCGGTAACTACAACGCACATTTATCCGCGCGTCATGATTTTGATTGGGAGAATTTCAGTCGCCGCGTTGTTGAATTTGCTCCTGATTCATTAACGCCTGGTTTGGGGCTTCATTTTCAACCCTACAGCATTCAAATCGAACCACACGATTACATGGCAGAACTCTTTGATGCGATTGCACGCACCAACACGATTTTGATCGATTGGTCGCGCGATGTTTGGGGCTATGTGTCGCTGGGCTACTTCAAACAAAAACTCAAAGCAGGTGAAATTGGCTCGTCCACCATGCCACACAAAGTCAATCCAATTGATTTTGAAAATGCAGAAGGCAATTTAGGTTTAGCCAACGCCGTGCTCAAACACTTGTCTGAAAAATTACCCATCAGCCGCTGGCAGCGCGACCTCACCGACAGCACCGTACTTCGTAATATGGGCGTTGCATTGGGCTACACGGTTTTGGCTTATCAATCTTTAAGCATTGGATTGCACAAACTAGAAATCAATCACGAAACACTCGCTGCTGATTTAAACGAAGCTTGGGAAGTTTTGGCCGAACCGATTCAAACAGTGATGCGTCGATACGGCGTTCAAGGCGCTTACGAACAACTCAAAGAAGTCACGCGCGGCAAAACAGTAACTCCAAAAGCGATGCAAGATTTAATTCGGTCTTTAAGTATTCCAACCGAAGAAAAGGACCGTTTGCTCGCCCTCACGCCTGCAACCTATATTGGTATGGCGGCGCAATTGGCCAAACGTGTTTAATCCGCTTTGTTAATTTGTATCGCGCGCTCAGCGTAACGATTGAATCGCCATGAGTCACCAATGCGCGTGATGCGCCGCCATATTTGTCTTTTTTCAGATGGCGTTTTTTCGGTCCACAACTGAACTTCTTCGAATGTTCGACCACAACCTTTGCAGATAGGATCCCCCTGACTCGTTGAACAAATCGCAATGCAAGGCGTATCGGGTGTAGCGTGGTACCACTCCAACCATGAATCATAAGCACGCGGTGGAAATCCTTTTTCTGCGGCCTCCTCTTCCTTGTAATAAATCAGCAATGCATAAACTTCGGCCAATGCGCGCACTTCAGCGGCCAACGTGACTCCATCAAGCGAAGGTTTTTTATTTCTCCAATAATTGATGGCCGATTCAATATCGGTAATGTGAATGGTAGACATAACAAATTATTTTTGTAGCAACAACTCTTTGCGCGCGACTTCTAACTCACGCAAACGAGAGTCAATAATAGCCGACTCTATTTGGCCTGATCGATCTAATTTGCCTTCGCGCGACATTTTTCGTGACAAATCTTGCGCGGCTTTGAGTCGATCAATCGCACCAATTTCGTCGTATTGAAATGCGCGCGACTCTGCATCTGAGCGGACCGATCGCAATTCATCGCCTTGGAGCTTCGTGGCTTGAGACAACCAACTCCAAGCACCTGCATCACGCGGATGATTGGCCAACCACATCACCACATCATCAACGGATTCCTTGATGATGTGTTTTTGTTGCGTGCCCAACCGCGCTTGTGCCAGCATCAATTGTTTGGCACGGCTATCAGACAAGGGTTGAATCAAAGCAACGGCTTGCGTAAATTGTGCGCTTTTAATTTTGACTTCCGCATCCAACAATTGCAAAACATACTTCGATTGATTGTCGAGCTCTTTGATTTGACGTAAGGCTTCGATATGACGTTGCGCTGCAGTCGCATTGTTATGTAAAGACTCGGCCAATGCGCCCGCATACAAAGTTGAAACACGCTTGATAACCGTCGTTTGCGCATTCAATGCGATTACTTCTTCTTGAAAATTTTTGAGAGCGTCAAATTGTGTGTTGGCGAGTACCTTGGCACGCGCAGCCATCATGGCGTGAATATAAGCAGGCGCAGACAGCGAATGTTCTGGCAACAGCTGCAAACGCGCTTGCATGTCTGAAATGCGCTCTGTGGTGAGCGGATGCGAGCGCAAATAAGGATAGTTGCCTCGATCATTGAATCTGGCTGCCGCTTGAAGCTTTTCAAACATACCCACAAAACCGCGCGGCTCATAACCCGCTTGTGTAAGGACACCATAGCCCACGCGATCGGCTTCCCGCTCCATATCGCGTGAAAAATTAAGTTGCGTTTGAACGCCTACCGCCTGACCGCCCACAATCAATGCACTCGCCGCCTCTGGCGCTCTGCCCATCGCTAACAGGCCCAACAAGATCGCACCCATTAATAGAGGTGAGTTTCTTTCTTGTTGAGAAAACATTCGAGCAATATGCCTTTGTGTCACGTGACTCAATTCATGCGCCATCACCGACGCCAATTCATCGCCCGTAGAAACACTGGCAATCAAACCTAAATTGACGCCCATAAAACCACCGGGCAATGCAAACGCGTTAATACTTTTATCGCGAATGAGCATCACTTCCCATGCAAAGCGCTCGTCAATCTCGGTGGTGATTTCTCCTCGTACACGAGCGGCTTGTCGCAATTGAGTCCAAAAATCTTGAACATAGTCCATTAATACAGGGTCATCCAAATAATCGGGGTCACGATAAATGGATCGCACCACCATCTCGCCAATGCGTCTCTCTTGAATGAGTCCCAACTCATTGCCGTCGCCAATTTTGGGAAGTCGCCCAGACGATGGAGCTTGCGCATAAATGGAGAAACAAAGGGTCATCGTCAACACCAACAAAGGTCGACAGGATTTAAAAGTGAAGTTTTGAAAGAGTTTGCGCATGGTCGTATGATTCAGGGCAAATCTTAACTCTGTAATGCATCACCATGAATCTGACTCATTTTGACTCCCAAGGACAGGCGCACATGGTGGATGTAGGCAGCAAACCCAATACTCACCGCGTTGCAAGGGTCGGTGGCGAGATTCATTTGCGACCTTCTACCTTGGCATTGATTGAGCAAGGAACAGCAAAAAAGGGCGATGTGCTCGGCATTGCGCGCATTGCGGGCATTCAAGCCGCCAAAAAAACCAGCGATTTAATCCCTTTGTGCCATCCACTTGCGCTTACTCGAATTGCGATGGATTTCACCATCGTTGCCTCACCGCCTCATATTATTTGCGAAACAACGGTTGAAACCGTGGGCCCTACGGGGGTTGAAATGGAAGCGCTGATTGCTACCCAAACCGCCTTAGCCACCATTTATGACATGTGCAAAGCGGTAGACCGTGGCATGACCATTTGCAATGTGAAGTTGATGGAGAAGCATGGTGGTAAGAGCGGGAGTTTTGTGGCGGGTGAGTAAGTGCTGACAAATGATAGAGGCGGAGGAGTTTAAAACTGGAGTTTGTCCCATTCCTGTCCCAATGAAGGAATACAGATGGCTTCGTTTAGATTTCACGGCAACAGATGGCAAGCAAGAATTAGAAGAAAAGGATACCCAGAGATTACCGACAGTTTTAGTAGCAAGCTCGATGCAGAACGTTGGGCTCGAGCAGTAGAGTCTGAAATGGATAAGGGGCAGTGGCTAAACTTAGCTCGGATACGACTGCACTCGTTGCTCTCACAGCGCGAAAAGCCGATCTCACCCCAGCTCAATGGGCAATAATTAAACCGTAATTAGTTCATTAATTGATTAACTATCTTCGCTGCTTCACTCTCAAGCCCCAACTTTAAAAAAGCTGAGCTTGTGAGTAAGCATTTAATTTTAATTGATTTTATCGACACTCCGCAGGCGCATATTTGCTCTCAACCGTTGCACTACTCGTCAATGTAATTCCTGTGGGTACGCTTGCGCCCTTGGCCAAGCAACGCCAAGAAATAATCGATACAGCAGGCTGGGCACCAACAATAATCGTCCATCACCTGAAGCTTTTGATGTATTGCTGCTAATGATTCCCGTATCCGCAGCGATGGCGATGCTATCGATGTTGGCCGTTGCTGATGGTGATACATAGCCCAAACCATAACCTGTGGATGAAACTATGCCTGAACTTAAAACATCTTGTACCTTGGCCTTGGCTGCCGCTCCCAAACTAATGCCTTCACTCACACGTGCATGCACGCTGTAATCTTGATAAGCGGGAAGTGCAATTGGGGCCAAGATACCAATGATGGCCACCACACTCATCAACTCAATTAAACTAAAACCCCACTGCGCATAACGAATCCATTACGACATTTTCGCCTACAAAAAAAGTTGAACAAACGCACATCATCTGACGTGCACGTGTTCAACTTTTTGAGTTGAGCTTTGAAATTAAGTGTTTTTCTCTTCTTCGGGCGGATGTGATTTCTTAGAGAGTTTTCCCCACCCAATCACTAAAGCAGCACCCAAAGCGGCAAACCCATAATGAATCCAAGGATAGTCAGCGCGCACCTCGGCGAGCAGCACATCGCTGATGATGGTCTCGCCACCGACCCAACCAATGAGAGCTGCGCCCAACACAATAATCACAGGATAGCGTTCCATCAATTTGATCATGAGCGTGCTGCCAAAAATAACCATCGGAATACTAATGGCCAATCCCAATATCAATAACAGCATGGATCCTTTGGCTGCAGCGGCAACTGCAATCACGTTATCCAAACTCATCACCAAATCAGCAATCAAAATGGTTCGAATCGCAGACATCAATCCATCGTGCTCTTTTGCTTCACCGTCTGACTCATCTTCTTCAGCCATGAGTTGTGCGCCGATCCACAACAAAAGTAGACCGCCCACAATTTGCAGACCTTTGAGTTCCATCAACCATGCGGCCACAACCGTTAATGCAATTCTGAGAACCACTGCGGCACCCGACCCAAAAAGAACAGCCTTTTGTTGTTGATGGGGTGGCAGGCCGCGTGCAGCCAATGCAATCACAACAGCGTTATCGCCCGATAAAATAATATTGATCCAAATGATTTTGAGCAGTCCGATCCAAAAATCAGCGCTTTGAATTAATTCCATGCGGTTCTCTCCAAATATAAATAGCAATCACTGTGGCTAAAAGCTCCAAGCCACGCAACCGAACAGTTTAACGCCCGTTGGGCGTATCCACTGTTCGTAGAAATGCGGATATCGTTGATTGCTTACAGCAAAGCCTTGAGCAACTTGCCCATCTCGGACGGATTGCGCGTGACCTTAAAGCCACACTCCTCCATGATGGCCAATTTGGCCTCTGCAGTATCAGCGCCGCCCGAAATAAGAGCGCCAGCGTGGCCCATTCGTTTGCCTGCAGGCGCTGTAACACCCGCGATAAAGCCAACGATGGGTTTTTTCATGTTGGCTTTGCACCACTGCGCAGCAATCGCCTCATCGGGCCCGCCAATTTCGCCAATCATGATGACAGCATCCGTTTCTGGGTCGTCATTGAATGCTTTCATCACTTCAATGTGCTTCAAACCGTTGATGGGGTCGCCACCAATGCCCACTGCACTTGTTTGTCCCAAGCCGATTTCGGTGAGTTGTGCAACCGCCTCATAGGTGAGCGTGCCCGAGCGAGAAACAACGCCGATACGACCTTTGCGATGAATGTGTCCTGGCATGATCCCAATTTTGATTTCATCAGGCGTGATTAGTCCAGGGCAATTAGGGCCTAGCAACAAAGTACGTTTCCCGCCCGCAGCTTCTTTGGCGATCATTTTGTTGCGCACTTCGAGCATGTCGCGAACAGGTATACCTTCGGTGATGCAGATGGCCAAATCCAAATCGGCCTCAACCGCTTCCCATATCGCAGACGCTGCACCTGCAGGTGGTACATAAATCACAGAAACAGTTGCGCCTGTTTGATGCGCGGCTTCTTTGACGGATGCATAGATTGGAATATTAAAAATGGATTCGCCCGCTTTTTTGGGATTGACACCAGCGACAAAACAATTTTTTCCGTTGGCATATTCTTGACATTTTTCGGTATGAAATTGCCCAGTTTTGCCGGTGATGCCTTGTGTGATGACCTTGGTGTTTTTATTGATATAGATTGACATGTGATTTCCTTATTTGAGTGCCGCGACCACTTTTTGTGCCGCTTGTGCCATGGTGTCTGCACTGATGATGGGAAGGCCAGAATCTGCCAACATTTTTTTGCCTAAGTCTTCGTTGGTGCCTTTCATACGCACCACCAATGGAACCGATAAATTAACTGCTTTACATGCGGTGATCACTCCGTGCGCAATCGTGTCGCATTTCATAATGCCACCAAAAATATTAACCAAGATGGCTTTTACTTTTGGATTTTTAAGCATGATTTTGAATGCTTCTGTTACTTTTTCTGGTGTAGCACCACCGCCCACATCGAGAAAATTAGCAGGTTCTGCACCAAATAATTTGATCGTGTCCATGGTGGCCATGGCCAAACCCGCACCATTAACCAAACAACCAATATTTCCATCCAAACTGATGTAGGCCAAATCAAATTTGGACGCTTCAATTTCTGCTGGATCTTCTTCATCGAGATCGCGCAAAGCAACAATTTCAGGATGCCTAAACAAAGCGTTGCTATCAAAATTAAATTTTGCATCCAAGGCTTTGATGTTGCCGTTGCCTTCAAGGATCAAAGGATTGATTTCAACCAATGATGCATCGGTTTGCATGTAAACCTGATACAACTTTTTAAATACATCAACGGCTTGCGCGGTAGATGTACTTGGAACACCAATTCCGTTTGCAATGGTTGTTGCATCTGAATCAGTCAATCCAATCAATGGATCAATAAATACTTTGATGATTTTTTCTGGTGTTGCATGCGCCACTTCTTCTATGTCCATGCCGCCTTCGGAGGACGCCATCAAGGCCACTTTTTGTGTGCCACGATCGGTGACCAACGATGCGTAATATTCTTTTTTGATATCTGCGCCATCTTCAATTAAAAGACGTCTGACTTTTTGACCCATTGCGCCTGTTTGATGCGTAATGAGTTGCATGCCCAAAATTTCTGTCGCTAATTTTTTGACTTCATCAATGGATCGCGCAAGCTTGACGCCACCGCCTTTGCCGCGACCGCCCGCATGAATTTGCGCTTTGACCACCCATACTGGACCGCCGAGTTTTTGCGCAGCTTCTACTGCCTCTTGAACTGTGAATGCGTGAATGCCTTGCGGTACGGGTACACCAAACTGACGCAAGATTTCCTTGCCTTGGTATTCATGAATTTTCATAAGCGCTCTCTTGGGAAAGGATTGAGTTGTTTCAAATGGATTCAGTGACAACAAATATCAGCTGAAAGAATGCCATAAGCCGGCGTGAAATGTATCATGTTGCGATGCACCAAACTGTTCTTTCGCTTACAGTTGGGACAGTTTGATCAAGATTTTGAGGGTGTATACATGCCAAAGGTTTTTATAGACGGCGAGGCCGGTACCACGGGTCTACAGATTCGGGAGCGTTTGGCCTTGTTGCGGGATGTCGAATTGATAAGCATCCCCCATGAATTGCGCAAAGATTCAGCAACTAAAAAGGCCTTGATGGCCCAAGCCAATTTAGTGATTTTGTGCTTGCACGACGATGCTGCGCGCGAATCGGTTGCCATGATTGACGCCATTGAGGGTCAAAAACCGCGAATCATCGACGCATCAACCGCGCACCGCACTCAAAAGGACTGGGTTTTCGGATTTGCGGAAATGGCGACTGGCCAACGCCAAGCCATTTTTAGCGCTCAAAGGGTCGCCAATCCGGGTTGCTATGCCACTGGCGCGATTGCGCTTATTCGTCCTTTGGTCGATGCGGGCTTGATTCCAAAAGATTTTGCACTCAGTTTGCCCTCTGTGAGCGGTTATTCGGGCGGCGGTCGCAGCATGATCGAAGCCTATGAGGCGGGCCAAGCACCGTTGTTTGAATCATATGCGCTGGGTCTCTCGCACAAGCATTTGCCAGAAATCATGGCGTACACAGGTTTGACGTGCCGGCCTATTTTTATTCCGTCGGTTGGTAATTTTGATCAAGGCATGTTGGTTCATCTGCCTTTGCATTTGGATGCTTTGCCTGGCAAACCCAAAGCCGCTGATTTACATGATGCGCTTTTGAAACACTATGCGTTAAGCAACGATCCGAGCAACCCTTGTGTCAATGTTTGTGATGTGACGTCTGATTTGAAAATGAGTGCGCAGGCGTTAAATCACACCAACTTGATGGAGTTGCGTGTTTTTGCTAATGAGGCTTATCGACATGCTGTTTTGATTGCCAGATTGGATAACTTAGGCAAGGGCGCGAGCGGTGCAGCGGTTCAAAATTTGAAGTTGATGTTGGGGCTTTAATCTAATGCGCTGAGGTCCCCATCGTATCGATCAACGTCAGAAATTATTTTTCTAATCACTTGCGCGTCAAAACCTCGGCTTAATAAAAATCGAATTTGTTTTGCCTTTTCTTTGCTGTCTTTGGCAGGCTCTCCATAGTTTCGTTTCCATAATTTTTGTGCGCGCGATAGTTCTGTTTCTTTGAGTTGCGCCATTGCTTGCACAATGAGTGGCTGGGCGATTTTTTTATTTTGTAATTCTTGTTTGATACGTAGGGCGCCAAGCTTGACGCCTTTTTGGTAAACAACCGACTCCATCACGCGCAACTCGCTGATAAAGCCTTTTTCTTCTAAGGTGTCTAGGGCTTTTTTTAATTCGCCCTCGTGCATTTCGTGTGGTTTGAGTTTTTGTTCCAACTCATAGCGTGAGTGTTCACGTTGCGAAAGCAAGCGAAGCGCGCGCCCTTTGAGTGACAGAGTTAGCGCGCGCATCTTGATTGAGTTAAGACTCGGTGACTTCTTGTGCGAGCAATGGAATCCCTAGGGACTCACGCACACGGTTTTCTATTTCAAATGAAAGTGCCGCATTTTCACGCAAGAATTCACGCGCATTGTCTCGACCTTGTCCAATTTTTTCACCGTTGTAGGCATACCATGCACCTGATTTGTCGACGATGCGAGCCTCAACACCCATGTCGATAATTTCACCATGTCTGCTGATGCCTTCACCAAACAAAATATCAAACTCTGCTGTTTTAAAGGGAGGCGCTACTTTGTTTTTGACTACTTTGACTTTGGTTTCGTTGCCAATGGCCTCTTCACCTCTTTTGATGGTGCCAGTGCGACGAATATCCAAACGAACGGACGCGTAAAACTTGAGCGCATTGCCACCCGTTGTGGTTTCGGGAGAACCAAACATCACACCAATTTTCATGCGAATTTGATTGATAAAAATAACCATGCAATTGGTTTTTTTGATGGTGGCTGTGAGTTTGCGCAATGCTTGACTCATGAGTCGCGCTTGCAAACCAGGCAAGGAGTCTCCCATTTCACCTTCGAGTTCGGCCTTTGGCGTGAGCGCTGCAACCGAGTCAATCACGATGAGATCAACAGCACCTGATCGAACCAAGCTGTCCACAATTTCGAGTGCTTGCTCGCCTGTGTCGGGTTGTGAAATCAGGAGCTCTTGTAAATTGACGCCAAGTTTTTGTGCGTATTGAACATCCAAGGCATGTTCTGCGTCGATGAACGCGCAGTTGCCTGCTTGTTTTTGCATTTCTGCAATGACTTGCAATGTGAGCGTTGTTTTGCCTGATGACTCTGGACCATAAATTTCAATGACGCGACCACGTGGCAAACCGCCAACGCCTAAAGCAATATCAAGCCCTAAGGAGCCTGTTGAAACCACTTGAATATCTTCAATAACTTCATCGGCGCCCAAGCGCATGATGGTGCCTTTGCCAAACTGTTTTTCAATTTGTGACAAGGCGGCTTGAAGGGCTTTGCTCTTTTCGCTGACTTGAGCGGCGGTTTTGACGGCTGCGTCCATATCGATTTCCTTTTAATTCAACAAGTTAACAACAAAATCCACTGGCTCAAAACACAGGCTGGATACATAAACAGTACTTTAAATCAAAATATGGAAAGTTGTAAAGCCTTTTTTTAGTCAGTTTGCCTTACTATATAAAGGTGATCCAATTCCACCCACAACAACAAGACTGGCGTCAAATTCACCTCGGCCGTTTGCTGGGGCACGCCATGCGTCGCTTTGACGAACGCGTGCTGTATTTGATGTCGCACAACATCGACGTGCCTCTGGCATTGTCCAATTTGGCAGCGCGCTCGCAAGTGAGTGCCGCACACGTTCACATCACACGTCATCTTTCACTCAAAGGCTCTCGACTCAATGAATTAGCCAGTCGTGCGGGCATGACCAAACAAGCCATGGGTGAATTGGTGACGCAATGCGAGGCTTGGGGGTTGGTGATTAAACAAGAAGACCCCATTGACGCACGAGCCAAATTGATTTGTTTTACGGAAACAGGCTTGGCTTGGTTGCGTGCTTTTGAGTCGGCCGTTGCACAAGCCGAAGCCGAATTCAAACAAGAGGTGGGTATTGAGGTTGCTACTGTGGTGTCCTTAGGGTTAGAAGCGTATATTCAAAGTTAAAACAAAGTCTAGAATGAATCCCATAATTGGATGCACAGGAGACAATCATGCGCATTTTGATTGCAGAAGATGATCAAGTTTTAGCCGACGGTTTACTGCGCACCCTTCGCTCATCGGGCGCCGCGGTTGACCACGTCGCGAGTGGCACAGAAGCCGATGCAGCGCTTATGACCTCTACCGAATTTGATTTGTTGATACTTGATTTGGGTTTGCCCAAAATGCACGGACTCGAAGTGCTCAAACGCTTGCGCAGTCGAGGAAACTCGCTCCCCGTTTTAATTTTGACCGCCGCTGATAGCGTGGAAGAACGCGTCAAAGGTCTCGACTATGGCGCTGACGATTACATGGCCAAACCTTTTTCGTTACAAGAACTTGAAGCGCGCGTGCGCGCCTTGTCGCGACGCGGTATGGGTAGCTCCACCTCAGTGATTAAACACGGCCCACTCATTTACGATCAAACCGGAAGAGTCGCCACGATTGACGACAAAATGATTGAGCTTTCTGCTCGCGAACTCGGTTTGCTCGAAGTGTTATTGCAGCGAACGGGCAGACTTGTGAGTAAAGATCAACTGGTCGAGCGTCTTTGTGAATGGGGCGAAGAGGTGAGCAACAACGCCATCGAAGTTTATATTCATCGCTTACGCAAAAAAATTGAAAAGGGACCGATTCGTATTGCAACGGTTCGCGGTCTTGGCTACTGTTTAGAAAAAATTCCCACTTAACACTTTACACCATTCGGCTTTGTTTTTATCTTGAAATTATTTCAGCGTGAACAGCGTTCATTATTTGGTGAGATTTTAGATTGGATGCTCACCCCATTGTTATTGCTGTGGCCGATTAGTTTGGCATTGACATGGCTCGTTGCGCAAAATATTGCGAGCCGCCCTTTTGATCGCGCACTCGAATACAACGTACAAGCATTGGCGCAATTGATCAAAAGCGATGCAAAGGGCGTCTCGTTTAATTTGCCTCAACCCGCCCGAGAAATTTTGCGCGCCGATGAGGTAGACATGATTTATTTTCAAGTTCTGGGTGTGCGCGGTGAATTTTTAAGCGGCGAACGCGATCTGCCGCTTCCTGCACAAGAAGAAAAACCAGCGCCTGGTGAAGTTCAAATGCGAGACGCAGAAATGCGCGGCTCACCCATTCGTGTGGCTTATTTATGGGTGCCAATTGATCAACCTGGGTTTCAATATGCGTTGGTGCAAGTGGCCGAAACATTAGAAAAAAGATCGGTGCTGGCAACAGAAATTATCAAGGGCGTGATGTTGCCGCAATTTGTTATTTTGCCTTTGGCCGTATTGCTGGTTTGGTTGGCGTTGGTGCGAGGCATCAAACCTTTGAGTCAACTTGAAGAGCGTATTCGCTCTCGCAAATCGGATGACTTAAGTCCTTTAGATGATAAAGTCGTGCCCTTAGAGGTCGCGCCACTCGTGTCGTCTATTAATGATTTGTTAACTCGACTCAAAGAATCAATCGCAACGCAAAAAAGATTTTTAGCCGATGCGGCCCATCAATTAAAAACGCCTTTGGCGGGTCTTCGCATGCAAGCTGATTTGGCTCAACGCGAAGCGTCCAGCGCAGCTGAGCTCAAACAATCGCTTCAACAAATTGGACGCGCCAGTGTGCGCGCAACGCACACCGTTAATCAGCTTTTATCATTGGCTCGCGCCGAAAGTGGCGGCGCAGGCATTACAAGGCAAACATGCGACTTGGTTAGCATCACCATGGAAGTGATACAAGACTCGTTGCCGCGTGCAATGGAAAAGCGGATTGATTTGGGCTACGAGGGCGTTGAGTTAGGGAGTCATGGTGTCACGATTTTGGGCAACGACACGCTCATCAAAGAGCTGATAAGAAATTTAATTGATAACGCAATTAATTACACACCGTCTACACCCGACTCTCCAGGCATTGTGACAGCGCGTGTTTTGTCAGATGGCTTTAGTCAAGTGGTTGTTTTGCAAGTAGAAGATAACGGGCCTGGCATTCCAGCAACAGAGCGTGAATTGGTGTTTCAACCTTTTTATCGCGCTTTAGGTAATGAGGCAGATGGGTCGGGACTCGGATTACCTATCGTTGTAGAAATTGTTCAAAAACACGATGCAGTTTTAGAGTTGGAAGATGCACAACCTGGCAAACCCATGCCGGGTGCCAAATTTACAATTCGTTTTTCAAACGCAACATAATTGCGTGTTATTTTTTAAGTGGGGTTAAACATATTGAGCTTGAGTCTTTCTCTCTCAATGGTTGCGGCAACTGGCGCGTGCATTGCAGTTTTTTCAATCTGCGCCCACAGTTGAGGCACATCTGTTGGGTTAACACCCGCCATGCTTCCCCAACGCATCAATGTCAACGCATAGGCGTCAACGGGTCCAAAATGAGCGCCCGTTAACCACTCATGACCTTGCGCTTTTGCACGAACAACCAACGCTTGTAAATCCAACATATGTTGTTTATATTGAACGGCTGCAAATTTTTTAATTTCTGCCTGAGCTGTTTCGTCTTTGGTAAATTTAAACGGCATAAAGAAATGCGTAAAGGTGGGATGCACAGTGTTATTCATCCAAGACAATGCTTCGATGGCATGTGCGCGTGCAACTGCATCAGTTGGCAACACATTTGCGCCAGCAAGTTTTTTATCCAAGTAGCCAACGATGGCTAATATTTGTGTAATGACTTCGCCGTCATCAACTAATACAGGAACTTGTGAACGTGGATTGATCGCTTTGAATGCATCCTCGTTTTGCTCGCCTTTGTGCAATTTAACCATTCGAGGCTCAAACTCAATGCCCGCGGCTTGCAATACAGCGTGCGGCACAAACGAGCACGCACCAGGTCCAAAATAAAGTTGCATCATTTGATAGGATCCTCTTGATTGATTCTTTTGAAAGTAACGACGTGATCGACTTGGGCGCGTATACCAATCCATTCGCCCATTTTGTGATCGTGATGACTGGGCACATGAGCCAAAACAATTTCACCATTTTCTAATTGAAGCGTGTATAAAAACTCCGATCCTCTAAACGACTTGCGAATGATTTGCGCTTTAACGGGCGCATCATCATCATGAATGATGTCGTCTGCTCTTAGCAAAATATCACACTCACCCACGATTTGATTGTTTTCAATGCTGGGCTCTTGCATTTCAATGAATTCGCCCAGCGATGTTTTGACACGCCATTGTTGACCTTCTATTTGAGTCGATGCGGGCGTGAAAACACCATGCCCAATAAAATCAGCAACTAATCGCGTTATGGGGCGGTGATAGAGGTTATAAGCATCGTCCCATTGATGCAATTGACCCTCTGACATCACGCCAATCACATCACCAATAGCAAATGCTTCGAGTTGATCGTGCGTCACAAAAAGCGCGGTTGTTTTTGCTTGCTTCAAGATTGCGCGAATTTCAAGCGCCAGCCTTTCTCGCAAATCCACGTCTAGGTTTGAAAACGGCTCGTCGAGCAACAAAAGTTCAGGCTGAGGCGCCAAGGCGCGAGCCAGCGCTACGCGTTGTTGTTGTCCTCCAGACAATTCATGCGGATAGCGCAGGCCAACACGATCGAGCCCAACCAATGTCAACAATTCTTGAACGCGAACCCGCTGTTTATCTTTGGGCCATTGATGCAATCCAAAAGCAATGTTGTCCACTACATTGAGATGTGGAAATAGTGCATAGTCTTGAAAGACCATGCCAATTTTTCTTTTTTCGGGCGCCACATGTACGCCTGAGGCATTCATCACCGCATGGTGAATTTTGATTTCTCCACTGGCTACTGGCTCAAGCCCCGCTATAGCGCGCAGCAATGTGGTTTTGCCACAACCCGATGGGCCAATCAACACACCCATCTCTCCCGACTTTAAGTGCAGGCTCACGCCATCGACAGCAAAACGGTTTCGATGGGGGTATTGAACTTTGAGTTGATGAACAGCAACGACCATGGTGCTGATTGTAGGCACCCGAGCCTGCCCCTGTTTTTGGGAGGGATCGCGTGACTGCATACAATCGCAAATTATCAACGCAACTGTGCGTTGCGCTTTGGGTCTTTATGTTTTCACGTCGCCTCTTTCTTTTTTTAATTTCTCTTTGCTTAGCCATTCCTATTTTGTCAATTTTGGGAGCATGGCTGCAATGGGACGCGTTGAGTTTTCAAATACTCAATGAGATGTCTCAAACGGTCTTGCCCGACTATGTGCTCACCAGTTTAATTTTGTGCGTACTCGTTGCCTTTGGCGTCATCAGCATGGGCTGCATCAGTGCCTTAGCCGTTACCTTATTTGATTTTCCAGGTAGAAAATTTTTGGAATGGGCTTTGTTATTGCCTTTAGCCATGCCCGCTTATGTGGTCGCTTATGCTTACACTGATTTTTTTCAATACAGTGGGTCCCTACAACAATGGATTCGTTTATCGACTAACCTTGATGGCGCCGTGTTGCCTGATATTCGCAATGTATGGGGCGCTGCTTTTGTTTTAAGTGTTTGCTTATATCCTTACGTTTATTTATTAACGCGCACCGCTTTGTCAGAGCGCGCCGTTCATTTAATGGAAGCCGCTCGCTTGCTGGGCGCTGATTTATGGCGTCGTATTTTTTCTCTCGCTTTGCCTCTTGCACGACCCGCTATTACTGCGGGTACCGCTTTGGCCTTGATGGAAACCTTGGCTGATTTTGGTGTTTCTAATTATTTTGGTGTTCAAACTTTTACTGCAGGCATTTACAAAGCATGGTTGGTGATGGACAACCGAATTGCAGCTTCAGAATTGGCTGGATTTTTATTGTTGTTTGTTTTTATCGTTTTAACTATGGAGCAACGCGCGCAATCGCGCATTCGATTTGGTAACGCCAATCTATCTTCTCCCAACACAGAAACTCAACCCTTGCCACTTGATTTTGCACAAGGTATATTTTGTTTCTTTGTATGTGCTTTACCTGTATTTTTAGGTTTTGTTTTACCTGTTGTCATCATGATTCAATATTTTGTGAGCAATGGATTTTCAAATCATGTTCCATGGAGTCGTTTTTTTCATTGGACGTTTCATTCATTGCGGTTAGGTGTTATCACCGCTTTGATTGCTGTTGCGATTGCACTTTTTTTGGCCTTTGCACAACGCTTGGCACCGCATCGATATACCAAATGGGCAATTCAAATTTCAAGTCTTGGATATGCAGTACCGGGTGTTGTGATCGTGGTGGGTTTGTTGTTACCTGTTGCTTGGCTTCAAAACATTTGGCCACAATCTCAAATTGGTTTTTTACTCACAGCCACGATTGCAGGATTGATTTGGGCTTATTTGGTTCGCTTTGTCGCTGTTTCTTTGCAATCTATACAAAGTGGTTATGCTCGAATCCCAACAACTCTTGACGACAGTTCGAGCATGCTCGGTGTTTCTGGTTTGCGGTTGATCACGCGTGTTCATGTGCCGTTACTCAGTCGATCCCTAAGCGCCGCGGTTTTATTGGTTTTGGTTGATGTGATGAAAGAGCTGCCTGCAACCCTGATGCTTCGTCCCTTTAATACCGACACATTGGCCGTCATGGCCTATCAATTTGCACGAGATGAGCGACTGGGTGAAGCCTCTTTACCTTCCTTGGCCTTGGTTGTGGCGGGTTTGCTACCCGTAATTCTTTTGAGTCGGAGCCTGAGACACAAATAAATCCCATATTTCTGCAGTGGGTTTGATTTATCTCAAATACGAATCATTCGCATTTGAGACATAATGAATACACATTCATTGGACCCGCTCATGCTGAACCCCTTTTTGCGCACCAAGCGTCACTTCTTGGTTTTTTCAGTACTTTTATCGCTTTTGGGCGCTCATTTAAATCTACAGGCGCAAGAAAAGACCCTGAATATTTACTCGGCCAGACACTACCCCACCGATGAGTCCTTGTACAGCGACTTCACCAAATCCACAGGCATCCAAATAAACCGTGTCGACGCCGATGATGCGGGCATCTTGGCTCGCCTCAAGGCCGAGGGCAGCGCGTCTGCTGCCGATGTAATTTTGTTAGTCGATGCGGCTCGTTTGTGGCGCGGCGAAATTGATGGCCTTTTCCAACCCATTCAATCCAAGGTCCTTGAAGCGGCCATTCCTCCTCAACTGCGCGCAAAGCCAAGCGACGGCGGTATTTCATGGTTTGGGCTCTCAACGCGCGCTCGTGTCGTGGTTTACAACCCCAGCAAAGCCAAAAAGGAAGACGTCGACACCTACGAAAAGCTCGCCGACCCGGTTAACAAAGGCAAGTTGTGCGTGCGCTCTGGCTCGCATCCTTACAACTTATCTTTGTTTGGCTCGATGACCGAGCATCTAGGCCCCGCCAAAACTGAAATCTGGCTCAAAGGGCTGGTCTCTAATATGGCGCGTTCACCCAAAGGTGGTGACACCGATCAAATCAAAGGCGTTGCCAGTGGCGAGTGCGGCACGGCTTTAACCAACACCTATTATTTGGCGCGTTTGATGCGATCAGAATCCGTAGACGACAAGGCCTTGGTTGCAAAAATATCTGTTGTGTTTCCTAATCAATCGACCACAGGAACGCACGTCAACGTTGCTGGTGGAGCAGTCGCTAGATATGCAAAAAATAAAAACAACGCGGTTTTATTTTTAGAGTATTTGGCAAGCCCTGCCGCACAAAATCATTTTGCCAATGGCAACAACGAGTGGCCCGTATCCAAAGGCGTCAAGTTTGACAACCCCGCCTTACAAGCGATGACGGGTGGCACATTTAGAAGCGAAGTCTTGCCCATCAGTGCAGTTGGCATGAATCAAATCAAAGTTCAACAAATGCTCGATCGCGTAGGTTTTCGATAATCACGGGCCGTTGATTTGAATCGAGTTGGGCAATATTTCTTGAGTCATTCGCACAGGGTCATGCGTTTGACCTGTATTTATAACCCACTCATCGAAATGCCCTTGGCTCCACATATAGGCCAATGCGTTTAAAGTCATCAAAACAATTAAAAGCGCAAACCCTTTTTTTTCAAAACTCATTGTGTTCTTTCTATGCTTTCCTGCGGATTTGAATGTCTGAGCTGTTGATCAGCCAGAGTTCGTCATCACCCTGAACCTTTAATTGACCTTGATTGTCGACGCCCACGGCCATGCCGATTCGTCCATCTGACAATGCGATTTCTTGCATCAATAAAATATCGCGCTTGTTAAATGAATCTTGCAAAATCGAAAAGCCTGTCTGAGCAAATGACATGATATCTTGAATCAAATTTTTTATTAATCGCAGCAGCAAATCAGGCGCATTGATGTTGGGCACCAAATTTTCAAGTCCAATCGGTTCAATTCGCATGTTGTCATTCGATGGAGTCGCAATGTTAATGCCCACACCCACCACTACCGATCGAGCCTGAGTCGTTCGTACCGTTGGCATCACTGTTTCAATCAAGATACCTGCTAATTTTTTGGGTGCATCGATACGACCGACCCAAATATCGTTGGGCCATTTTAATTTCAATCCCAATTGTTGATTGGGATCTAAGCTTTGAACAATCGACAACCCAACAGCCAATGACAAGCCCGACCAACTCAGTGGGTCGATGGGCAAGCACAAAGAAAACATCAAACACTCGCCAGGCTTGGCAAGCCAAGGATTGTCATGCCGCCCTTTGCCTGCGGTTTGATGCTGTGCCACCAATAAAGTGGGTCTAGTATGGCCTGAACGAATGCGCCTCATCAATTCATCATTGGTTGAATCGATGCTCTCTACTGTTTCAATCGCCATATCAGGCAGGATCTGCTCAATCTCTTTTTTGAGTTGAACGTGAGGCCACATACTTTTTAATTGATTCAACGCCGCTTTGACGCGAGCAGCGTCCCTCTGCAATTTTTAGCGCCACACCAACACGGATATTGAGCTTTGAGTTTGGGCGTGTATTTTTCATCAATGATGAGACCATAATCGTAGCTGAGTTCTTCGCCTTCCTTGATTTTTCGGATGGCCTTGATATAAACACGACCTTCTTCTTCATCGGCATCGCAATTGGGATCGCATGCATGATTGATCCAGCGTGATGCATTACCACCATACAAGGCATCGATCACATATTTATCGTCAATATGAAAGTAAAAGGTGTGATTGGGGTCCTTGGGGTTGTGCGGATGCCTGCGCAGCGCTTCTTTCCACGTGATAATTTCACCCACGTACTCGATCAACGCTTCTCCTTTGGCAATGTCTTGCAATGCAAATACGCCTTTGCCATGCACGCCTGAGCGGCGCACCTGAATTCTTTTTCCGGGTGTTTTTTGGGGGGGGTGAGGTAACAAGCTAAAACTCTGTTAAGTTGAATACGTTCATGCGCACGCGCGCACGCGCGAGTGGTTAATTGTAGAAGCATCTTGTAAACAAGCTAGCATCCACACTGGCCAACCCTTTATTGGTAAGGAATTGATTCATATGAGCAAGACTCTGGTTATCGCTGAAAAACCTTCTGTGGCGCAGGACATCGTTCGTGCGCTCACGCCTTCAGCAGGCAAATTTGAAAAGCACGACGATCACTTTGAAAACGACCGCTATGTGGTCACCAGCGCAGTAGGCCATTTGGTCGAAATTCAAGTCCCTGAGGAGTTTGAGGTCAAGCGTGGCAAATGGAGTTTTGCCCATTTGCCCGTGATTCCACCCTACTTTGATCTAAAGCCAGTGGACAAAACCAAGTCCAGGCTCAACGCGGTCGTCAAACTGGCCAAGCGCAAAGACGTCGATCAACTGATTAATGCTTGTGACGCCGGACGCGAGGGTGAGTTAATTTTTCAATTGATCGCACAATATGCAAGCGGCAAAAAACCACTTGACAAGCCCGTGCGTCGTTTGTGGTTGCAATCCATGACGCCTCAAGCCATTCGTGAAGGTTTTGAAACGCTCAGAACCAATCAACAAATGAAAGGCTTGGCCGACGCCGCGCGCAGTCGCTCCGAGGCCGATTGGCTGGTGGGCATCAACGGAACGCGTGCATTTACCGCATTTAATTCGCGTGATGGTGGATTTTTTCTAACCACAGTTGGCCGCGTCCAAACACCCACCTTAAGCGTGGTGGTGGAACGTGAAGAGCTAATTAGGAAATTTATCAGCCGTGACTACTGGGAAATTCACGCCACTTTTCAGGCCAAGTCTGGTGAATACCTGGGCAAGTGGTTCAACCCCAAACATAAAAAAGACGCTGACGACCCTGAGAAAAAAGAAGACCGTGTATGGACGCACGCCCAAGCGCAACAAATTGCCGATGCAACGCGCAATCAATCAGCCACAGTTACCGAAGAAAGCAAACCTACGAGCAAAGGAAGCCCTGGTTTGTTTGACTTGACTTCATTGCAACGTGAAGCCAATGGACGATTCGGCTATTCGGCGAAAACAACTTTGGCTTTGGCTCAAAGTTTGTATGAGCGCCACAAAGCGCTCACCTACCCCCGTACCGATTCGCGTCATTTACCCGAAGATTATTTGCCGACCGTTAAATCCACGTTTGAGATGCTCGCCCAAAGTAGCATGAAACATTTATCCCCCTTTGCGGCGCAGGCCATCAAAAGCGATTACATCCACACTACACGCAAAGTTTTTGATAACGCCAAGGTCAGCGATCACTTTGCCATTATTCCAACGCTAGAGGCCCCCAGTGGCTTGTCAGAGGCCGAACAAAAGTTGTATGACTTGGTGGTGCGTCGATTCATGGCTGCTTTTTTTCCTGCGGCCAAATACATGGACACCTTGCGTGTGAGTCAAATCGATCAACACCATTTCAAAACATCGGGTCGCGTCTTGATCGAACCAGGATGGCAGGCCATTTATGGAAAAGAAGTGGACGAGGAAGAAGACAAAGAGTCTGGCAAAAGTTTGGTGCCTTTACAAAAAAATGAATCGACACAAACATCAGCAGTTGACCCCAAGGCCCTCAAAACCAAACCGCCTGCAAGATACACAGAGGCCACTTTGTTGGGCGCCATGGAAGGCGCAGGTAAATTAGTTGAAGACGATGATCTGCGCGAAGCCATGCAAGAAAAAGGCTTGGGCACACCTGCCACTCGCTCGGCCATCATCGAGGGCTTACTCAATGAAAAATACATGTTGCGCGATGGTCGCGATTTAATACCAACGGCAAAAGCGTTTCAATTGATGACGCTGCTGCGTGGTTTGGGTGTTGAAGAGTTGTCACGCGCCGATCTAACAGGCAATTGGGAGTCCAAACTTTCACAAATTGAAAAAGGCAAACTCTCTCGCGAAGAATTTATGCAAGAAATTGCGCAAATGACCGAGCGCATTGTCAAAAAAGCCAAAGAATACGATCGCGACACCATTCCTGGTGACTACGTCACACTTTCAACGCCCTGCCCCACATGCCAAGGCGTGGTCAAAGAAAATTACAGACGCTATACCTGTACAGGCGCTGATGGCGCGGCTGAGGGCTGTGGTTTTTCGTTTGGAAAAACACCCGCTGGTCGAACGTTTGAGCCGCATGAAGTTGAACAATTTTTGCGCGATAAAAAAATTGGCCCACTGGATGGATTTCGCTCCAAAGCGGGCTGGCCATTCACCTCTGAAATCGTTCTTAAATTCAATGAAGAAGAAAAAAATTGGAAGCTTGAATTTGATTTTGGTGACGACAAAAATGCCCAAGACAGCGGAGAAATAATCGACTTCACCGATAGTGTTTCTTTAGGCGTTTGCCCCAAATGTGGCGGTGAAGTGCACGACCACGGCAGTAGCTATGTCTGCGCGCGCAGTGTGCCCACACTCGCTCAGCCCACACCAACTTGTGATTTCAAGAGCGGCAAAATTATTTTGCAGCAGCCCATTGAGCGCGAACAAATGCAAAAACTTTTGGGCACAGGTAAAACCGATTTGCTCGACAAGTTTATTTCAATGCGCACACGTCGCGTGTTTAAGGCCTATCTCAATTGGGACGCTGAGGCCAACAAAGTTTCTTTTGCCTTTGAGCCCAGCAAATACCCCAAACGAGCGGGCAAAACACCCACCACCAACGCATTGATCAAAGCGGCCGGCAAAACGACGCCAACTAAAACACCAGCAGCCAAAACACCTGCCGCTAAAAAAGCCGCAGCGAAAAAGGCAACAAAAACTGCAGCGGCCAAAACGCCTAAAGTCCCACGCAAGGTCACCGCAGCCTTGACACCCAGCGCGGCACTGGCCAACGTCATTGGTGAAGGCCTGACTGCGCGCACGGAGGTCATCAGCAAATTGTGGGAATACATCCGAACGCAACAATTGCAAGACCCCAAAGACAAACGAACCATTCACGCCGACGCCAAACTCAAACCCATTTTTGGCAAAGATTCGGTCACTATGTTTGAAATTGCAGGCTTAATCGGCAAGCATTTGAGTTAATCCACACGGATTTCCATTGATTAGCCGCGCGCCTTACAATCGAGGGTTGCGCCTGTCACAGACTTCTTGATCTGAAACAGGCAGGTTTTTATATGGAGGAGATCCCGTGTTTATTTCATCTGCTATCGCACAAACCGCCCCTGCCGCTACCACAGGAGGAGACATGACTTCTTCTCTGATGAGCATGCTTCCTTTGCTTTTGATGTTTGCCGTTTTGTATTTTGTAATGATTCGTCCACAGATGAAGCGTCAAAAAGAACAAAAAGCAATGATCGATGCGTTAGCAAAAGGTGATGAGATTGTTACCGTGGGCGGCGTTTTAGGAAAAATCGCCCAAATCGGAGATACACAAATCGGTCTTGAAGTGGCAAACGGTGTGGTCATTCAAATTCAAAGAGTCTCTGTTGCACAGGTTCTGCCCAAGGGCGCCATTAAGTCATAATGAACCGATATTCAATTTGGAAGTACGCAGTCATCGTGATTGCAATGTTGGTGGGCAGTTTGTATACACTGCCCAATTTCTTTGGTGAAGCGCCAGCAGTTCAAATATCTTCTGCAAAAACCTCAGCCAAAGTTGATACTGCGACACAAAGCAAAGTTGAAGAAGTCTTGCGTTCATCGGGCTTGCAAGCCCAAGCTATTGCCTTAGAGTCCACAACACTCAAAGTGCGCTTCAACAACACCGACGAACAACTCAAAGCCAAAGACGCAATTCAACGCGCGCTCAATCCACAAGATGCACAAGGCTCTTATGTGGTTGCACTCAATTTAATTTCGCGCTCACCCCAATGGCTGAGCTCTTTAAATGCGGCGCCTATGTATTTGGGCTTGGATTTACGCGGTGGTGTGCATTTCATGTTGCAAGTCGATATGGCTGCTGCACTTACCAAAAAAGCAGAATCCTTATCTGGTGATATTCGCAGCAGTTTGCGTGAAAAAAATATTCGTCACAGCGGCATTTCTCGTGATGGTCAAAGTATTGATATTCGTTTTCGTGACAAAGAAACCATGGATGCGGCCTTGACCTTGATTCAAAATCAATTTGCCGATTTGCAATCCGTTGCAGGCCCAGAAGGCTCTGAATTTAAACTTCGCAGCAACCTCAAATTAGAAGCGGGTCGCAAAGTACAAGAGCAAGCCCTGAAACAAAACATCACCACCCTACACAACCGCATCAACGAATTGGGCGTCGCTGAACCCGTGATTCAACAACAAGGTCTCGATCGCATCGTTGTTCAACTACCAGGCGTGCAAGACACGGCCAAGGCCAAAGATATTTTGGGTCGCACAGCCACTCTTGAAATTCGAATGGTGGATGAAAGCTCGGAAGCTCGTTTAGCAGAGGTTGGCTCGGGCGCTGTTCCTTTTGGGACTGAGAAATATTTGGAACGGTCAGGTCAAGGTGTCGTCGTTAAAAAACAAGTGTTGCTCACTGGCGAAAATCTCACCGATGCACAACCTGGCTTTGACAATCAAACACAAGAAGCAGCAGTACATCTCACCTTAGACGCCAAAGGCGCTCGCATTTTTAAAGACGTCACACGCGAAAATGTTGGCAAACGCATGGCCATCTTGTTGTTTGAAAAAGGCAAAGGCGAAGTCGTCACAGCCCCCGTGATTCGCTCTGAAATTGGTGGCGGTCGCGTTCAGATTTCAGGTCGCATGTCTACCGTTGAAGCAGCCGATACAGCGCTCTTGTTGCGCGCAGGCTCCTTAGCAGCTCCAATGGAAATCATCGAAGAGCGCACCATTGGACCAAGTCTGGGCGCAGAAAATATCGCCAAAGGTTTCAATAGCGTCACATGGGGCTTTGTAGCCGTCACACTTTTCATGTGTATTTATTACATGTTGTTTGGCTTCATCTCCAGTATTGCGCTCGCAGTTAATTTGTTGTTGTTGGTCGCTGTGTTGTCGATGTTGCAAGCCACGCTCACACTCCCAGGCATGGCTGCAATGGCGTTGGTATTGGGCATGGCCATTGACGCCAACGTACTGATCAATGAGCGCGTTCGAGAAGAATTGCGCAACGGCGCTGCACCTCAAACGGCTATCTATTCAGGCTATGAACGCGCATGGTCTACTATTTTGGACTCCAACGTCACCACTTTAATTGCAGGTCTGGCCTTGCTCGCATTTGGCTCAGGACCCGTCAGAGGTTTTGCCGTCGTGCATTGCTTAGGCATCATGACCAGTATGTTTTCTGCTGTATTTTTCTCTCGAGGACTCGTCAACCTTTGGTATGGCGGCCAGAAAAAACTCAAAAGCGTCTCGATTGGTACCGTGTGGCGCCCCGATGGCACTGTTGCTCACAAAGATAATTAAAAAAGCACGACCATGGAATTTTTTAAGATACGCAAAGACATACCATTTATGCGACACGCGTTGATTTTCAACGCCGTCTCATTCATTACTTTTTTAGCCGCCGTCTTTTTCTTGTTCTCGCGCGGTTTGCATTTGTCAGTTGAATTTACAGGCGGCACATTGATGGAAATCAATTTGTCACAACCTGCGCCTCTCGACCCTTTGAGGGAGCGAATCACCGCATTGGGATACACCGATGTTCAGGTTCAAAATTTTGGAACTGCACGCGATGTGATGATTCGCTTACCCGCGGTCAAAGGATTCAGTTCTGCGCAACAAAGCGATCGCGTGATGGAAGTCATCCGCCAAACAGATGCGCAAGCTCAGTTGCGCCGCACAGAGTTTGTTGGACCACAAGTAGGCGATGAGTTGGCCATTGACGGCCTCAAAGCTTTGGCGTTTGTGGTCGTTGGCATCATGATTTATTTAGCCATCCGCTTTGAGTGGAAGTACGCTGTTGCGGGCATCATCGCCAACTTGCACGACGTCATCATCATTCTTGGATTTTTTGCTTTTTTCCAATGGGAATTTTCTTTGCCCGTACTTGCGGCCGTGCTTGCGGTGTTGGGCTATTCGGTTAATGAGTCGGTTGTGATCTTTGATCGAATCAGAGAAAATTTTCGTCGCTATCGCAAAATGAACACCACCGAGATCATTGATAACGCGATTACATCCACCATCAGTCGCACCATCATCACACACGGATCAACTCAACTTATGGTTTTATCTATGTTGATTTTTGGTGGCGCAACGTTGCATTACTTCGCATTGGCACTCACCATCGGTATTTTGTTTGGTATTTATTCATCGGTTTTTGTTGCCGCGGCTATTGCGATGTGGCTGGGTATTCGCAGAGTAGACCTCATTAACACAACTAAAAAAGATGCGGGCGATCCTGACGACCCCAATGCAGGGGCCTCGGTTTAATATTTTTAGTGAGCGACGCGATCGGGGGCGTCGCACAACTCATCTAATATGAGTGCATCGGGCTCGAGGCCCACGCTCCAATAAACCATCAACACAATTATTTTTAAGTCATCGAGCGTGACGGGTTGATAAGACACGGCCATCGCACGATCAATCACAACTTCACGCATTTGTGTGGATAACTTACCCGCGTCTTCTAAAAACTGCAAAAAGCCCAAGCAGTCAGCGCCCAATTGTTGTTGCTCTGCAAATGTGTAAACACGCATGCTTTGCGCCGATGCAGATCGTGGCGCATGAACGGTTTGTGCAGTTTCTGAGACATCAATCCATTGCGTATGGTTGGAGGCCAAACTTAAACCCGCTAACCAATCGAGAGCTTGTTGTATTTCGTCGGCTTCGAATCCTGCTGCGCTGAGTTTTCGACTCAGAAGCGGCAATTCGGGGCAGGCATCGCCTCGCCAAAAGTGTTCGTAAACGTAGACTAAGACATCGAACATTCATCCAATATAACCTTTTTTTGTTCCATTTTAAAAAAAAATGTTTAAGCCCTTACTTTTTGTTGAAATAACCCGTCAGGCAATCGTGCAACAAGGCCATGCAACTCTAAAGTCATCAAATGAGAAGCTATTTTCGCGCCAGCCTAGACTGTTCTGATTTGTAAATTTTCTAACCCCACTGGATCAAACCCCATCGCAACGAGTAATGGATGTTGTTGTTCATCGGAATCAGGGGGTTAATCACTTCAGCTTGCGCCACCTGTGGCATTTGCCAATCTTGCAAAATATCTAGCGCAGTCTCCACCAGTTGTGCGCACTGTCTAATGAGTGCATCACAATCCCTCAACAGCATCTAGTGAATTGATCCGGGTACGGCACCACACATCCTTGCCCATCGCTGGCGCCAAATCAGCCGTGATGAGTGAGCCTAATTGAAGCGCGGCCTCCACCACCAAAACACCTTCACTGATGCCTGCCAATCAATCGATTGCGTCTTGGAAAGTGATGACCTAGCGGCCCCATTCCAATCGGTAACTCGATTAGCAACAAACCTTGTTGTGAAATTTGGTGTCTGGACGGATAAACGCGATCGAGAACAGTGCCAACAATCGCAATCGTTGCACAAGACGCTTGCGTATTTTGAACTTTACTCAATGCCACACGATGCGCGGCCGCATCAATGCCCAAGGCCAAACCCGACACAATGCACAAACCCAATTGACTTAAACCACATGACAAATGGTGTACGTTTTCAACGCCTTGCGCAGTAGAGTTGCGCGAACCAACCACTGCCAACGCTTTGAACTGCGCATTCCAAAAAGGCTTGTCTTTTAGAACCACGACACCTTGCGCGCAAATAAGCAAAGACCGATCATGTATTTGTGACCATGAGGCGCAATAAGCATCGTCCGACCATGTCCAAACCGCGCGGGCAATTTCTGGTTCAGCCTTTGATATCCATTTGTTTTGTGATGTTGACTTGACAGTCACACAGCGCATGTGGCTCACTCAAAGCCTTGGCCACTTGCGGGCCTGCCACATGCGACAACTGCAACAAGGACTGTTGAAAAACCTGATAAAAACTTCCAAATGCTGACAAGAGTTTGAACGCCATTTGCGGCCCAATGCCCAAGGTCATATCCATTCTGGCGAAGTCATAAAGGTATTCCTTTGTTTTTGATGAGACCTTGAGCTTAAAAGTTGCTAGGCCGTTGCGCGTGAGTCACACCCCCACAAAAACTTAATTTGGACTAAACCTGATTTTTTTTAAGCCTTCCACAAAACTGGGACAATATGACCCCATGGCACTCCTCACCATTCTTTGTTATCCCGATCCACGACTCCACACGGTGGCCGAGCCCGTGGCGCAAGTTGACGATAGCCTTCGCACGCTCATTGATGACATGATTGAAACCATGTATGACTCCAACGGCGTGGGTCTTGCCGCCACACAAGTCAATGTGCATCAACGACTAGTCGTGATTGATGTGTCCGAAACGCGCGATCAACCCATGACACTCATCAACCCAGAAATTGAATGGGCGAGCGATGAGAGCCACACAAACGAAGAAGGTTGCTTATCGGTACCAGGTGTTTATGATCAGGTTGAACGCGCAGATCTCATTCGAATCAAAGCGCTTGATCGCAACGGCAAGAGTTTTAAGCTCGAAGCCGAAGGTATGTTGTCAGTTTGTATTCAACACGAAATGGATCACCTCATGGGCAAAGTTTTTGTTGAATATTTATCGCCACTCAAACGCAATCGCATTCGCACAAAATTGCTCAAATCTCAGCGTGAAAGCATTCGTTAATTCATGCGCATTATTTTTGCTGGCACTCCTGCATTTGCTCAGCGGGCTTTATCTGCACTGCATCAAGCGGGTCACGATATTGTTTTAGTGTTCACACAGCCCGATCGACCCGCAGGCCGCGGCATGAAGCCTCAAGCCTCTGCTGTCAAACAATGGGCGCTTGATCATCTACTCCACATTTCACAACCGCGCAGTTTGCGATTGGATGGTAGGTTTGCAAGCGATGCGCAACAAGCACAACAGCTCATTGCGCAAGCAAATGCGGATGTGATGGTGGTTGCGGCATACGGTTTGATTTTGCCTTTATGGGTTTTACAGAGTATGCCCATGGGTTGCTTAAATATTCACGCATCCTTACTGCCGCGGTGGCGCGGTGCAGCACCCATTCATCGCGCCATTGAAGCGGGCGACACGCAAACGGGTATTTGCATCATACAAATGGACGAAGGACTCGATACAGGTGCCGTTCTGTTGCAACGGACGCACCCGATTGGACCTGATACAACCACGCATCAATTGCACGATGAATTAGCACAACTCGGTGCGCAATGCATGGTCGATGTATTGTCTGATTTCAAATCTCATCCACCTGTTACGCAACGCGTTGAGGGCGTCACTTACGCAAAAAAAATAGAAAAACAAGAAGCCATTTTAGATTGGTCACAACCTGCGCAAGTATTAGCGCGTCGCCTGCGATCATTCGATCCTTTCCCAGGTGGAGTCACCTATTTCAAAAACGAAGCACTCAAAATTTGGTCTGCCACAGCTCATTCAAACGAATTGCAATCATCACTACCGGGCACTGTTCTTCATGTGTCATCAGATGGTATCGATGTGGCATGTGCTCAAGGTGTTTTAAAAATTACATCGCTGCAACGCGCAGGTGGCAAACGCTTAAACGCTGCACAATTTATTCAAGGCTTTGATGGCTTGGTCGGTGCTGTTTTACACAAAACACCTCAATACTAATTATGTTTTTTTGCCTGCTAATTATCGACACCCTGCATTTAAGCAAGGCATGCGCGATATCGCACCCGTCGCACCTGGCATTGCCGCCTGGGGGTTGATGACGGGTGTGGCCATGGTCAAGTCTGGCATGTCGATTCCCTGCGCTGTACTCATGACGCTTACCGTATTTGCAGGAAGCTCACAACTCGCTGCGATTCCATTGCTCGCATCGGGCACGCCTATGTGGGTGATTTTGGCCACTGGCTTTTGTGTTAATTTACGGTTCATCGTTTTTAGTGCGCATTTCAAGGCTTACATGATGAGTTCACCGCGTTGGCAACGCATGATTGCGGGATATTTATCGGCTGACATCACCTATGTTCAATTCACACAGCGCTATCCCACACCTTATTTAGACGCAGAGGGTCATCGCGAGCAAATGGCTTATTTAGCAGGCAACAACTCTCTCAATTGGGCGGGCTGGGTTTTGGCAGGATTGTTGGGTGTATTTTTAGCCAGTTTTATTCCTACCGAATGGGGGTTGGGCTTTGCGGGTGTTTTGGCCTTAGTGGGCGTCACTTGTTCATTAATGAATTCACGCATGCGAGTTATTTCTGCAGTCACATCGGCCACAGTGGCAATCGCCACTTATGCATTGCCCCTCAAACTCAACATTGTTTTATCCATTGCTTGCGCGGTTTGCATGTGTGTGATGATTGAACAAATGTCCAAACACCAACAAGGTGAACCCTTATGAGCGAATGGCAAGACTACTTCACGACTTTGGGATTGGCTTGCGTGACCGTTCTCACGCGCACTTTTTTCTTTATCTCCGATCAATCATGGCCGATGCCATCATGGTTGGATCGCGCTTTGCAATACGCACCCATTGCAGCAATCGCCGCAGTCATCGGACCCGAAATATTAATGACACAAGGTCAACTCATCACACCTTGGCAAGACGCACGCTTGTATGCGGCGATTGCAGGCGCCATGTATTACTTTGCCAGAGGTGGTCAAGGTCAAGCTGTGCTGGGCACCATTGTTGCGGGCATGAGTGTGTACATTCCGTTACACGTAGCGCTAGGATGGTAAGTCACGTGAATTAAAATCTTTTTAATTCTATTTATTTTTTTATCATGAACATCCTCCGATTTGCAGATATTTGCGCCAGTGGTCAGGCGCGAGGAAAGCGAGTTTTTATTCGTGCAGATTTAAATGTGCCGATGGACAACAAGGGGCGCATCACAGAAGACACTCGCATTCGCGCCTCAATTCCTTGCATTCAAATGGCTCTAGACGCAGGTGCAGCAGTGATGGTGACTTCACATTTGGGTCGACCTACAGAAGGTCAACTCACACCAGCAGACTCCTTAACACCTGTCGCAAAACACCTAGAAGAATTGATGAATCGACAAATTCCACTCATCGCCAATTGGGTGGATGGTGTTGAGGTGCAAGCAGGTCAATTGGTGTTGCTCGAAAACTGTCGTGTCAATATCGGTGAAAAGAAAAACGATACTACCCTTTCTCAAAAAATGGCGCGCTTATGCGATATTTTTGTTCACGATGCATTTGGTACCGCTCATCGAGCAGAGTGCACCACTTACGGCATTGCACAATATGCAGCAACTGCGTGTGCAGGACCATTGCTGTCGGCAGAAATTGACGCCATTACAAAAGCTTTGGCACAGCCCAAGCGCCCCTTGGTTGCCATTGTGGGTGGCTCTAAGGTGAGCAGTAAGCTCACGATATTGCAAGTCCTCGCACGCAATGTCGATCAATTGATTGTGGGTGGCGGTATTGCTAATACGTTTATGCTGGCCAGTGGATTGCCCATTGGTAAAAGTTTGGCTGAGCCTGATTTGTTGAGTGATGCGAGAGCAGTTATTTTGGGCATGAAAGACAGAGGCGCCGAAGTTCCTATTCCAACCGACGTGGTCACTGCGAAAGCTTTTTCTGCCGATGCGCCTGCCGTTGTTAAGTTGTCCAAAGATGTGGCCGATGATGATTTGATTTTGGACATTGGCCCAGAAACAGCCAAGCGGTTAGCCCATCAACTTTTGTCAGCAGGCACGATTGTTTGGAATGGTCCTGTGGGCGTGTTTGAGTTTGCGGCATTTCAAAACGGCACACAACAAATTGCGCGCGCGATTGCGCAATCATCTGCATTTAGTATTGCGGGCGGTGGCGACACCTTAGCTGCCATTGCCAAATACGGGATTGAAAAGCAAGTGGGATATATATCGACGGGCGGAGGCGCTTTTCTAGAGGTTCTCGAAGGTAAAACACTGCCTGCTTTTGAAGTGCTGATGAAGCGAGCCTGTTAACAGATTTGTCAAAATTAATACTTTAAAATAATTATGGTTTATTAATTAGTATTTATTAGGTATAATTTTCTGCTTTTTAGAATGGGCATTTCAAATGGCGCTAGTTGGCAAATTCAAATTAGGTTTTGTTGCTGTTTTGGTGAGCTTGGCTGCCGGAGTTGCTTTTGCGGGCGACTGGACAGACGGCATGTATGGCGAGGTGGGATGTCAACTACTAAAGTAAAGTCTGGTGACTTATCGATCACTATTGCTAAATTAGGACGACTCAGCATCGGCAAATCGCTTCACGAAAATGTTGCAGCGGAGGGCATGAATGGAATGGGTGTTGGAAATGGAAAGACTCCAACTCTTCATGAAGGTGATTCTGTTCCAAATAAGTTTAAAAAAGATCTTGGCTTGTATATTAAACCTTCTTACTAACTGAGCTCAACTTTCACTTTATTTGGTCGACTTAGATATTCGAATATCAAAATTCAAAATAAAGGTATTGAAAATAGTCTTGCAACGTCAGAGTCATTTAAAGTGATGTCATCTACCTATGTGTCGGATTCCAATACAAAACTAACGACAAGGCCTACTTAACCACCGACTACATGAACTATTACCATAAAGACGGAATTAAAGTAGTTGGCTTCAACTTTGGCGTTGGCACCAAGTTTTAATCTTCAATATATTTATAAAAAACCCGCAGATTTGACATCTGCGGGTTTTTTGTTGTGTGCAACAAAAACAAAAGTTTATGCAGAAATCAAGACGGGCGTACTCGTTGCTCGTCCTTTGTAATCGGTCCAACATTTGCGAGTGAAGTCATACAACTTGCAATCGCGCGCAGTTTGAAAATACCAATGCCAAGAAAATGGTTGAACAATGATTCGACCAGGCAACAAAGCTTCTAATTTGTTTTGCGCTTGCTTGAGTTTGTACAAGGGAATGCTCATGTCCACATGGTGCGCTGTGTGCTCCATGATGTGATGCAACAAAGAGCCAATATTAAAAGGAAATGTGAGGTGAACCGTGGTTGACACAAACGGTTGCGCCTTGGACCATTCGGCGCGATCGTCATGCCAAGAAACCTTGACGTGCGTGTGATGCACGTACACCACAAAACCAATCATGGCACTCCAAAATAAAAATGGGACAGCCACACCCATGAGTAACACGAGCGCAATGGATTGATCAAAAGCAACGGCGCCACCGACCATTGCAGATAACCAAATGAGTGCAAAACTACAAATCAATAAATTATCTTGAATGAAAATTGAGCGGCGTGTTGGCATTTCTTTGGCGTTTGGAAAAACCATTTTTTTCCACCAAATTTCAATCATGTAATACAAGCCTGGCGCCCATCCACTGCGATAAATACGGTCGAGCAAACGCCCACCAATAGAAAGCTTAGAAAACTCTTCTTGCGTTAAGGGTGCCCAAACAAAATCAAACCCTTTGAGGTTGGTGTAGCCGTGATGGACCACGTTGTGTCCGATATCCCACAAACTGTAAGGCGTGAGAGATGGCAAGAAAGCAATGCGCCCGAGCCATTTGTTGAGGTTGCGTCGGGGCGTGAGGCTTTGATGACACGCGTCGTGTCCGATGATGAACAAGCGACCGATCCAAAAACCTGCAATGAGGCCGCACAACAATTTGGCCCACCAAGCATCCAAATAAACGGCGCCAAATAACAATGCCACCCAAACTGCGTAATCAATGCACAACAAAATAGTTGCGCCTAGCGTTACCCTTTGAGCCATAGGAATCAACCACTCGCGAATTATCTTTCGATGCGGAATGGGCTCACCCGGAGGTATGGGTCTTTCGGTGGATTGCATAACTACTGAACAAATTTGAGGGTGCTTGAACGGCCTCAACAACTGCTACGACTGTTGAGACCATGATGAATCCTTTAATTGTAACGAAACCGAGTATAAAAGGCTACAAAACTTGAAAACATGCCATCTTATAAGGATATTAAGCTCCGTCAATTACCACCTGGTGGAAAGTTGCGATCGAACTTGGTAGGTTATGTCACTTTCGCGCACTACATAGCAACCTAAAACCAAGTCTTTGAGTATTCGACCGACCATTTCTCGACTACAGCCGATTTGTTGTGCCATTTGTGAATGCGTCAGCGTGGGCGCATGCGCAAAACCCTGACTTGTTGCTGGATCATTTTGCCGCTTGAGTAGCACGGTACACCGCGAATACGTATCTGAAAAAAGTGCGGGCGGGCGACCTGTGTTGCATGCCTAGCCCTTACAAAAGCTTGTTGCATGAATGCAATGGCCAAATCGGGCGAGGTAGTTAACTGCTCTTGAACGATGCTGGCGTCGACACACACATTGAGGGGAGCCCGCGTAATGACACTAGCGCAGCGTTTTAAACCATCCGAGCGACATTTCACCTGCGCGTTGTCCTGGCCCACAAATGCCTAAGCTTACTTCCCTTGGGCGAATGTAGTCAGACATAAAAAATACACGCATTCGCCCCGACAAGACGATGAACAGGCCCGCTGTTTTGTCTCCTTCGTTAATGATGACGGTGTTTCGCCTTTAATGCCGCATGTCGCCAAAGTTTGCCAAGCGACGAAGCGCAGAATGAACAATGACATCAAATAGAGGATTGGCGGGTATAAATTCGGTGTTCATGTGCAAGACTTTATTTTTAAATGTAAAGCCAAACGCGACTTACAGTCACTTTTTTTGTAAATGACTTTACAAATTTATACATCCTATTAGGTAACCCTGTAACCATTCCTCCACTTTGAAGCGTCATCTATCCGTGTGACAATGCGAACTTCTTGATGGAGATATCAAACATGCCGAGTCGTGCTACAAAAATTGTTGCAACCTTAGGGCCCGCATCCAGCAACCCCGAACTTTTGGAACAAATGATTCGAGCGGGCGTCAATGTGGTTCGCCTCAACTTCAGCCACGGCACAGCAGAGGATCACATAAATCGCGCAAGCTTGGTTCGCGAAGCAGCAACTCGTGCTGGACGCGAAGTTGCCATCATGGCCGATTTACAAGGTCCTAAAATTCGGGTCGGCAAATTTGCAGAGGGCAAAGTACAACTCATTGCAGGCGCGTCGTTCATTCTTGATGCTTCGCGTCAAGAATTAGGCGACATCAACGGCGTAGGCCTCGATTACAAAGAGTTGCCACAAGACGTCAAAGCGGGTGACTTGTTATTGCTCAACGATGGCCTTATTGTTTTAACTGTCGATCAGGTTAAGGGCGAACAAGTTCATACCACGGTCAAATTAGGTGGCGAACTCTCCAACAACAAAGGCATTAACAAAAAAGGCGGTGGCTTAACAGCACCCGCACTCACTGCCAAAGACATGGACGACATCAAAACAGCCATGTCCTTTCAAGCCGATTACTTAGCGATTAGTTTTCCAAAAACTGCAACCGATATGGAAATGGCGCGCCAATTGGCCAATGTTGCTGCTGCCCCATACAAGCACAAGCCCGCATTGATTGCAAAAATCGAACGTGCAGAAGCCATCCCCAATCTCAAAGAAATACTTTTGGCCAGCGACGGCATCATGGTCGCGCGTGGCGACTTAGCAGTTGAAGTGGGTTATGCCACCGTTCCTGCTTTGCAAAAGCGAATGATCACCATGGCGCGCGAAATGGATCGTGTTGTTATTACCGCAACCCAAATGATGGAAAGCATGATTAACAATCCTGTTCCAACTCGTGCAGAGGTGAGCGATGTAGCCAATGCGGTTTTGGATGGTACAGATGCGGTCATGTTGAGCGCAGAAACAGCCGCAGGCAAATACCCACTCGAAACCATCGTTGAAATGGCTCAAATTTGTTTGGCCGCTGAATCGGCAGAAAAAGTAGAGCTTGATGCAGACTTCATGGGCAAAACATTCGAAAAAATCGATCAAACCATTGCCATGGGTGCATTGTTTACCGCACATCATTTGGGAGCCAAAGCCTTAGTTGCTCTCACAGACTCAGGCTCGACTGCATTGTGGATGAGTCGACATCTCATACACATTCCTATTTACGCACTCACCAATAAACTCAGCACGCAACGCAAAATGGCTTTGTATCGAAATGTTCGGCCCTTACTCATGACCACCAGCGTCGATCGCGATACTGCACTCACACAAGCCGAAGCTCACTTAAAGAAAAGAAACATCGTTAGCAAAGGCGATATTTATGCCATCACCTGTGGTGAACCTATGGGCTCGCCTGGTGGCACCAACATGCTCAAAATTTGCTGCGCCGAATAATCAAATACTTTTTTTATTCAGTCTATACGTGTACACGCCATGTATCAACCATGGCGTTACCCAGCAAATCCAGGTCGTCCATAACGTATGACTCATAAAGTGGGCGCCCCTTATTTGTTGCGACACGCCGAGCAACACGCCCGATGCTACCGATATCAACAAACCAATCATCGCAACGCGTGAATTGCTTTGTTTCAACCAAAAATAAGCACCCATAAACGCAAATCCAGTTGACGCATGTCCTGCAGGAAAACAATGTCCTCCTCCTCCGTCTGTTTTCCAAAAATCAAGATGCGAAACATACGGCACAGCACCTCCAAACACGTCAACATCCCAGGGGCAACTTGTTGTACTCAAACCCTTCATGACAATCACGACTAATAGACAAGCAACAATCGAAAACCAAAGCAGCCATCTTTGCGTGATCGGTAATTGCTTTAAAAAACCTTTGGGCCAAACGGTGAGAGCCAACCAAGACAGAAGAACCATCCAACCTAAATTTCGGACGCCTGTATGAAGAATATTTTCTAAAAGAAAATGGTCCGATAGCGGAAAACCTGTGGGTTGACCAAACCATCGCGCCATTGCCAAATCACCCTGCGTACTTTCCCAAGCTAAGATCGCAACCAACCCTAATATTGAAATTAAGCCGCCACGTCGATCAAACGCCGATAAGAATGTATTCATGCCAACATCATAAAGGCTTAGAAAGACATGATTGCATGCGGATTTTGCTCAAGAGGGATTGCGTCTACCCTTAAAATACCAGTACGAATTTGGTTAGGCCGTTTGTAACGATCTTTTTTTTAAACAGGATAAATTTCATGCCACTCGTCTCCATGCGCGAACTCTTAGACCATGCTGCAGCCAACCGCTATGGCATCCCTGCTTTCAATGTCAACAATTTGGAGCAAGTGCAAGCGGTGATGTCCGCCGCTGACGAAGTCAACGCACCCGTTATTTTGCAAGCCAGTGCAGGCGCGCGCAAATACGCAGGTGAATCATTCATCAAACATTTGATACAAGCCGCTATTGAGTCTTATCCACATATTCCGTTGGTGATGCATCAAGATCACGGGCAAAGCCCCGACGTTTGCCAAGGTGCGATCAACCTTGGCTTTAGCTCGGTGATGATGGACGGCAGTTTAGAGGCGGATGGAAAAACCATCGCCAGTTACGACTACAACGTCGATGTAACACGCAAAGTGGTTGACATGGCGCACAAATTAGGAATCACCGTTGAAGGTGAACTGGGTTGTTTGGGCTCTCTCGAAACCATGCGCGGCGACAAAGAAGACGGTCACGGTACTGATGCAACCATGACACGCGAACAATTGCTCACCGACCCCGAGCAGGCCGCTGATTTTGTTAAACGCACGCAACTCGACGCATTGGCCATTGCAATTGGCACCAGTCACGGCGCTTACAAATTTACACGCAAGCCCACCGGCGATATTTTGGCCATCGAGCGCATCAAAGAAATCAATCGACGCATTCCCAATACACATTTAGTGATGCATGGATCAAGCAGTGTTCCACAAGATTTACTTGCACTCATTCGTCAATACGGCGGTCAAATGAAAGAGACATATGGCGTGCCCGTGGAGGAAATTCAAAAAGCAATTCAATTTGGCGTGCGCAAAATTAATATTGACACCGATATTCGACTCGCGATGACCGCCGCTGTTCGTAAATTCATGCATGAAAATCCAGATAAGTTTGATGCCCGCGAGTGGCTCAAGCCCGCACGCGAAGCAGCAAAAAGCATTTGCAAACAACGCTATATTGAGTTTGGTTGCGAAGGACAAGCGAGCAAAATCAAAGGCGTTTCATTACAAATTGTAGCAATGCAATACGCCAAAGGTGAACTGTCGCAGGTCGTGCATTGATCGCATGAGTTCAGCGCTTCATACATTCACGCTTGAGTCGCTTCTTCTTTTAGCGCGCGGCAAAGTTAGAGATAACTATGCCGTTGGCACCGATCAGATTTTGATGGTGGCCAGCGATCGAATAAGTGCTTTTGATGTCATTATGAGAGAGCCCATTCCTGGAAAAGGTGCATTGCTCACACAAATGGCAATGTTTTGGTTTGATCAATTGAGTGATATTTGCCCGAATCATTTAACAGGTCAATTGCCAGAGTCTGTGGTGCGTGCTGATGAACATCAGTGGATCAAACAGCGCGCCATGTTGGTCAAACGATTAAAGCCGAT
>Ga0209829_10000437_pt1 | contig 38383 bp, 52 predicted proteins | sample C_140205_EF_Meta_FD_187311 | JGI IMG/M metagenome (GOLD analysis project Ga0209829, IMG submission 187311) | Freshwater microbial communities from Lake Croche, Canada to study carbon cycling - C_140205_EF_MetaG (SPAdes) (version 2) | ecosystem: Environmental > Aquatic > Freshwater > Lake...
GTCTCGATGCTGGTGAAGTAGAAGTACCCGCTACCCCTTTTGTGCTGGATCTCGACTCCGAGGTGCCGGATTGCTGCATCAATGGTGCGTTTGTTCATCGACACATCGATGTAGGCATTGGTGCGTACAATCTGACCTCCGTTGACAGTGCGCTGAGTGACTGTCCTTTCAAGCCGGATGCGGGGTAATAACTCTCCCGACGAATCGGCGATCTTTACCACGATGATCCGCTTGTCCGGCACGAGATAAAGGAACCCGTAGAACGGGACTCCGAGACCGCGGGCAAGATTGGCACCGCACACAATCTTCTCGTAGGTGACAAGCCACTCGTCACCCCATTCCGCAAGTTGCTGGCGGGTCATCTTCCGGCACTTCGATTCAAAGCATCCCGTGAGTCTGCCGTCTTTGAAGGTGAGACCATCCACCCGTGCAGGTTGATGCTTCGGAGTATTGACGAACATTGAATCGGGGAATGTGATCCGTAGGGAGTCGAGCATCTCCTGCTCCTCCCGTGCGGATTCCTGCCCTTTGGGTGTGAGGATGTCGAGGCTCATAATTTAACAATCGTGCTGAACTCGCTGCCGAGTCGCCGGATGATTGCCTCTCCACGGTCGGCAGAGAACATCTCCCGTAACTGCTTCCCGTCCGAGTTGGATGTCCATATGGTCGGAAGTCTCCGGCTTGTCCGGTACTCCAGCAGGTCGTAGAGTTCGCTCTCTGCTCTATCGGTCATCCGGTTTTTGCCGAGATCATCCAGTAGCAAGAGATCGGAGAACTTGCACTGATGGAGGATCGCTTTGGCGACCTCTTTGGTTGCCGGATTGTCGGCGAACTGGTTGGCCGAGTTCAGCGCGAGATCGGTCGATGAGATGAAGAACGTGTTCTGACCCTCCTCATGCATCCGCTTAAGTAGCATCACCGCGGCGCGAGTCTTCCCTTTGCCGGAGCCTCCAATGAATCCGATTCCTTTGGGGTTCATCGACCATATTTCGGTCGCCATTACCAGCGGGGCCGGAATCCTCAAAATATCGCTCTCGTGGTAGATCGGAGGGATCATGAGTTGAAAACGCTGTATAGACACCTTCTCGGCGCGGGAAACGGCATCCTGCTTTTGATCGTCAACCGCTTTTTCGACACATGAGTCGCACTTGCGGGGTTCAAAGATGGTTTTGCCTCCGAATTGGATCGGTTCGGATTCAAAGGTTTCGTTGCAGTCTTCGCAGGTATAAATCTTGATGGTCATTTAGAAATCGTGTTCGGAGGTTGCTAGTGTGAGGGATCCGGCTGAGATGGGGGCATCGATCCGGTTGAGCCAGTTGACTACGAACCTTCGGGTCTTGAGTTTGCCGCGGCGGGTGGATAGCCATGCGTCCATCTTTCGAGACTCCGACTCAACATTGAGGTGGGGGTAGTGAGTCTTTAATGAAACCATCCACTCAACATCCGAGAGCTTTGGAGTCGGGAGTGGCTTGTCCGCGACTCCCCTCTGCTCATTGGTTCTTTGGTTATTTGGTTCTTTGGTTACTTGGTTAGCTTTCGTCTGGGTTATCTCTGGGTTATTTAAAATAACCACCTCGGTTTTCTTTGGCCTCCCGCCTTGCTTCCCGTTGGACTGAGCGCGACCCACTCGACCCTTGTAAATTGCAATCTCCTCGTCACACCGCGTATGTACCCAACCTTTTGGGGTCGGCTTGAAGTATTCACGGAGGATGCTTGCGACCGTGCTTTTCTCCTCTTCGGTTCGTGCCAATAACCTACGCAAAACCTGCTCGGTTTCTGTAGGTATTGGTGTCTCGTCGAGGTAGTAAATGTCGAGCAGTTGACGGTAGACTCCGTGCTCCAAAAGCGTGAGGTGCATCGTGTCTCTCCGGTAGTCGCCGATATTGTGTTGGAAGTAGTGCATATATACACCTCAAGCTAAAAGTTCCTCCCACAGGGTTCTGAAGGCGAGTTCTGCTATTGCTGGAACAACTCCGTTTCCGAGGAGTCGGAGTTCGTCTGTGCGATTGTCACAGGTGAGGTAGAGGTCTCCATCACCTGACTCCCAAGGCGCAGGATCTTCTTGCCATTGCTGACTTGGTATCCTGTGCTGTTCTGCGCCTCTGGTGTCATCCAACTGCCCCCCCCCATGCTCTGAATAACTCTCCTCAATAGTTCGTTCCCAACATGACCCGCCTTCTTGCTGCTGTTGCAGTTTTCCCTCTCGGAATATCCCGATGTCATGCTCATTGATGCCGTTGGCCAACTGCCCGTCCCCTGACTCGGACTCGGTTCCGATCTCGGCGTGATTGGGTTGACACAACTCGGCATGACCCACCCCACAGGAAGGCCCATTAGGGTCTCCACCCATCGAGGGTTGAGTTTGCCGTTGTTCCTGTTCCAAGTGCCTGTGTTCTGCACTTCGGTCTGACTCGGTAGATCCGAAGCATTCCCCTCCCGAATCATCTGACCCTCGGCGCCCTTGGCATCCCTGCTCTGCGGTGTTACCCACGACTCTTGGCGGCTCCCAACAGAACTGAGGTTGGCTCGGTCGGCTAGGCCAGACTTGACCACTACCATTGTCAGAGACTCCTGTTGCCCCTTCATGCCCCTGCTGCGGTCTTGGAAACCCTGCCGAGCTTCCGTTGCCGTCACGGTGGGCCATGATGAAGACCCGCTTCCTCTGGTGAGGTGCGCCGACTTCAGACGCGCTGAATATGCCTGCCGTAGCTTTGTAACCCACCCGTTCCAGTTCGCGGATGACATGGAGCAGAACGGGGGTTCCTGCGGGGTCTCTCCAGTTGTCTCCTGCAAGTTTTGCGGAGAGGATTCCTTCAACGTTTTCCAAGAAAACAACTGAAGGTCGGCATCTTCTAATGCCGTCCAATATAAAGGGGAATAGGTGACGGGGATCTTCGTCTCCATCACGCTTTCCGGCACAACTGAATGGTTGGCAGGGGAACCCTCCAGAGACGATGTCCACCTTTCCAAGAAATCCATCCCAAGGGAGGGTTTTAAGGTTCGGCCAGACAGGTGCTGCGTCCAAGAGTCCCGCTTCCATTTTAGAGACCAAGTTCGCAATAGCGAAGGACTCGATCTCAGAAAACAAGATTGTGCGAATGCTTGGGATTGCTCGTTTGAGTCCGAGATCAATTCCTCCGTATCCAGCACAAAGGGAGATATGATTAATTGTTTTGGTAGTATCCACATTTTTAGTTTGGTTAAGGTTATTAGATTGATTCGAGTGCCTTCTTGTAGTCGGGACGCTTCACCCAATCGCTTTCATTGAGGAGGTGGAGGAAGTCCTCTGCCCTTAGAATGACCACCCACTCCTCATGGTTCTTCCTGTGCCACACGGTGGCAATCTTGTTGCCGCAATCACGTAGTGCCTGCGCCAATGCTTCATAGAGACTGAGCCTCTCGACCCTCTTGCATTCGATATGGAGGAATGAGAGGGAGTCGCACCGGATATCTGCCGACTCTCCTCCGGTGTGCCCGCAATACTGCTGCGACCTGCGGGCCGGATGCCCGTGATCGGCGAGGAACAACGAGAGGTCGCGTTCCCCGACTTTGCCTTTTTGGTTACTGTTCATTGTCTTGTGTGAATTTGGGTTGCTTGTATCTGCTGAGTGGAATGTTCGGGATGTAGGGTCTGCCGTTGATCCTCGGCATGCCTGCGGAGAGTTCCTTTGGCGGGATCATCTCCTCATACTCATCGGGGTCACCAAAGTGGTAGTCGTGCTTCTTCATGCCGCTCCATGTCGCGGGCCTGCGCCTCACGGATTTCCAAGATGCAGTTCTTGAGCAAAAGACTGATGTCGGCTTCTTTGCCGTGATGGGTGCGTAGAACTACGTACTGGTGATAGAGAAGGCCCACCGCGATCTCGGTCGCCTCATACTTGCCCTCCGCGAGACCGTCCGCGTGACCCTCCATGTACCCGTGCGTGAAACCGTACTCACACCGATCTTTGGGGGTAGGCACGAATGACTCCGGCGCGACACCGAGATACCGGATGCCTAATGTTGCCCAAAACTGCTTCCACTTCGTTTTGATTCTATCGTTCATTGTTGGTTGGGGTTGGTTGTGTATATACACCTGCGGCTAAAAGTTAATGTTGAATTTGGTTCGTATCCGGCAGGCGGGTACGTCGAGAAACTGACAAAGGTTGTCCAGTGCCCTTGACTTGAAGAAGGCGACGAGGTCATAGGCATCGCACTCCTCCAATCCGATGGGGGATCTCGTGCCACTTGCTCCTCCCTGCTTGTTGTAGCGCATGCGGAAGTGATAACCGTCCACTATGTTGTCCGGCGTTATAGCCCCATACGCTTTGAGCGTTGTCATGTCCTCAACTGCTTGCGCGAGAATACTCATTGCCACCCGCTTCCAGCACCGATTCATGTGGGCCGTGTCGCCGGAGATGTCGGGACGGTCGCTGATCATGCTGCCCTCCTCTCCGCACGGATCTGATGCCACTCACGTGCCGCGGAATTGAGTACACTCAACTCGTCGGCATGAGTCCGCATCCGCATGAAGTGGTGGGTCGGAACCCATCGCTCGCTCTGATCGCCGTCCTTCTTGAAGTATGACTGATACTGCCAAAAGCGCATTGAGCCGCAGGGAGAGTAGTCTCCGCGTTTGTGCCTCATGCTGCCTCCTTCGTGAGAATGAGGGAGACCGTTGCCTCACTAGTGGTCATGGGGAGAGGTTCGTCGGTGAGTTCTGCCCATCGTGCTTTGACTGCTTTCGTGTCAAGACGGGAGGATCCCTTCCGGTGCTGGAGATCAACGCCCTCAATCACCTCACCTGCCTCAAGAGCACTCTTCACGATGGAGGTCGGGTCGATGTCTTCGACCACCTCTTGAAGACGCTTGTACGCCTTCAGAAATCGTGCCGCGTTGGAGGGTGATGCGGTGATCCACTCCTTCGTGAACTCGATGGCCCTCATTTCTGAAGGGACGATCTCCGTGGAGGAGATCACCTCAAGTGCCGGACTGAGGCGGGTAGGGCAGATCGTGCGCTTCTGACACCACTTGCAGTACTGGTTGACGTTGGCGGGTTCTTCCTGCGCCTGTACCCTCTCAATGATCCCGTAGACGATCTCGCGGGCATTTTCGAGAGTCCATGACTCGATGTGATCATTGCCCGTGTCGATGCCAACGATGACCGAGATGCAGGACTCCTCTCCCGTGCGCTCCATCAGCATGAGGGAGTAGACTGCCATCTGCTGCATGTACGACCGCGGGTCGGAACGTGTGCCACTCTTGTAGTCCACCAGCACGAGCGACCCTTCATGGTAGCCCCACATGTCTGCCGTGCCGAAGGTGAGTTCCTTCAAGTCGCCATCGATGAGTTGGAGGGTCTGCTCCACTCCGCGGACATCGGTGATGAATGCCTTTGCCCGTGCGTATGCTGCCGCGGCATCCGAGTTAGTGATCGGTGTGCCGTGCGTGTGGTGCTTCTCGATCTGAGCGTGAAGGTCGGTGCCGCGGTCTGCCGCTTTGCCAACAACGGGATCCGGTGCGTACTGGACGCAAAGGTTCAGCTTCGGGAATGCCGAAGGTGAGAGGGTGGGGTGGTGCCTACTCATTTTCGTCGGTCTCCTTATTCTCGTCCTCGTAGGACTTGCGGGTCTCGGCATCGTAAGCCGCTTTCCACTCGTGCCATGCGTCCACATAGGTATCGTCGCGGGGGATCATGCTGCACCTCCTGCCATTTCAATCGTAAGTTCCTTGTAGCAATCACTGGTCTTGCCGAACCCACCTACTATTTCCGCAAGCACACCCAATCCCCACTCATTCATTGCTGCATTTACGCAGTATGCGACAATTCTGACGTTGTCTGGTGTGTACCCTTTCTTTGGGTCTATCCTATCAAATGATGGGCGATATGGATTACGAAAGAAGTCTTTCTGGCATGGTTTGAATTGTATCCCACTAACCCAACACCTGCCTTCGGTAGCGTTTAATCCCTTCTGAACATGGGCTATATTTAGTGAAAATGGGATCCCTTTGAGTCTTGCCCTCTTTTTGCAATCACCCAACGACTCTCTTAATTGGTAATATGCCCAAAGTGTACGGTAGGGAGTGGTGAGTCCATCCTCTGATACAGCGGCACCACTGCCTTTGCGGTTAGCAAGGAGGACTCGATCCATCTCTCTTTTTGATACAGAATTGCGCTCGATCATGCTGCCTCCTTAATGTCGGAGAAGGAGAAGGCGACGACCTCCTCCCACTTTGCGACGAGTCCCTTCAAGAACGGGATCGGGAGGGTCTTGACCGTGGTTGCGTCCACCTTCGCGTCTTTGCTCTTGAGGTAGGCGAATATCTCCGGCTCTGAGACTTTGTCGATCTTCATGAGGGAGGTGACCTCACCTGACCAATCCTTCGTGGGGATCTTTGGTGCCGATGGCATCTGAACCGAGTACTTGCTGTGGCTTGCCTGCTGCCCGTCATCGTCATCATCCGCGGCGATGCAGAGGATCGAGGAGATCGCGTATCTGCGAGCGTAGGTGAGGGCAGAACCGACTCCCTGCGCAGTCTGATCCTTCAGCGGGAGGAGTAGTGTGCTCTCCCTGCTATCGCCAGAGGTGTGGAGGATGCGGGTTACCACGCCCGCACAACCGTCTTTGTAGATCGGCTCTTGCGAGAGGGCGAGACCGTGCGCGGCGAGTACGGGACGGGCCGCGTCGAGGATCGCGTCAAGCGATGCGTAGCGGTTCTTGAAGTGGGGGTTGGTAGCGTTCTTGCCGACATTGCGGAGTTCGCCGAGGGCCGCGACAAGTGCCGCGGAGAGGGAGTCTGTGTTCATGTTGCTCATGTGTTTGGGTTGTGGGTTGGTTTACTGACGGAATCGGGACATCAGTCCGGCGATGAGGTCTGATGCCTCCTCGCGGGCGATGAATAGGATTGCTCCGGTGAGTGCTGAGATAAGTGCGATCATGTGGTTGTTGGGTTTTGGTTATTTGCCGGACGGGTGTGTAGACACCTTTGGGCAAAAGTTTGTGCCGGATGGGAAGAGTTGGGAGAGGAAGCGGTTCCAGTGAAGGTTCGGCCTATCTCCGTGATACTCGGTGGCAGGCGACCAGTTGCGCCGGACACCGACCGAGCGGAGGGCAGAGTTGAGGGTCTTATCCATTGCTTTCGACGAGTTGATCGAGATCCGCAGTCTTGATGAGGCGGGACTTGCCGAGCTTGTGGGAGATCAGTTTGCCCTGCTTCATCAGCTTGTAGATGAATGCTGGACTCACCGAGATCCTCGATGCTGCCTCGTCGGGCTTGAGGTACTTCGGTTCTGTATAGACACCTTTAGGCAAAAAGGGGGTGTGTTTGGTTTGTGTTGTTTTTGGTATGTTCATGATTGTTTGTACTTGTGAGGGTGGGCCTTCTTCTCGTCCTCAATGGGACGCTTGAGAAAGTCCGAGACGTTCATTCCGGCTCTCTCTGCAAGAAGATCGAGGATCTTCTTCTCCTGCTCCGTCAACCAAAAGGTCGTGAGCTTTTTGCCTTCCATTCGTTGATTGGACATACCCCTCATCTAAGCGGGGTATAGACACCTGTAAAGGATTATTTATCATGGTGGAAAAAATAAACGGCTGATGTCTGCCCGTCAGCCGTTCCGTTCCGTTCCGTTCCGTTCCGTTCCGTTCAATGTCTCGGAACAAACTTTCGTCTGATTGTCAAGTGCTGCACGAGCGATCTCAACGATCTCCATCAGATCCTCGTAGGTGACATCGGGGTCATCCTCACCGAGTTGCACGAGCGTTTTTAGTTGTTGGGGTTTCAGTTGTAGTGGGGGGCACGCTTGTGTCATGCACCATCTAATACATTCGCTTAGTCGTAGTGTATATAAGAAAATTGCTTAGAGGCGAAAATAAACCACAGACCAGCATAGACACTGGATCTATAAAGCCCACCATCTCGCGGCATCTCGGCGGGAGACGGCATTAGCGTAGGTCTCGTAAATCAACTTTGGGGAAACGTGCCCCATCTCAAAAGCGGTTGATGCGGCATCCTTAAAGTGCGCGAGATGGTAACTGGCAAACGAGTGCCGGAGGGCATTCTGTGGGAACCTATCGCCACCCAACTTTGCCTCCGCAGGCATCCCGCGGTGGCACTTCCATTCCTTACTCTCACCAACAAGAGACCCTTCTCCTTTTGGCAGGTGCCGGATCACTGCATCTTGCAGGGTGACGCTTCGCGGCCTTCGTGCCTGCCCCTGCTTGCTTTGGTGCTTGTTGACATTGATCTCCGCGAACTCCTCATCAACGCAATCGTATGCCATCCTCGACAACTCGATGACCCTCAGTCCGGCAAACCCTCCGAGCACGAACTTGCACTTGATCCATGACTCCACCTCCAGCTTGAGCAGACCATCCATCTCGTCCGGTGTGAGGATCTGCATGCGGGCATCCTTATCCGATTTGGGGGGTGCCTCCATATCCAACGCGGGAGAGTTCGGCACCATCTTGCGGATGGTTCTCCAACTGTAGAACTGCCGGACTTGGGCGAAGTGGTTAAATACGGTTCGGACTCCGTGATTCAGTGAGGAGAGCCAATTCTCGATATCGTCGCCACCGATGTCCTTCGGGGAGAGGTCTCCGTAGTTTGCGGCAAATCGTCTGAGGCATGTCTTGGCTTGATCCACTCCGGTCGCGGCTCTCCCGCGGGACTCCTGCTCGGCAATGTACAGTTGCACGAGTGAGGAGATGGTATCCGAGGAACCTAACCGCTCGACCCTCTCCCTCACGATGCCGAGCTTGTGCTGACTCATGTGGTTCACACAGAACCTCATTGCCTCCTCCTGCTTATCAAAAAACTTCTTCCCGCGGGCACCATTGTTGAGGTATTCGGGCAGATCCACCACCCACTGCTGGCGCGAAGGGTAGAACCGTGGGGTGAGACGTTTGGACTTTTGGTAGGTCGATGCGTTGGTTGTGGTCAGTTCCATTGGTTCCACTTCGCACTATCCTCCACCGAAGTCAACCACCCTCTACACTCTGTTATTTGCTTGCTCTGCGGGTTTTTTGCCCTACAGAGAAAAGGAGCGGTGAGGCAGGGATTCGAACCCAAGAGGTTATCTGTGTAGAAGTGGGACTATTTTCGGTTTCAGTCCCACTTTAATAGCAGGCAGGGTCTGTAACCCTACCTCAAATCCTCATCCTCATCATCCTCCAACTCAACGACGATCTCTTGCTCCTGCTCGTCCACCCACTTGCGGACATGACCGTACCGTGCAAACCAGTTGCCAGCACCAGTTTCAATGACGCTCGTCTCTCCTTCCTCATGTCGGGTGGTGAATATCTGAACCGTGTCAAAGTGCTCGCTGAGTTGCTGCATCATTTTCTCGACCAGCCTCTCCTGCGGTTGCTGCTTCATTTGAGTCGGAAGAAAGCAACTTCCCTGCGGGTTCCGTTCTTGAGGAGGTAAAAGGATTGCACCTCCATTGCCCCGTCCGCGACCCGTCTCCTCAACCGTTTATCGGCAGCATCGCGGGAGACGTTGTGACGGGTAGCCATAGTGATCGCGGCGACCCATCCCTCTTCGAGTAGGTCACTCTCCGAATCGACAGCGAACTCTGCATCAAGTGCAGCGAGCGCACTCTCTTTTAGGTCATGCGAAGATGGGTCTAGTTTCACGGGGAGTGTAGGTTAGTGGGATTACCGCAGGGATCTCGCCATCGGGCGTTACAGACCAATCTAAGAGCGTCATGCCGCACGAGCAGATGCTGTCACCAACCACTTTGTGAGCGTAGCGGGTGAGCACCTGCCAAGCGGGGGTGACGAGGAAGAGACCGCGACCATCCGAGAAGTGACCACCAACGTGTCGGTGACCGCGGGCATAGACCGTTGGGACTCGGTGACCGGATCGTGCGTAGTTCTGACGAGCATTCCCCATCGTGATACTCATGGCACCCGCCTCAAGATATGCGCGGGCCGATGTCGGCATGTGGTGGGCAATGTCCATGAGGGTGCCATTCACTTCGATCAGTGCCTTATCTCCGCACCACTCGCCTTTGAGTTCCTTGCAGATGAACTTCTCGTAGTCACCCACATGGCATTCGGTGCCTGCCGTAAAGAACCTCCGAGACGCGGCCTGCGCGAGAGGCTCAAGAGCTACCACTGCTGCCGCGGCATGCTCCATATTCTTAGAGACTACGATCTCGGTGGTGCCGTGATGCCGTCCCTCAATGAGATCGCCATTGCAGATGAGGTAGAAGGGTCTCCCATTGAAGTGGGCAATAGTACGCTTCACCGCGTCTTGCCAGCACTCCCATAGCCACCGTTGGTGAAGGTTGTTGCCGATGCCTACCGTGTTGCCCGTGTCGGTCTCGCAGTTGTCGGGCCAAAGACCTACCGATGATCCGCAGTGGAGATCAGAGACGATCACCACACCTGCTACACGTTCCGGTTGTTTGGTTTTTTTCTTCATGCGAATTTCTCAGCTACGTCCTTATTTCGATTCAGCCAACCGGAGAGGAAGCGGGCGCGAGATCCGTGACCGATCTCTTCGTAGTGGGCGCGACCGAGTTCGATCAGCTTGAGGCAGAGTTCGTGCTGGTCGGTTTGGTAGCAGGCGCGGGTGGTGATGGGGCCGAGTTGACCATCCACCTTCACGAAACCGACTGCTTGCTGGAGAATCATGATTGCTGTCGTGCGTCCCATATTGAGTCCGTAGTTCGCGGCGATCTGAGTCACTCCATTGGGGAGGAGTGAGAATGGGATCCAGTACTTTCGGAAGTAGGTCTCGATGACGAAGGTGGGCGAAGGGGTTCCGGTGATTGGAAGGGAGTCTGATTTAGTGGTCAATCCGCAGTAGGTTCGACCCTGCCCGTCCGAGAGATACTCGTCTTTGATGTGACCATCCGATCCCACTTCCACCTCCCACTTCATCATTAAGGAAAACCATTCCCTAAAAACGGTAGGCTTTTCGGAGGCAAGTTGGAGGAGTTGGTCAACCTTCACGCGGTGATATCTATATACACCTACGGGCAGGTGCAACCTCTACTTAGTAACTCCCTTGATCTTCTCCCAACTGCGATAGCCACCGAGTCCAAGCATTCCAATGAGAACGGTCATGAGTGCGTCCGACTGAAGGGCTACCACGGGGGCGGGTGCGTGGTACCATAGGGCATAGGCAAAACTGAAGAGGGGTTGACCTACGAACTGCCAAGCAAAGGCAAGGGCGCACACCCACCCGACACATGGTCTCCAACCAGACACAAAGAGGTTGGAGTTCTGAGCCTCTGCCGCATTTACATCAGTCTGCGCTTTGGACATTGCCGCTTCCATGTCCATTAATTTCATGGACAGTTCCGCTTGAATCTTCACCTGCGCGTCCCGATCCGGCACGAACTTGTTGATGATTCCACCAACGGTGGTGACCATTTGAGGAATATCCCAAAGCATCAGCGTACCTCGTCAATCGTGACTTCGGGGTGCCTTTCCAACCAAAGGCGGGTGACCTTTGGTTTCATGTAGTCCCTGTCAGAAGCCAAAATTTCCTGCCCGTAGTGGTCTGTCACCATGATGCCGAGACCAACTGCGAGACAACCGATGAGGGGGAGACCGATCCAACGGATGATGCCGAGAATGGAACGGAGCGTCCCAAGAATCTCGTCGTGGTTGGTCGGAGTGGTCATTTTGAGTGGAGGTATGCTGCGAGAGAAAGGGCGATGTAGACAATCGAACCCGTGATTTTGGAGTCAACGTACTTAGCTTCTTTGACAAGTGCGGTTCTTACTTGCTGGTAGGCAATCTGAGTTTTAACAACGCCTGCGTGTTCGATGTCGTTCAACTCCCTCACGATCCGAACCGCTAGAGGGTACGACTTAACGAGTAGCCAAAGATCGCGGAGGAGTTGCATGGGAGGGGAACTACTTAATCGAAACCTGTAGGAAGCCCCCGCCGTTTGGTTGGACAGTTACTAGGAATGATGCAATGTCTGCGGCAGTCTTGCCAGCAGGGAGGGTGATAAGGCCAGAACCACCAAGCAGGGCTTGAAAGGCAGTGACATCAGCGGCGACGAGGGTAGCACGAGCCTGAGTAGGAGCGACAACTGGAGTTAGGGTGAGGGACATTATTTTGTTTGTCTGGTTTGGACAGTTAGACTTCTGGTTGTTTGTCTATGGGTAATGTTCGGCTATCGCTTATTCATTTCCAGAGATCAAAGTTTAGAGATTAATGAACCAAGGTAGGTTGAGGAGTCTGGCAATCATTTGGTCGCTTCCTCCAGATGCAGGAGTTGGGTAGCCAAAAGCTACGCCAAATCCACTTACGGAGAGAAATGTATTTCCTCCATTGGTAGATATGTTTACCGCTGGGTAAATAAAAGTACCGCTAATGATGGTTCCGTTGTTTAGAAAGTCAGATCCAGAGAACAAGGCGGGCGTACCATGCTCTTGGCCATTGATGGTGCCTCCAAAATTCCTAAAACCAGATCCAGAGAATGAGCCGCCGAAGATCGTGTTGTAGTTACCAAAATCACTTCCAGAGAATGTTCCTGCTTCAATTCCTCCGCCGTTGTAAAAATTATCTCCAGAGAATGAGCCGCCGAAGATCGTGCCGCCGTTGAAAAAATCAGCTCCAGAGAATGTGCCGCCGAAGATCGTGCCAACATTGCTAAAACTAGCTCCAGAGAACGTGCCTCCATTGATGGTTCCACCATTCAGAACACTATAAATGTTGCAAGTTCCAGTTGCGTCTGTTCCAATAGCAACTCCAATAGCAACTCCAATTATAGGAGCATTCGTTGCTCCTAATGCTAAAGTGAGATCGTAACCTAAGTATGTTGGAGGAACATCAGCATCAATCCAAGGCGCAAAACCAGCAGGGATAATAGCGGTGTCATCAACCCACCAATTTAGAGGATCTTCCCATGCTTGAGAGCCTGAGTCTTGCCAGTATAAGTTAGCCATGAGCTAAGAGATTAGTCTTGCTGGACCCGAGTGACTGCACCATTCACATCATAGGTCAATGCGAGGTAATAGACAGGAGTTCCGTTTTGCTTGAAAATGATTTCCGTTGGCTTGGTTGGGAATGAGCCGTTTGTGTATTCCATAACCACATCGTTGTAGGGGGGGATAGAGAAGCCTGCTACCTTCGTGTTAGAGGACTTGATTGCAGCGGTGTCTGCCGCTTGCCCCGTTGCAATTCCGTTTGCCGTGTCCATCTTTGACTCAATGAGCGAGAGATCGGTCGAGATCGTTGCCTGTGCATCGACCAGCAACTTGCCCGTGGTAGCGTCTACCAGCAAAGGCATCGACCCGCCTACCTCATCAACCGGAGGAAGGGTATCACCTGCCGTCCACCGGATCGCGGTGTGACGAGCGTGAGAATTACGGATCGAAGGAGTCGCCATGACTTAGTCGTTTCCGGCTACGTCAGACGGGTATGCCGTGCTGGTCAGAGCGGCATTCGTGATGTCCTCAGAATACTTCTCTGCGGCAGTTGCCTTAGAGGGGAAGTTTGGGATCTCCGCGGAGAGAGGGCCGTCGATAGGGGCACCGAGATCGATGTACATCCGCATCGCGGGATTCGATGTGTCGATGCGGGTGGCTCCGGTAACGTGAGCGTAAGTGGCGGGTGTGATGGACATAGTGGTGAGGGGTGATTATAGGTTTGGAGTGACGGGTTCTGGAGGAGGTTCGGCTAGAATGCGTTCACATTCTGCGGTGATAGCCTTGTCGGTGACGCTTTTAGGCACACCCTCTTCTCGGTAGAAGTATGCGTTACAAATAGGATATCCGAGGTTGTTGCAAGCAGCACCCCATACGGTTTTGATGTAATCTTCTTTGGTCATAGGATTAGGCGAGCTTCCAAAGTTTTAGCGTGGCGCGTTGGTCTGCGCCTGCGGTGCCGAGGGTGAATAGGGTATTATACACGCCGGATCGGTGTTCAGTTACATAACTAGATCCATAAACGATTACCGTCATGTCAAAGATAGTGGATGAGCCAATCGTTATTTGTCCCTTCAAGCCCGTAGCGACACCCGACACAACCCAACTCGCTGTTGACGAGGAAACAATAACGGGGGTCGTTGTTACGTTTTTTCTAAGAGATAATATGTAACTACTCCACCCTCCCGAAGTGTTCACCATAGGGCAGTTTCCCTCGAAATAATAAGTCCCTGCCGCAAGCGTGATTTGATTACTGGCAACGCTTCCAAAGTTGCCCGTATCAGCGAGCTTCGTGTCAACCGTGAGTGTGGTGACTGCATTGGAGGTTAATGGTTGAGGTGCAGTTGTCGGTGCAGTTACCCATCCAAATTCCAAATAAGGATTTGCTCCGCTTCCAATTAGTGTCGATAGGTTCATTTTAGTAAATTCTCCAAGTTGATCCGTTGTAGACTGCCGCGATTCGCTTGCCCGACACGTTGCAGACAAGATCCTCGCTTAACCCCTCAATCGTGTTTCCGTTGCGGGCCACGGTAAGGTTGTTGGTCGCCCATGTGCGTCCTGCGTCTGCAAGAGTCACCATCGTTCCGAGGGTCGGAGTGGCGGGTAAAGTAATCGTGAAGGTGGCAGAGGTTGTGTCGGCCTCTATGCGGTCTCCTGCGACTGCGGTATATGCGGCAGTCTTTGAGACCCATGCGTTGTTGCCAACCAATCCCGACAATCCTGCGGGGGTGACTGATCCTGCCGCTACTGCGGTTGCTGTAGTGCAGGTCGTAGCGTTGCCTGTGACGCTCCCTGTGAAGGTCGGTGCTGTTAGGTTGCCCGATGCGTCCCAAGTGATATTGCCGTTAGCCGATAGCTTCGCGGGGGTGACTGCTGCTGATGCGAGCTTTGCCGATGTGATCGCACCATCTGCAATCGCGGAGGCAGTCTGCGAGACCCACGAAGGAGACCCCCCTGCTGCGGAGATACCCAAGACAAAGGGGGCAGATCCTGCCGTATTAGCGACATCGGGGAGGGTGTTGCGACTCAACTGCTGAGTCTCCATCGTGAGCTTGTCTAGTGCCTTCTCAAGACTAGCGGCAGGCAGACGATCACCCGTGGTGAGGGAGGTCAGTTGGGTATAAGGGACACTACGGGAGATGATAACCGTCGAGGTCGCGGGAATTGCTGCCGTGGTCACAACCGATCCCGTTGACCCGTTGCCCCCAGTGACGGTGTAGTTAGTGGATAGGGTCAGAAGGGTTGATACTCCTGCCGAATTAACCGAATAAACCTTTAGATCCGAGGCATCAAAAAACGGGTAATTGACCACATAAGCCGTCACGGTGGAGGCATTGCCCGTGATGGATACGGAGGATGTGGAGGAAGAGATGGACATCGGGTGAGTATATACACCCCTCAAAAGGGAGGGGCAACCTGTTTCAATCGGACATCTCTCATTTTATTCGGTTGCGTTCTCAACGACACCCGCAACTGCCTTTCCGGTGTTGCTCCATGCACCCACTGCTGCGAGTGCCTTTGCTGCGAGGGTCTTCTTGAAGAGGGCAGAAAGCACTAACCCCGCAGCAAGTGAAGTAGACTTCACCAGTTCCGCGTAGTCTTTGCCCTTCATCTCGTCATCCATGAGATGCTTCCAGACACGCTTGTTCGCCCCGACCAAATCCGAGAACGGATTGCCGGAGGTGAAGAACGGATTATGTCCAGTGATCGCCGCTTTGATTCCGGTCGAGAAGATAGGCCCAACGACAGGGACACCGTAGAGTGGGCCTGCGGCAATCGTTCCCACGAGGTCATGCCAATCTAGCACCTCCTCCTTCTGCTTGTCGCTTCCGGCAAGGTAGGTGTACGCGGCATGAATAAGCCACTCGACGGCACCCGCGGCAAGCCAACCTCCGACCACCATGCGGGCAGCATGATCAAGATGAACCCCTGCCTTTCCTGCGGCAGTGGTCTCTTTGCCAGCATCGATGCCAGATGACTTCACGATATCGATGACCTTTGCGAGTCTCTGCTGTGCAGGCCCCGCGAACATCTGAATCCAATCCGGCCCAACGGAACCCCAACGGGAGATCGTTTTATCGATTCCAAAGGTGGGGTTCATGGTCTCGTGGAGCATGTCATCCACCTTTTCTTGAGCATATTGGTGCTGTGCCGCGGGATCAGTGATGCCGAGACCCTTTGCCTCACGGATAGCACCATCGTAGCGTACTGCCGATGACCATGCCGCGGAGACGTTGACCGTCCCGTGGATGCCCGCCATTGAGAGCTTGCCTGCCTCATTGCCGTAGATGGCGACATTGGTGAGTAGCTGACTCTTGAACTCCTTTGCCGCTTTGATCGCGTCTGAGCCGGACTCCGCATGAGACTGATCGGAGAACCGCTTCACGGACTGATCTTTGATCATGCTGTCTTTGCCGAACCATGCGCCACGATCTGATGTCATCGACCCTACCTTCAATGCGGAGAGTAGGAACTCATGGAACGGCATCACTAGCAGTGGCGCGGTGGCAACGGTAACGTGCTTGACTGCGGTCGGCACCGAACCTCCGAGAGTCGCCACTGACAAAACCCCCCCCCACACCTTATTGAGAGCATTGTTGAAGGAGGTGATGTTGCCAGTAGTCTGAGCGTCCCGTGCCATCACCTTCATGAAGTTCTGCATGAAGAGCTTGTGGTCTGCCTTATTCGTGCCGATGGCATTGAGGACTCCGAGATCACCAAAGACACCGCGAAAGTCGCGGAGCATCTCGGCATGAGAGACCCAATAGTTCACATTCTGAATGTGGTTCTGTAGCTTTGCCCATGCGTTGTCGTAGCGGAGGATGCCACCGAAGTTGCCGCGGGACTTCGACCACGAAGGTTGACCACTTGCACCTCCTGCCTGCCCCTCATCCATATTGATGATTTTGTCGGGGTCGGAGGTCTGAAAGGTGAGGGGGGAATAGTTCTCAATGCGGGGGAGATCGACTCCGTACAACCTACGGAAGACCGCATTGATCCGGTCGTAGTTGTCGTAACTCTTGCGGGCGAGATCGTAGACGGCACCTGCTCCGGACTTCATTACCAACTCGCGGATCTGATCCACTACTTCGGGGGTCAATCCGTTCCGCTCAATCTTCTGCTGTGCGTCCGGTTGATCGCTTGCCATCAGAGCATCAACGAACTGGAGGGGGGATAGCTTCAACTCCTCCTTGTCTCCGAGTTCCGTGATCTCATGGACATCGACCTTCTTAATGCTCCACTCACCCTTTTTATTCTTTGTGTCGTTCTCTAGTAGGTGGGTGAGGTAGTCGTACTCACGGTCGGGGATCAGACCCTCATACTTCTTGATGTCTCCGCGTTCCACCGTCCTCACGGTGTAGACGCTATTGGGGTAGACCATGATGCCCGTCTCGTTGAGCATCTTTGAGAGCTTTGCAATGGTGCGGAGTGCCGCGATCCTGCTGATCGGCTTATCCTCTTTGCCCCATGCTTTGCGGAGGGTGTCGATTGCCTCCTTCTTGAACGTCACATTGGCATCCGCTTCCGTATGAGTCGCCTCATAGATCCTACGGACAAAGCGATCCGCAAGTGGGGAGTTCTTGAGGATCTGCCGGAAGAGAGCAGTGGGTCTCTGCATCGCATCGATCTGAGAGGTGACGGGTTCAATGACACCATTGGCACGTTGCTCTGCCACCGCGAGTCCCGTAGGGGTTCCCTTCTTGCCGTTATTGACGATGTCGAGCACCTGCTGCCGGATCGCTTTGGTCTGAGCAGTTCGCGCCTTCCGCTCGGCATTGAAGTCAAAGCGACCCTCCGTGATGATGCTCTTGAGTTCCTCTACCGATGCTGCCATCCGGTCAATATCCCGCCTGCGGAGTTCCGCGGTCTTGACCTTGCCCTCCTCATTGGTGGGAGACATTCCTCCGTGCAGGTCGGTCAACCATATCTGAGCGTCCAGCTTATCGAGGCGGGCCTGCCTCTCCTCGTCGGAGTAGACACCTTCACCATTCTCTAGCTTGGCCTTCTCAGCCTCAAGATTCTGTGAGTGGGTGGAAATCTCAGCGAGATCCATGTGGGAGTACCGTTGGATGTCGGCGAGGATCGCATGCGTGTCGGCACCGAGCTTGCCCTTCGGAGCCTTACCCGCTTTGAACTTCGGCTCTGCCTTCTCCAGTAGCTTTTGGTGACGATCAGAGTACTCGGCGACAAGAGTGTCATCGAGTGCCTGTTTCGCTTTGCGTACCGTCTTGATGAGGAAGTCGGTGCGGGCCTTATCGTTGTCGAGTGCTGAGTATTGGGTAAAGATATTGCCCGCCTCGCCGGAGTAGGGACTCTTCCAATCGCGGGTAAATTTGGTGCGGAGATCCTTCGGGAGAGAGTTGATGACGGCATTGATCTCGATAAGACCCTGCTCACGGTACTTCTCCTCAAGAGTGCCATTGGTCTCGCGGGCATCTGCGCGAGCGAAGGCATCGATGACTGACTGCACTTTGCTGACCTTCTTCCGCATGCTCTCCCAAATTGGGGTGTAGACATCGGGGTCAGAGTGGACGCGGCGATCCAGTTCGTCTTGGAAGCGTTGACGATCTTCTGCGGAGCGGATGGAGAAGGTGCCGCCATCCTTCTCGACTACAATAAGCGTGTGATCTTTGTAGTCTTCGGGAGACTGAACGTCTACGGAAGATCCAAACTTATGGGATGCCTTATTTGCACCCGCGATCCGAGAAAACTCCTCTGGAGTGATCGACGCTAGATTGCCTCGTCCACCATCTTCTGGGCTTCTTCCAGTGTCTTCGCCAGACCCCGACTTAATACGGATTGTGCTGCCAGACTCCCTTTCGATTCTGTCGAGTTCGTCTCGGAGCTTGGCTGGGTCTTTGATGCTGAATGTTGCATCTCCTGCCTCACTTGCTCCGTTGCTCTGTCCCCCACTTCGCGGATCAAGTCCAGAAATGTCGCCGAGCTTTTGTCGGATTGCGGCTTCTGTGTATCCAGAGATTGATTGGTCGGTTTTTGCATGTGCGTATCCAGCGTTCTTTGCTGATTCAATCATATAGAACCAACGGATCGCTTGCAAGGCGGAAGGGGGCAGGTCGAGTCCAGTGGACTTCTTGAACTGCTCGCCAAACACGCGGGAGAAGTTTTGGAACAACTGGTGCTCGTCCATGTTGACTGGCAGTCCTGTGCCAGACTTGAACATTTCTGGGAAGTGAGACCGGACAAACCGTGCCTCCCAAATATCGGTGGTCGTGAACCGATCATCTCCAGTGGTGTTTAGGGTGTAGGCACCAACCTTTGAGCCAAATGCAAACATGCGCGGAATGAGTTCATCTTGACCAGTTGCCTCCATGACAACCTTTCGGATCTTTCCAATATCCCCAACGTCACCTTTGAATCCGAGTTCACGGTTGAATGCGTTGAGTTCCTTTGATGTTACTGCCTCATGAAGGTAGTCATGAACCTTCTGCCAAGACCCCAACTTGCTGAACAAGGAATCAATTCCATGCAGGGAGAATATCTTTAGGGCACCAGTGGTGCCCTCAAGATTGAATGGGTTGCCGTCTTTTACTTTCCGGTTTCCCTTGGGACTCCATTCCCACTCCATCGACTTGAGGGAACCCGTCTCCTTCCACAACTTCATAAGCTGCACTGCATCCTTCATGTTGCCCGCCAATTTTGTGCTTGGTGAACATAGTCCGGTGATGATTCTAAATCCTACAAACTCGTCATCGGTTATGTCGGGGAATGCCTGCTTGAGTAATGAGTTGGTGAGTTCCCAATCTTTGTGATAATAGTTCTGATATTGGGGGTTTTTCTTCAACCAATCCAACACATCTGGCAACCCTTTGTTAACTGCTTTTAGTATGTTCTCGGTTGTGGGCTTAAAGTTCATTCCCCCCTTGGCAACCATCTTTGCCCAAAACTCAGAGAAGAAGTGACCTTCTGCATCCTCTCCTGCTTTTGCTAGTTCCCTAGCTTTCTTCATTACCTCCTTTGCCAACTCCGAGTTTTTCTGAGCATGTTCAACTCCTTTGCCAAGGGAGAAGGTCGGTTGCCCTGCTGCCTCAAGATGAGGGTTTGCTGCCTCTGCCAGTATCTCGGCACTCTTCGGTGCCAATCGATCCTCTGTGGGCAATCCTAACGCATTGGCGAGGTACTCGGAGAACTCCTTTGGGATCTCTCCGGCATCCACTGCCGATTTCACATGGAGACCCAACTCCGCGACATCCGCAAAGTAGGAACTAAGCCCCATATAGTAACCCTTCAAGTCTGCGGGATACGCTTCAAAATCTGCGATGTGACCACCAAAAAGATGCATGCCCGCTTTGGTGACACCCTCAATCACTTCACTCCGGTTGGGGTCAACTTTATTGGGCATGAAGACTACGGGTGAACCGTTACGAGCGGAGACTGCTGCCTCCGTTGCGGCGACCCATGAGGTGAATTGCTCCGGTGTCACCCTGCCGGATTGCAGAATGCGATCAGTCCACATGTCGAGAGACTCGTGTCGGTTGACATCCGGTGTGCCCTTCGCGTTGGTGATGTTGGAAACAAACCGTTGAGTGTCCTCAAGAAAATGGGTCTTCTGCCAACCTTCCACCATTGCTTTGATGGCATCACTGCCGTCCGGCAACTCCGCTCTCAAGATGCGTTGCTTTGCCTCTTCGTCGAGATTTTCAAAACCGGATAGCTTGTTGGATTCTCCCGTGTGAAGGGAGAAGTTGTAATGAAAGTTGATGCCGTCGATTCCCTGCCGTGCCGCGTTCTCTGTGATCCGCTTCTCTTCTCCAAAGGAGGATAGGAGGTGGATGCGCCAAATCCCGCTTGCTTGAGCAAAGACATCGTTGGCTTGACCGATGTCCTCTGTCCTCGTGAGTTCATGCACGTTGCCATTGATGGGATCGAGGATCTTAACCACATGCTCTCCGGTCTTTTGATCGGTGAAGAAAGTGGGGAACGTAGGGTCTGACTGCTCATTGGTTGCCAGTTCATGCAACTGCTGCCGGAACTTCTCGCCTGCTACCACATCGCGGGTCTTCCATGCGGCTCGATAGGTGGCGGGGATCTCTGCATCGGTCTTCCCGACCAGCAGATTCTTGTCGAGTCCTGCGACCCGTGCCGAGAGGGGGTCACGCAAGTAAGCGATTTGTGACTCAATCTGCTCCGGTGTGAGTCTCTCGTGTGCCGCGGCACCTACGATCAGCATCGTCACAAAGGAGGTGGGGGTCTCCATGGCAGACCTCTTGAGATCCTCAATGAGTGAACCGTCCTGCGAGAAGTCTTGATTGAGACCGCGGAAGAGAGCGTCACCGAATGCCTCCACCACCTGCGAAGAGGTTGCTCCTGCCGTACCTACAGAAGCATGCAGGAATTGGTTAAAGATCGGTCTGTCGAGGGCAAGCGTGTTAATTACTGCCTCGGTAGCAGGGAAGGCACGGGAGACCGTTCCGAGACCGAGCATCATAGGGAGGATCGAAAGAGTGCCAAAGGCATCTGTCTTTGCCTCAATAGCGGCAAGAGAGGCATCGGGGTTGTTTACGATCTGCCTGTCCTTAAAGGAGATCATGCCCTCACCGAACATGAAGGCATTGCCAACTGCGGGGCCGAATGAGTATGCCGCAATAATGGGGGCAACTCCGGCAACTCCGAGCATCACGTTCTCCGAGAAGTTATCACCCTGCAACGGATTCACATCCTCATTGGCAATGGTGCGGAGGAGTGCCCGTGTGCGGATCTTGTGGAGTTCTTTGCTGGCATCGATGCCCGCTACGCTCGACATGTCACTAACTGCGGCAAGTTGCATCTGATCCTTTGCTGCCGGAAGGATATTACCAAAGAGGCGACCCATCTTTTGGGTCATCTTGTACATCACATTGCTATTGTCTTTCCCCTTATTCTGATGAGCGGCATAGGAACGGATGAGGTTGCGAACCTGCGGGATGTCTTGAGCCGGAACCTCTGCCAGTTCACTAGCGAGGTGCTGTTGCATCTCCGGTGTCTTCTTGTCCTGCCGGATGGTGGACTCTGAATTGGGGTTACTGGAGTCGCCTCCGAGAGCGGCATTCACCACTCCGGTAGCGGTCTTGATCTTGTTGCCGAGGTCGGTGTCTTGATCGTCGTTGATGAAGTTATCAACAATCTGTTTAGCGAGACCCGCATACTGAGACTGCAATCCGTGTCTGGCAGGCCCGTAGGACTGCATCCATGCCTGCATCTTTTGAGTGTCCGGCACCCCCACAAAGGAACCCGCATGCTGAGTGTTCCACTCGGCATATCGCACGAGTAGGTTTTTGCTATATCCGGCACCAGCATCTTCTTCTGAGTCGGCAAGTGCCTGCTTCTTCGCCTCATCTAGTGCGCTCGACTGATTGTATTGAGTCTCGACCTTCTTACCGAGTTGAGAGCGGAACTCGGCCTCAGTCTTGGGCATGTCCCAATTCTGATCTTTCACATACTGCTGCTTGAATTGCTCGTAGTTCTGACCGATCTCCTCGACGGGTTTGCCACTCAACGCGGCGAGTCCGTGCATGTTGAGAGAGAGGTCGCGGAAGTCTTGAGGGTTGTCATCCACCTTAGAGGCACCAATCGCGGCAGGGGTCTTGCCTCCGTTGTTCTCTTTGTCCGTGAATGCGGCATGCCATCCACCGAGTTCGTTGGAAGGCAGGGAGGAGACGGGAGCCGGATTTAGCGGGGCATCCTCAAACGCATTGAGGTTCCGCTCAAAGGGGGTCTGAAGATCGAGTGACGGTTCGGGTGTGGGTGTTTCATCCATGAAAGTTAGGCGGGTACGATGCGGTACTGGACGGGATCTTTGCCCTTCAGCTTGAGTTCGCGGTGGACGGCACCCGTGAGGTCAAGAGTGGTTCCCTGCCGATTCTCGACCCACTTGGCAGGCCCAAGATCAGCGATAGGAATCTTGACGGTTTGATTGTTTGCCGTTGCCTCGACCGCGTACTTTGCTACGTCCTTCGGGTCGGTAGGATCGATCCCGTGAGCGCGGAGAACCTTCTCGGAAAGGGATGCGCCCATGTAGGTTGGGTCTGCTGTTTTGGTTCCGGCATACCTTCCGTTGCCGTTGTCTTCCTTATCGGGAGACCCATCCACATTGGTTCCGAAGGAGGTGGCGACAGCACTGCTCCATCCGGCACCCGCGTCAGAAGTCTTAATCACCGGAGCAGGCACTGACTGCTTCCACCATAGGGAACCCTCTATCTTTGGATGAGATGCACGGTAGTTGCGGGTCTCTTGGTTGATGATTTTGGCGGCCTCGGCATCGTTCTGTGGGCCTGCTGCGCGAACCTTATCCATGATTCCATCGCGGATCGCCGACCCTTTGAGGTAGCTATCAAGTTCCGCTTTGGATGCGGTGCCCTTTCGGATCTTGGCATCCAACACGGAGAGCTTGTCATCGATGAGTCTGCCGGAATTGAAGATCGCATCGACCTGCTGCGCGGCGTTGGTCATCACTCCCGTCTCCGGCTTGAGTCTGCCGTTGTTGCCGACCATCTCGGCAAACTTGTCATCTAGTTTCTTGATCAGAACGGGTGCCGTAGCATCGGAGACATTGGCACCGATCCATGTCTTGCGGTCGAGGAGTTCTTTGGTGGGGTTGTTGAGATCCTTTGGGAAGGTGTCCACGAGGTTCTGCCCCGCGGTGTCGTAGACCTTTGCCTCGTCTCCCGTCCTATTGTATGCTGCCCGCATGCGGAGCATCTGCTTCTGCTCTTCCGGTGCGGCTTGAAATTCGGGGTACTGCTCCAACTGCTTTGGGTCGATGATGTGCTTCGCTTGAATCCGATTCATCATGGGATCAACGCTGTTTGCCCACACATTCTGAAAGTGGATCACCTCACCGATCTTGCCGAGCTTCACGAGATTTTCGGGAGAGAGGTTCGGTGCGTTTTTAATCGATCCACCCGCCTCTCCGGTAGCTTTGATACTCTTGTAGAGTTCGCCTTTAGTGTCATCCCTCATGGAGTTGATCACTCCATCAAACTGCTCGTTGGTCTTGATGTTGGTCTCAATCTTCTCGCCATCGGCATGCGTGATGGCACCCGTAAGAACGGAGTTGTCTTTCACTTTCCTCACTTCACCGTACTGCTTGGACTGCATGTAGGTGTCCATGAGTTCACCCTGCTTTGCGGCGAACTGCTGGTGCTTGAAAGTGTTCGCATCATTGGAGGCTTGAGCGAGGCCCCGCGTGAATGCGTTGGTCGATTCTGCCGAATACGCGGCCTGCTGGTGTGGGTCGAGACCCTCACTAAAGCGTTGACCTCCGTTGGTGATCTTCAGCCACTCGCCAGCACGTTGCTCAACGGAGATATGATTGTCGGGATTGTTGATCCGCTCGTTGTACTCACCCTCAATCTTGAGCTTGTTGAGTTGAAAGGGTTGCATGCCCGTGACTTCGGCCTGCTTGAGTTCTGCGGTCTTCTGACCCTTTGCGAAGTAGAGGGCACCGGAGGTGATGTTTCCACCTGCGGAGGTCATGTTGTTGCCGAGTGATGCTCCGGCCCTCCCTATGGCACCTGCTGCCTGCGGGTTCTGCATAACCCCCTCAAACCCGCGGGCAATGTCCGCTTTGGCTTGCCCGCCGACTTGATCTCCCGCGTACTGCGGAGACATCGTCATGTTGGCAACCTGCTGCGGTGCGTTGGGGATCTCGGAAAGTTTAATGACTGCCATATTATTGCTGCCCGTAGGTTTTTGACCCCATTCCCGTGTACGGTTTGGAACTGACTAGGGATTGGTTGTTGGGGGTTTGACTGGAGTCGCTCGCCTTGTTCGCTTTGTATTCCTTGTAGGCATACCCTGCATTGGAGACCGTGGTGCCGAGATTGCTGATGGCCTCCCCGTAAGCAGCATTGGTCTGTGCGGTGGCCACGTTATTAGCTTGCTGCTGCTGCCCTGACGCACTCTGGAAACCCATCACCTCATTCCAACTCGCCATCTGCTCCGCGTACTGGTACTGCTTCGCGGTCTCGCGGGTGACTGCGGCTTGATAGGTCTGCATCGTGCCCGCCCAATCCTTTTCGCTTGCCGCGACATTGGTGGAATAGAGAGCGTCCATCCGGTTCAACTGCTGCATGCCGGAGTTGTACGCCTGCACAACGATAGGGGAACCGGAATCGACCGTGATCCCGCTCGCGCCAACTGCCGCTTTGTTGGAGGAGTTCTGAGCGTCCTGCCCCTCGACCATCCGGTTGATGTTCTCGTTACCGAGAGACTCGGTTCCCCGTGCCTGCTGGTGGAGATTGAGAGCGTTCTTGTCAGCGACATCGGCCTGCGCCATCGCGGTCTTGTAGTTAAGTTGCGCTTGATAGCGAGCGACCGCGGCACTTGCCGTTGCCTGCTGGCGTTGCTTTGCAGCATTTGACTTTGCTGCTGCCTTTGCATCGGCAGACGCGGTCTCTGAAGAATAGATGGAATAGCCTACACCTACCGCAGAAACGACAACAGCAGCACCAGCAATGAGTCCCGACTCGTAAACTGGAAACTCCCTGTGCCGTGCCTCCGAAATTGTCTGCGGTGGGGAAATGAACCTCATGAGAGCAGGAGATCGTTTTTGCCACCGAGGTATGCCTGCCGAAACCCTTCCGGCAGGAGATCATTTTCCGTGTAGGTGATGTCCTCTAGAATCTCGACCGGATCTATCTTCTCTGTGATATGGAAGGTGCTCCAAATGGTGTCGGCATGCACAAGGACAACTCTTCGGGAACCAATTTCAGTGATGCCCGTGTAAGGGGCTTGCAAGACCTCCCTGCTGCCGTCCTCTTTAATGACTTCCACAACTCCTTTGGAGATGACGAAGGGGTGCTGAGTCTTGTGGGTGCGGGAGGTAACAATGATCCCCGCGGGCATGTGGATCTCGCGAATATACATGCCGTCAGAAAACCGATGGACAAGAGGGCAATTAACCTGCGGACACTTTGCCAACTCAGCCTCAAAGAGATCCATCTTCTCTTTCTGTGAAAGGGGAGTGGTGGCGAGATCCATGAGGGGTTCTTTTATCACATTCATATATACACCTCAAGCCACTACTGACCCGCCTCCGCGGAATCCCAACTTGCTGCGATAGCGACCACCGTGAGTGGCATCGGGAGGGTCTGCCGGATGGAGATGTCCACGCCGTCTTTCCAGTTGGAGGAGACCGAAACCCTCTCGTATCCGAGGAGCACGGGAGGGAGTGAGTCCATCTCATCGGATAGGTGTCGGGTGACTAGAGGGAACCAGTTCACACCATCTGAGGAGTATTCTCCCGCGAGTGAATTATAGACCTTCACATTCATCTTATTGATCCGCATCCGGCGACCTGCGGAGGTGCCGTCTTGCAGATCCTTCTGCAACATCATCGGCGTAAGCGTTGAGGTGTAGGGTAGCCCGATCAGCACGGAGGAGGCAGGAGACTGCAACGTGATGCTGCCGGCCACTACGGTCGGTTGCGTCACACTAAGCGACCCTACGGCATTGTCGGCCCATACAGAGACCTTCTGACCCTCTAAATGGGAAAGTCCGGTGATGGTGGTGGTGGGAGATCCAAAGGTCTTCAGCACTGCGGCATCGAGATACCACCACGAAGAGGTGTCGGCATTGTCGAGAGCGTCACGCATGCCCGTGCGGAACCGCTCGATATAGCGGACGGTAGCCCCATTAATGATTCTTTTCACGGACACATAGACCTCGTCCTCGCCATTGAGTCCGTTGAGTGTGGCGACCGATTCAAAGGTGCCTCCGATGGTAGTGTGCCGACTAAATCCGACCACCTGCTGCTCCCTCTCGTAGCACATGGTGACCAACTGACCATCGGCACGGACAAGCCACAGAAGGGCATCCGGCACCCGTTGGTAGGCTTGTTCCACGATCCCGCCGCGTGTCGTGTGCTCCGCTAGTGCGGTGATGTCGTTGGAGACCCATGTCTCACTTGACCATGTGTAGACAAACTCCCGTAGCTTCCGTCCCATCTTTTGGAGGTAGATGACGGTGTCATTGATAATGAGGGCGGGAAGGGATGTGCTTCCGTATTTGGACTGCTTTTTGGCTAAGACGTTGGTCGGCGTGAGGGGTCGTGTCCCGTCCGAGGAGGAGAGACTCCACTCGTCTTGAGTGGTGCCGATGAGCAAACCCGTCTTGCTGGTCAACCACTGGATGCGCCCGCCGGAGTTACTGGCAAGAGTGAAAGAGTAGGAGTCAGCGTCATAGGCACCCTGCCGGAAGTTCTCAAAGTCGTTAGTGACACTTCCCCAAATGGTGGAGGGTGCCTCACTGGTGCCTGCAAAGATGATCCGACTCTCGTGAATAGAGCAGGAGGAGGGGTAACCCTTCACCGCGGAGAAGGCACCTTCGTTCCAGACTGCGGTTGCTGTGGCGTTGCCGAGATCCTTAATAACCTTTGCGGTGACTACGGTCGATGAGGTGAATCCCGTGATCCTCACCAAACCTTTGAGTGTTGGATCGACAGGGGAAAGCATCACCCGCGGGGCAAAGGAGGTGGTGGTCGGCATTGCGGTTCCTCCGACATAGGTGGATACCGCATAGTTGCTGACCTTCAGCCGGAAGAGGGTGTCGGTAAACTCCTCACCACTTGAGGTCGCGTTGTAGTCAGCGGCACTCTTGTAGGTGCGGACGGTCTTCCAGTTGATCCCGTTGTCGGAGGAGGCTTGCAGGTCGATGGATGCCGTCCACGTTCCAAAGGTCTGAAGAGACCACTTGCCCAAAATCTTGATTGCGCCGGAGGTCGCGTTGGTGGTGTCGATGGCGAGAGAGAGGGTGCTCGACGGGTTTGGGTGGGCGATCTGCCAGTAGCTTCCAACATGTGCCGCGGTGAAGATGCCGCTTGATGCTGTAAGGGTCGTGGTTGCACCTGCAAGAGCAGGAAAGAGTGCCGAGAGAGATCCGGTGGAGGTAGCTGCCGGAGCAGTGGTCACCACAAAGGTGAATGTGTCCGCGGTCGGGATGCTGGCAACTACCCACGACCCGTTGTAGTTGGCTTGAGCGGAACCACTGATGGTGATGGGTTGACCGATGTAGAGACCGTGATTGGTGTAGGTGCCCGTTGCTGTGGTGGTCACATAGCTCAAAGCGACTGAGGAAAGGGTGGTGGTCGTGCCGGAGGGGGTGATGCTGGTGGTGGTGGCATTCACATCACCCATCTGCGCCCACTTCCACGGAACCTCTCCAATGGTGAAGGGAGGATTGCTGGAGTTGGTGCCCCAATAGGAGAGACGAAGAGGAGTGTAGGAGGGGTGTGTGAGGTAGACCACGTTGTTGACCTGCACGATGGCAACGGTGCGGAGTTCTGCCTCAGAGTAAGGGACGGGAGTGCCTACTGAGCCGGAGGATGCCGCATAGACGGGTGCCGTACTGGTGGAAGCATAGGTGATCCCGACCGCTTCAAGTACGCTAGAGGTCGTGTAAGCGACACCGTTCCATGTAGCTACAACTGGATGCGTCATCATGGCACCATCCTTCCAAAAGCGCATGTACCCCACACCAAGTTCCAGCACGATGCGGTTGGCATCGGAGAGGTTCAGACCGATCAAGCGGCAACGGGTTCCAGCAATCTTCGCGGCACCGAGATACTCCGTGCCGGATCTCCTATTGGCAGGCCCGTAGGGAGTGATGAGGTAGTTCTCTAGCTTGGAGCAACCGCTCCGATACTTGTCGAGAGTGGTACGCGAAGAAAGGTACGGGCTGAGTTCTCCCGCGTTGAAGGAGGAGATGAGGTCGTGAATCACGCGAGTAGACCGTTAAAGCGAGAACGTACCAAAGGAGAGTTCAGCCACGGTTCGATCTTGCGCGGTCGTGTGGAATTGGCATCGATGCGTCCCGACTCCGAGATGGCGACCTTGAACTCTGCAAGCAGTTGGTTCTTCAAATCAAGAGATCCGGCAAGTGGTTTGGCTAATTCGGCTCCGAGTCGGAGGGCAAACACTTCCACAAAGGCGGGGGTGAAGGTGGAGGCATCGGGCGAGGTGGAGATGTAGGCAATCTCGGCACTCTCCTCATCAGTGAGAAGTGTCTGCCCATTGATCTCGTAGTTGGCAATGGCATCGGTCGAGGTGAAGGAGTTGAACTTCACGATGCGGGCGAAGTCCGCGGGGAGTTGATAGGAGAAGTTCCAATCGAAAATGGGTGCCGCAGAGTTCTGCGACAGGGAGGCAAGCTGAGTGGCGAAGTTCCATGTGTTTTGCATGAGGACTTGACCGAGAACCACGGGGTAGAAGAGCTTGCAGAAACGGGATTCCAACGTGTTGTCATCGAGCGAGGTGATCGACTGATCTCCGATTTTGGAGAGGGCGAGATTGCAGATGGTCGTTGAATCCATAGAGAGATATTTTTGGTTAAAAGAAAGGGGTGGGATCCCATAAGGAACCCCACCCCCGACTTGGGAGGGACTACTGCTTGGTCGTGTCCGTGAGGATGGTCACCACTGCGCTGTCAAGCAGACGGGTGGCACCGACAACCGCGGTGGAACGAATGGCCAAACCGTGTGAAAGGTCAGCGCGAATGTCCATGTAGGTCTTGCGTCCACCGTCCACGAGAACGAGAGCGTTCTTGTGATAGGCGAAGCAAGTGCGGAGGGCGGGAGTTCCGGCAACTGCAAGACCCTCGTAGCGGACGATCTTGAAACCGAGGAAGGAATCAACCTGTCCGTCCACCAGTGCGCGAACACTGTTGTAAAGACTGTTGGAGACCTCAGTGGTCGAAAGCAGGTCACTGACTTCAGCGGCACTGATGACGAGAACGCGGTCTTCGGCAGGAACTTCGTTCTTGTCGAGCTTGTACTTGGCATAACGCACCTTGTCGATGGTCAGGCCGGAGTTCACTGCGGTGCCACCAAACGGAACGCGATCCTTCGCGATCTGGTTGTTGGTCGTGTCGTAAGCAACGGACTTTGTCACTTGGATGCCCTTACTGGAGGTGTCTGTCTCCGTAGCGGAACCAGTGGCAGCATCACGGATGATGCCGTCAACCGTCCTGTTGTACGCGGCGACCTGCGACTGCATGATCTCACTGGTCGGGTTGGATACCGAACCGAGGAAGATTTCATCAAATTCGTCAACAATGTTGGCGACATCGTAAGCAGTCGGGTAGGCCCAACGTGAAGGCATCGTGATGTCGATGGTAGGAGTAGCGGCATTCTTGCTGCTGACTGCTGCCATTGCGATCTTGTCCATCTGGTTGAAGCGGACTGCGGCACCGGAAGCGGAGACGAGTTTGACACGCTCTTTGAGACGGGAATCAAGTTGCTGGAGGAGAAGCTGCCACGAGTTTTCGTAGGCAACAATGAAGTGCTGATCGATTTGGGTAAGGTTAGCCATGATAGGGTAGGTGGGTGTGTCTCCGCGGGTTGGTTAGCGGAAACGAGTTTGGATTGATGTCCGGTCTGCTCTGATTGTCCCTAACGGGGTCAGTCTCAATCGGGTCACTCCACCTACATGGGCCGAAGATTTGGTTATCCTTCGATGGCGTTGGTTTGTCTATACACCTCTCGGCACACGACCGCAAGCCCGACTAGTATCAAACTGGACATTTCATTGCAGAAAGTGCAATCGGATGTAGGGTGGCATCTGTTCAGTCACCGATTCATCCAGTGGTAGGATCCCGTGTTGATCGGGGAACGAGTGTTCGATTCACTCATCGGTTGATTATCTGCGGGGCGCGAAATCCCCTCATGGGGTCATTTGGGCGCACGGATCTAATCAATTTCTCCAGACACAAGAAACCCCCACCTCCTCTCGCACGGAGCATGTAGCCCGCGGTGGCGATATCGAGATGGGGGCCGTCTTGAACAGTCGAGCAACTAACCGTTCTTGAGCAAGTCGAGGACTAGTTTGTTGATCTCCTTGTCACCGTCCACATACCGCTGATGGTACGGGTTCTGCGGGTTCATCTGGATGTCCCTGCCCTTCGCCGATCCTGCCATGAAGGTGGCAGTGCTGTCCGAGTTGACGATCTTGTCATCGCTCACCATGCGGGCAAAGCGTTCCAGTGCTACCACCACCGCGGGATCAGAAAGACCCTTTGAGTTGGGGTCGAGTCCGGTCACTTGGCAGGCCCGTTTCACCACTGCCATGTTGGTGTCGAACTTGTCACCCCATGCTTCACCGAGTGCTTTCTTGCCTGCCTCAAACTCCACTTGTGCGGCCTTTGCCTGCACCTCTGCGGCTTGAGAGGATCGGGCGAGATCGAATGCCATGATCTGCTCGGCTTGAGCAGGCGTGACTCCGAGCTTATGGGCGAGAGTGTTGAACTCCTTTGCCTGCCCCTCGTTCCATTCTGCTCCGGCAGGGAGGTTCTGAGGCTTGACCGCGTAACCGTCCGCGTTCTCCGGCACACCACGCTTCGCGTTGAATGCTGCCCACTCCTCCGGCGTACTCTTGTCGGTCGGCATGATGATGGCATCTGCCTTCTTGCCGAGGAGACGTTGCTGATTGATCAGCGTCTTCGCCATTGCCGCGGGATCCTTGAACTGACCGAGGATCTGCTTGTCGTTCTTGAACTCGTCACCGAGTCGGTCGAGCCACCCTTCCCCAAACTGACCTTTGTCGTTCAGAGACCACGGGGAACTATCCGTCTGAGTCGAGGTCGGTGAAGTCGAGGTACTCCCGCCAGTTGTCGGGTCGATGAGGCTTCCCGTTCCTGTGGGGGTCGATGTCGTCGTAGGGGTCGGGTTGGTGCTGCCCTCGCTTGAGGCGAGGAGTGCGTTGCCGTCCACGGGAGTCACTGAGACCCCCTCGCTTGAGTTGTTCATTCGGTTTCATTGGGTTGGTGGTTGCTGTCGTTGCTCGCGGGTGTATCTACACCCGTAGGCAAAATGGAGTCCTGCATAGGTGGCAATACACCTCCGGCTAAAAATTCGGCATGCTCCACCTCCGTGAAGTTCTCCCGATGCCAACTGATGAAGGTCGGATTCTCCCGTAGGGATTCCGGCTTGAGTTCGGTCGGTCTAGTCCTTTCGGGCTGTTTTGGTTTTTGGTGCTTCATGAGTCGCTCGCTTGATGCAGGATTCGATATGCAGGATCACCTGCCTCTGACCGTCCCGTAGTGCCGCTTTAAGGGGGTCGTAGTTGCCCTCGGAGTTAGCGATGAATGCAGGAGCATCAGTGCCGAAAACCTTCTTCAAATTACTCATAACCTCCACACCCGCCTCAGTCGTGAGCACCGAATAAGAGAGAACCTCTTTAGGGATTCCGCTCATTGCTGCATCCCCTTCTGAAGTTGGGCACCTGCCGCGGTCTCCGGCTTGACGCTACCGAGCTTCTGAGCGATGTCGGCTTGATGCTGCTGCTGTGCCATCTGCTGCTGCTGCGCGGCCTGCTGCTGCCTCTGCTGACGCATCTGAGCGACCTGCTGAGTGTCCCGCAGAAAGTCGGGGTCACCACCATTGGCGAGAGTCTTCTCACGCACGATCTTGTCGAAGTCAAAGTTATCAAGAGGAGACATGTCTCCGGTTGCTGCTGCCAGTTGGACGGCAGATCCGACCACCTCATCGATGACCTGCACCGAGCGTGTGCCGACCGCGATGGACATCCGGTTATTGAAGACCACCTGCGGTTCGGGGATGAATGCCTCACCCATCGGATTGAGTTGGATGAGAGCGTCCGGTGGTGGTGGGAGGAGACCGCGGCGGGCGAGGATGCCGTAGACACGCTTAATGAGAGGGATGAGTAGCTCAGTGGTGAGGCGGGAGTAGGTAGGGGAGATGAGGACTAATTTCTCTGACTCCATTGCACGGACTTGAGTTGCCGTGATGGGGGTTCCACCGCGTTGGGCCTCCTCTTGAGCGAACATCTGAAAGAGGGGCACATTGAAAGACTCCTCGATGTGGTTCTGCTTCATCTTCACACGGTCTTGACCGATGTCGTAGCGACCTGCTGTCGCCCATTCGCGGGGGATCGCGTTGGGATCTGTGGCTGAGAAGTAGGTGATCCCTCCGGCTCGGAGATCGACATCTCCGTTCATATCTTCCGGCACGAGCAGGCGTGGGAAGGCAGCAAGCTCGGCGAGGGAGTCGAGTTGCTTCTGGAGGAAGTTTAGTTGTTTGGCATCCGGCAACGCCACCCATGCGGGTGACCACCCATAGACACTCTGCTGCCACTTCAAGAAGCGGGAGACTACAAAGGGTTGCTCGTCAAAGCCTGCATTGCGGAGGATGTGGCGGGCATTGACCTCCACATGGACTGAGGCAAAGGCTTTATTCTCGCCATCGATCTTGCCCTTCGTCCGATCCTTCTCGGCGCGGGGAGCAATGAGGTGGATCATCTCGATCTTGTGCTCGTAGTTCTTGCCGTCTCCGCTCTCGTACTGCTTGCGTGTCGGCTCCGAGACATTCTCGATGCCGTACTCTTCCACCAGTTGCCGGATGGTCATCTCCTTTTTAACGAGGATGGTATCGACCATGCCCTCGTTATTCTCGGAGGCGCAGAAGGTGCCTACGTCAAAGGTCTTGAAGAGGAGGGGAACCGTGCTGCCGGAGTCCACAAACATCGCGCAGGTGCCAAACGCACCCCGCTCAAGATGCACCTCATGAATGGTGCTGTAGAAGTTAGAGCGACCGAGTTCCTCTAGAATGATCTCGGTGCACTCGGCAAAGTATTCATCCACCCCTTCAGCGTCCTCCATGTTCTCCGGTGCGGAGAGTTGCACCCAATTTGAGTGGGGATCATTGACGTAACTCATGATGCCCGCTGCCATGATCTGATTGGCGCGGACTGCTGTGGTGTCGAAGAGTTGAGTCTCGCGGTCGACGTTGGGGCCGACCTGCTTATTGAGGATGTAGCTCTTGCGCGGCATGACGTAGGTGGCGAGGGTCTGCCACATCGACATCCAGTAGTTGCGGTCTGCCTCTAGTGCCGACCAACGTGCCAGCACCGATGCGGCAAGCACTGTCTTGCTCTTGTCCGGTTTGGGTGTCTTTACACCTGCGGGCAAAACTTCATCCATACTAGCTTCCTAAGAGGGATCCGCTTCCGGTCGCGGTGTTGACCGATGGGTCGCCGGACTTGAGGAGGGAGGCTTTGTAACCGAAACCCTTCTGAGCGTTCACTGCTCCGGCCTGCTGTGCCAACGCAACATCCGCGGAGGATGCTGTCGGTGGTGGGGGTGGGGGAGGAGGAGTCGGAGCCGCAGGGATGTTGATGACCGGAGGGTCAGGGGGTGAGGGTGCCATCCCGCCACCACCTCCACCCTTTGCCAGCAGAAGGGAATCCTTTGCTGGTAGACGGGGAGGCATCGGGAGACCTCCCGCGAGTGCCATTTCGGGCGTTAGGAGGTTAGAGATGTCCGATATGAAGGAGAGGAACGCTTCGCGCATGCGGAGTAGATAGCATCCCAACTATACACCCGCAAGCCGTTTCGTTTCTCCCACGAGACAAGAGGTAATTTATGGGGTGCCTGCTTGAAAGCGGACATCATGTCTCCCGCGTAGAGGTAGAGGTGCCACATGTCGAGATGCCGGAAGGAATTGCACCACGGGTTGACGATCTCCTCCCGTGTCGCGGCATGACAGACGGGTCGCGCCATGAGGAAGAGGTCGGGAGTTGAGACCACGATGCCATTGAGCAGGTGGGCCTCTAGATCCTCTTTGAAGGATCTCGCGCATGCCTCCCTCTCGTAGACTGCCGCGGCTTCCTGTACGGGTCTCATGTACAGGAAGGACTACCCTCTGAACCCCATTGTAGCTACACGCTGTCTCTGCGGTTGGTAGCCCATATTGATCTTCTGAGGGATCGCACGACGATCCACGACCATCCCTTTGGAGATCGCTTGAAAGAGTAGCGAGAAGGCATCTGCCGCGTGTGAGGCGTGATCATGAATGGGAACGTCACGGATGGTGATGCCATCGGTTTCTGAGCGACTAGCGTACTGGTCGAGAGCATCGATGCCCTGCCCACACCCCTCCTCGTTGAACGAGACGCGAGGGAATGCCTCTAGTGCGCTATTGATGCCATCCCACACCGAGTTCTGACGGGGCACTGCGACCACGTTGGTGAGTCCGGCAGTGAGTAACGCCCCTTGAAACAAGCCACCGTTGGCAGTGGCAGCATCGTGAGGCACGAAGTGTGAAGCGTAGTTGTATTGCTTCGCTTGCAATCTTGCGACCCACTCGGCGGGGGTGCCGCAGTCGTGACTGCCGAAGAGACTCTCCAAAAGCACGATACGGTCTCCGACGATTTGGCTTATCCAAACCCGTTGATTGAGAGGGGCACCGATGTCCCATGAGGTGAAGACGGGTAGCTCCTTATGATAGAGGATGTCATTGGAGATCCTCCTCTCGTTCCGTGCCTGCTCCAGCAGTCGAGCGTAGATGGCACCGAGCTTGCCCACCGAGAAGTCGCACTCCATCTCCTGCCTAAAAAGGTGCTCCGGTGTGCCTGCTCTAATGCTCTCCAGTTCCCCCGCGGGAATGATGCCGCTCTCCGATGACTTGAGCATGAGGGAAAACCATTCGGGATTGCTGAGAGACTCCTGCCACATCCTCCATAGGAATCCTCTGCCCTTCGGTGTGCCGGAGAACACGCACCACCCGTTGTAGTCGATGAGGGTGGGTCGGACGACTCCGTACCACGCCTGCGGATCCAAATCAGAGCACTCATCGAGAATGCATCCATCAATGTAGGTGCCGCGGAGCCTCTCGTACGCATCGCCGGAGAAGAGTCGGATCGTCGCTTTGTTCGGGAGGGTCACTTGCAGGTCGGCTTCGTTGTACTTGACCGTAGGAATGTCCTGCGTGAATTGCTTGAGATACATCCATGCGATCAGCTTGATCTGATCTCTCGTCGGGCCGATGAGGGCATACCTGCACGGCGGGCCTTCTCTCTTGAAACGCATCGCTCGACTGACCATATCCATGATCGCGTGATAGCTTTTCCCGCTTCGACGATGGGCTACAACGCACCCGAATCGGTTCTTGCGTAGGATGAACGGGAGGAACTGTTCCCGCGGGTCTAGATCGATGTTTACTTCAAGCGGCATCGCTCAGTTCCCTCCTCATTGTGCCGCAACCTTGCCGGCAGCACGAGTTGTCCTCGCCTTTGACGTACCCGTGATGGTGGGGAGTGAGATCCCACCAACCGTCCTTGTGCTTGCAGCAGGCATGACAGATTGTTGAGTGGTTATGGTCGTACCAATACCATCCGGTGTCTTGGCATTTGGTGCACTTCATCACTTCTCGCACTTGATGCACTTGCCGGATCGGATTGAGACCGGAGCTTTCCTGCCGCACTTCTTGCAGGTGGGGAGGGTGGCTTTACTCATAACGACAAAGGGAGGCATGCCGTAGTTGGAGCATCTCCTTCCTCAACTCTTCGACCTCGGCCTCTGCTTTCTTAAGTTGTTCGTAACGGTTTGTGCCTATCCTTTCCGCACTTTCCTTTAGGTCTTTAATCTCGGCCTTGGATGCGGCGAGTTCTCGCTCAAGATCCTGCGACAGATTAGCAAGAGCAACCTCCTGCAAGTGAGCAGGGCATTGCATTAAAATCTCATCGGTGCGTGGTGTGGAGGTGTTTTTCATAGCCCCCAAACCTCCTCTCCGTCCTCGTTTTTACCCACAATGTCAGCGTCGAAACCAAGATGATGTAAAAGCTGTTGCAGTCTGTTGTGTTCACATGGGCCGGTAGCTACTTCCACTCCGTCAACTGACCAAGTTTCCCCGTATTCGGAGCAACATCCATCGCCGCATTCGTGGTTGTATGGCTGTATAGATAGCGTGATTGGTGTCATGAAAAGGGGTGCTGCCAATGGGTCGTCAGATCCACAACTTTTGTTGAGTTCAACCACTGGCAGCAAAGTTAGCGGGGTGAGGTGAGCAGGATGAAGACCCCAACGAATCCTATGAGGATCACGGTTGCAATAGATGTTGCACTCATTCGATGACCTTCCCGCCGATGCGGATGTTGACCACCATGTGATGCAGGATGTCGATTTGTTCGGGAGCATTATATCCGCATGCTTTGGCGAGCATCTCTCCATACTTAGGTGCGTCCCTGTTCTCCTCATCACTGAATCTCGCATGAATGGTACGGATGAATCCCTGCCTGCTTGTCTCCAGTAATTCCTCATTCTTTTCGCGCAGTTCCGTCACTCGTCCAATTATGTCCAAATTTTTAGAGGTAATCTGCGCTGACTTTCGGTTCTCTTTATATCCCGCTTTCTTTGCGGCTTTAGCCAACGGCAAACCGCTTGCGAGGGCTTTCGCAAACTTCTCCTGCCGTGGCTTTAAGGTAGATTTTTTAGGGGTCATTAGGATGTTCTTCGGTCGATCTCTTTCTCAATGTACCAAATAGCTTTATGCAGGTCTTGGATCGGTGCGTTCTTATCGTCGCACCTCCATAGGTACTTGATCGCGTTACCGATGCAGAAATTCATGTGTTGGGTCACCTCAATACACTCCACACCGGAGGGGTGCGATGTGTAGTGCTTGGGGTAGTTGACGGGATGGTGGTGCCCTAACCTTGCACACTCTTCACCTGTAACTCGGTCTGAAAAGGTAGATATGTGAGGCATGCTATTTGGTCTTAAAGCAGGCGCGAATGAATCCACAGCAGATACCAATCTGCCATACAGTCCATCCGACCCAATACCCATAGGTGCGTTGCCTCTTCATCAGAACGGCAGATCGTCGTCAGCTTCGATGGAGGCAACCACTGCTTTGATAGGTGCTGGCTCAACTTTAGGTGCCTGCTTTGATGCTGGCGTAAGGTTGCCAAGAATAACCCCCTTCTTTCCGGCATTCTTCTCCTCAAGAGTCACGCTCTCGCAGAGGGTTCCGCACTGTCCGTACTGGTCGAGTTCGTCGTTGATGAAGATGACGGCATCGTAGAATTTGGCGGGCTTGCCGTTCTTACGGATTGCGTCTTTGACTCTCGATTTGTCGATGAGTGTGAGGTCGATGGATACGCGGACGATCATGGTTGGTTTGGATATGTGGTTATGGTTCGGGTGTGTTTTTGCAGGAAGAGCTTCCCTCTAAGGGGTTGGTCTTTCTTCAAAGTGGGAAAGTTCTTTTGGAACGTGGAGAAGGAGTCGCGGCGGGCATCACCCTTGCCTACTCGCTTCTCGGAGTGCTGAGTTTTTAATACGGACATGTGATGAGTCTTGATCTAATGACCTGCTGATAAATTGTGATTGTAGCGAGGTGTCAATACACCTGCAAGCCCAATGATGATAGGACTCAGATTCCTATCGTTAGGACTTAAAGTCCTATCGATGCGACTTCATGTCCCATCAGACCGGAGATGTACTTGCCGCGGGAGAGATCACCGCGGAGATCATCGAGCCTGTCCCACTGCGGTGCGGGCATAGAGACCCCGCGTGTGATCACCGTCCTGCCCTTCGCGTTGGCGTTGGTGCTGCCCTTCTTGCGTCCGGCACCCTTGCGTTTGCCTCCGTGTGGTTTGAGTTTCATTTCACTGCCTCCTCTGCTTCTTTGACCCATTGGTCGATAGTGAGGTGATCGTAGTAGCAAACCATTACGGACTCACCCACCGATGCGCCCGTCTCGATGCTGGTGAAGTAGAAGTACCC
>Ga0209829_10000438_pt1 | contig 38330 bp, 38 predicted proteins | sample C_140205_EF_Meta_FD_187311 | JGI IMG/M metagenome (GOLD analysis project Ga0209829, IMG submission 187311) | Freshwater microbial communities from Lake Croche, Canada to study carbon cycling - C_140205_EF_MetaG (SPAdes) (version 2) | ecosystem: Environmental > Aquatic > Freshwater > Lake...
GGCTTTCGATTCCTCTGCCTCATACAGCACTTTATTTTTGCTTCAGTTCTATCTCAAAGGCGCTTTCGGATGGTCGGAGATCCACAGAATCGCAAACCCAGAAAACCCCTCAGGCAGCCACCGTCGAAAATACCTGCATATTCCTGCCTTAGAATAGATTTAAGGACAGGCAGAGTCTCAAATCCGGGGCTGCGGTTGGCTCTTGAATACGGACACGGAATCAGAATCGGTGTTGATCGAGATCATGCGGCGGTGTCCAAGCGCCCCCGCATTACTCGGTTCGCATTTGGCGCCCCTTCCCCCTGCGGCTTCCCTCTGATAACATCCTGATCAATACTTGATACCATGCCCTTGAGCCACATCGCACCTATGAACCTAAAGTCGCCTGTTCCCTTGGCAAAACAGAGCAAAGAACCCGGACTGATCCGGTTTTCCATAGCCACTGCGGATGGAGAGTTTGGAGTTGGTTACTCGGCCCTGGGTTTGGAGTCACTTTTTTTTCCCGAACAGGTTGCCTGGATCCGGCTGGCTCCCGCGCCCACCGCATCGCCAACCCTAATGGGATGGCACGAGATGACCACCTGCGCATTGAGATCGGCTTTGACCGGAGAAGCTGTGGACCGGATGCCGCCGCTGGACCTTGGAATTGGAACCGTTTTCCAAAAAAAAGTCTGGGAATCGTTGGGCAAAATCCCCCGGGGCCGCACACAAACTTATGGCGAAATTGCAGCAGGGCTTGGGAGCCCGGGAGCGGCCCGGGCCGTGGGTGCGGCGTGCGGCGCCAACCCGCTTCCAGTTCTGATCCCCTGCCACCGGGTGCTGGCAGCCCGAGGCGAACTGGGTGGCTTTTCCGGTGGAAACGAATGGAAACGGAAACTGCTGGCCAGGGAAAGTAGTGTTTTAGGCTAAGCCCTTTGCGGCATCCGCTTCAATGCGGTTTTTCCGGCTGCCTCAACCCTGATCATCATCCCAGATTCACCGGATCGATATCCACCGCCAAAAGCACTTCCTCGGGAAGATTCAACCGTTCGAGGATCTGAGCCAAACGGCGGCTCAAGGCACTCATGTGACCGGTGCGCAACATGATCTGGTAGCGGTAGAAAGTTTCCGCCCGCAGGAGCGGCGAGGGTGCCGGACCCGCCAGAATCAAATCGCGGAAAATCTTTTGTCCGGTCAGAAAGGACTCGTCGGGAGCGGCCTTGGTAGTGCCTGCAAATAATTCTGCCGCCTCCGAAGGCGGGGTGGGGCAACCCGAAGCGGCCGGTGCGAGCCCAAGCCCTTTCTCCAACTCATCCTTCAGATAGTCGGCGGAAAGTCTCACCTTGTCCTCATTGCGCCCCCGGACCGTCAGCAAGGCGATACGGCTGAAGGGCGGGTATCTCAGCTGGGCGCGGAATTCGAGTTCCTGCTCGTAAAAGCCCAGGAAATCGTGGCGGCGGGCGAACTGGATTGCCGGATGGAACGGGGTGAATGCCTGCACCACAACCTCGCCTTCGATGTCGCCGCGGCCCGCCCGCCCCGCCACCTGGGTGAGCAGCTGAAACGTCCTCTCTCCAGCCCGGAAGTCGGCCTGGTTCAAGGCCAGATCCGCATGAATGATTCCCACCAAAGTTACGTTCGGGAAATGCAGGCCTTTGGCGATCATTTGGGTTCCCACCAGAATATCGATCTTGCCCGCGCGAAACTCGCCGAGCACACGCCGGTAATCGTCCTTCCGTCTCATCGTGTCGGCATCCATGCGGCTCACGCGGGCCTTTGGAAAGAGCTTGGCCAGGGTTTCCTCGACCTTTTGCGTGCCCAGCCCGGCATAGCGGATTTTCGGGTTCCGGCATTTTTCATTCGGACAAACCAGCGGCACGCGGGCCGTGTGGCCGCAAATGTGGCAACAGAGTTTTTGTTGGGGCCGATGATAGGTCAGGGAGATGCTGCAGTTGGGGCACTCAGCCACAAACCCGCACTCAGGGCACTGCAGGGAACTGGCATAGCCACGCCGGTTCAGGAATAGAATGGTCTGCTCGCCGCGCTCCAAGCGCTGGGTAATCTGCTCCTTGAGCCGCGGCGAAAAGACCGGCACGCCTTTATCCTTGTGATTGGTCTGACGCAGGTCCACCACCCGGACCAGGGGCAGTTTCTGATCGTCCACCCGCTCCGGCAACTCGAGCAGTTGATACTTGCCATTCCTGCAATTGAAGTAGCTTTCCAAGGATGGCGTGGCCGAGCCCAGCACCACCACCGCCCCTTCCATCCGCCCCCGCATGATCGCGACATCCCGGGCATGATAGCGCGGCGCCTCCTCCTGCTTGTAGGTGTGCTCGTGCTCCTCATCCACAATAACCAGACCCAGCGGATCGACAGGCGCAAAGATCGCCGAGCGGGCCCCAATCACAATCCGCGCCCGGCCCTGCCGGATTTTATGCCATTCGTCGTGCCGTTCGCCCGAGGAAAGGTGAGAGTGCAAGACCGCCACCAGGGTTTGCAACCGGCCCGAACTGAACCGCGCCTTGAAACGCTCAACCGTCTGCGGCGTGAGCGAGATTTCCGGCACCAGCACAATGGCCCCCCGGCCCTGCTCCAAAGCGTGGGCAATGGCCTGCAGGTAAATCTCCGTTTTGCCCGAACCGGTGACGCCGTGCAGAAGAAAAGTGGAGGAGGCCGCACCCGGCGCGCAGGGTGGAGCGGCCGGTTCCGTTTTGGCGGGGTTCATGGCAGCCACGATCCTTCCCAAAACCGAGGCCTGGGCGGGATTGAGTTTCAGCGGTTGCGTCGGCAAGATCACCTCATTGGCATAGGGATCGCGCTCCGACACTTGGGTTGTGATCGTCACCAAACCCTTATCCTCAAGTTTGCGAACCGTAGCACCGGTGGTCCCCGCCACCACCACCAATTCGGACAACAAAATCTCCCGGCGCTCCTCGATGATATTCCAGGCGTCCTGCTGCCGCTTAGGAAGCTTGGGGAATTGCCCGACGGGCGGCAGGGCCCGCACCCAGAGACGCTCGCGCCAGCCGGCCTCCTCGCGCCGCACCGCCTCGGGCAAAACCGATTTGAGCGCCGTCTCCGGCGCGCAGCAATAGTATTCCCCTATCCATCGGGCCAGGCGGAGAACTTTGAGCGTCACCAGGGTTTGCGCGCCGATAACCTTTAGCAAGGGCTTGAGGTTGGCGTGGGTGGACGCCTCCATCAGGGCTGTCACCACGCCAAGGACTTTGCGCGCGCCGAAGGAAACCTGCACCCGGCTGCCCACCGCGACCTGCCCGGCCAGTTCCAGCGGAATGGCATAGTCGAACTCCTTGCGGAGAGCGAGTTCGAGCGTGACGCGGGCAATCATGGGACAAGCAGAGTCGAAGGTAGCAAGGCGTGTGTCAAGGACCGCAGCCCGCCGGCTGGTCTGAGTTCTGGACTCGCCGGGAGTGGCAGGGTAAAAACAGCGGATGAAACGGTGCCGGCCCATTTTTATTCTGTCGTTGTTGGGGGTGGCGCTGACCGCGCTCTGGCTGGCCCGGGACGAATGGCGCGCCAGGCAGTTCATTCCACAGATCAATTCGGCTTCACGTCAAGCCGGTGTGGACCCTCTTCTGGTCCGGGCGGTGGTCTGGCGCGAAAGCCGTTTCCACCCCGAAGCCCGCGGCTCCCACGGCGAAATCGGACTGATGCAGATCCAGGAAATCGCCGCCCAGCAATGGGCTGACGCCCGGCACAATTCCGACTTTCAACATGAGCATTGTCTGGATCCGTCAACCAACACTTTGGCCGGAGCTTATTATCTGGGCCGGCTGATCAAGCGTTATGCGGCCGGCGACAACCCGGTTCCTTATGCGCTGGCGGATTACAACGCCGGCCGCGGCAATGTTCTCAAGTGGAAAACCGGTGAGGCTTCCACCAACAGCCTGGCCTTCATCGATCACATCGGCTTTCGCTCCACGCAATCCTACGTCAAATCCGTCATGCGCCGGCACGCCCTCTACCGTTGGCTGGGACGCTTGGGCTGGAGTTGACGCGCAGCACCCGGCAATCCGCCGGCACAAATCCTTTTACTGCGGGACATGCCTTGCCGCCGGCCGCAGCCCTTTGCTAGCTTGGTGCAGTGCTGTCCCAACTCCGCAAAACACCCGGCTCAACCCCTCGCCTCCTGATCGTGGACGACGACGCCGGCCAGCGCAGCCTGCTGGGGACTTTTCTGCGCGGTCAGGGGTTTCAGATTGAAACGGCCGACAGCGGGGCGCGCGCTCTGGAACTGCTCCGCGGAAAACCCTTTGACCTGATGATTTCCGATGTGCGGATGCCCGGGCTCTCGGGGTTGGAAACCCTGCGTCTGGCGAGGCAGGAACACCTCACATTGCCCGTGCTGCTCGTCACCGCCTACACCGACATCCGTGACGCGGTGGAAGCGATGCGCGACGGGGCCGTCAACTATCTGGCCAAGCCGATCGATCTGGATGAACTTTTGGCCTCGGTCCATCAGTCAGTCGGGCTTGAACCCCCCGCCGCTACGGGACGGGATCCGGACCGGCCGCTGCCCCCGGGAGTCATCGCTTTCAGTCCGCTCATGCAGGCGGTCTTCCGGGATGCCGCGCTGGTTGCGCCCTCGGAAACGCGCGTTCTTCTGACGGGTGAGAGCGGGGTGGGCAAGGAGGTGCTGGCCGATGTCCTGCATGCCTGGAGCGGACGGGCGGGGGGGCCGCTGGTCAAAGTGAACTGCGCAGCGCTGCCGGAAAACCTGCTTGAGAGCGAGTTGTTCGGACACGAACGCGGGGCGTTCACCGGAGCCCACGCCCAGCGCATCGGCCGTTTTGAGGAGGCTAGCCAAGGCACCATTTTTTTGGACGAAATCGGCGAAATGTCCCCTCAGTTGCAGGCCAAACTGCTGCGGGTCACCCAGAATGGCCGCTTCCAGAGAGTCGGCTCAAACCGGGAAATCCAGACCCAGGCCAGACTGCTGGCCGCCAGCAACCGCAACCTCGAGGAGGATGTTAAAACCGGGCGGTTCCGAGAGGACCTCTTCTACCGGCTGAGCGTGGTGGAGTTGCATCTTCCGCCGTTGCGCGAGCGGCGTGAAGACATCCTGCCGCTGGCCACCCGGTTCATCACCGACTTTGCGCGGGGCCGGGCCAGGTTTGCCGCGGCGGCCGAACGCTGCCTGGAAAACTACTCTTGGCCGGGCAATGTGCGCGAACTGCGCAACGCCATGGAACGGGCGGCCCTTCTCTCACGCAGCGAGATGATCTTTCCCGAACACCTGCCGACGCGCGTCCGCACCGCGGCGGTTGAACACGTTGGAGCAGAATCCACAGAGGAAAAAAAACTCGAGGAGATCGAGTGCCGGGCCATTTTACAAGCCCTTGAACAGCATGCCTTCAACCGGACCGAGACGGCAAAGGCTCTGGGCATCAGCCGCCGTGCCCTGCTTTACAAATTGCAGCGCTTCCGCCGACTTGGTCTGCCCATCGACCCCGTGTGATCCCGTTGCGGATGAGGATTGAGGCCTAAGCTCATCGGCGAAAACCAACCACCCGTCGCTGTCCGAAGGGGAAAAACGGCTTGGAAACCGGAATGGAAGGCGCGGACAAAAAATGCGCGGCACCCGGGATCGGTCGACGGCTAAAATTCGATCGCCTCGTTAAGTTTGCCGCAGTGCGAGCAGCGGGAACGGTCCACATCCGGATCATCGGTGTAAACGTAACCGCACTTCTGGCAGCGGAAGATCTGGTCCTTGCTCGGGGCGGGTTTGAAGTGTCGCTGGCGGAATTCCTGATAGACCCCCACGGCACAGAGTGCGCCCAGCAGGACGGCGACATAGCTGAAAATAAGTTCCGCAAGCGACATTTCAGGGAGTGGAGGAAACGCTGTTGGTAGTGGCTGGCGGGACGGTCTGCCAGTGAAAAATCAGGCGACCCAGACTTTCGCCCGCCTCCGGCTCGAACCGGGCGGCTCTGGCCAAAGCCAGAGCCAAAAGGTCGGCTTCCGGCAGACCCCGTTGACCGGTGGTTAACAATGGCAAAAGCACCGGAGGAGACTCGACAAACCCCGCCGCGTTGACCAAGACCTGCACACAACTGGGCGCGACAAGGTCGATGTTCGTCTGGGCCGGCATGCGGATTTCCTGCCGCAACCCGCGCCGGGCCAACCCGCCTTCCAGACTCAAACGGGAGGGAGGTGAAACCGGCTCTTGAGCCCCGACCGAGGGGCTGGAAGGCTGAGGCGTTGGAGGCGCAAAAGTGGGGAAAACCGGAATGGAATTCGTCCGCAGAAGCCACTTGAAATCGTCGGCCAGAGTTTCAACCCTCAGCGGCAGCCAACGCGGCGGCTCAGTCCAATCCGCGGACTGGAAGTTCAGCCGCTCAAAGTCGAGCCAGGCGCCGCCGGAAAAGCCTTCCGGTTGCGGGGGCAATCCAAAGAGCAAGGGGTTTTGAAGGGCCAACCAACCGTTGGCGGCCTTGGCTGCCAGACGAATCACGGGCGCGGCCGGCGGATGAACGGAGCGCTGAGGAGACCGGTCGCTCAACCAAAAGACCAGCAACACTTGCAGGACAAGAACACCAAAGACGGCCAGGATCCACCGCGACCGGGTCCAAGGTGGAGGTTCCGGGGTGGTGCTTGTCATGGATGGGTGCCGGGAGCGGGTGAATCGAATGCTCTCGGCAATGTGGCCAGCAGCAAATCCTGAATCCCGCTCCGCCTTGCCAGAATCGAGATGTGAATCAGGATTTCCTCCGTGACGGCCTTGTCGGCTTGCAACACCAGAGTTAGCGGCTCGGGAGATTTTCGGACGGCACTCCGCAGCCGGTTTGTCAAAGCGGCCTCGTCGATCAGTTGGTTTTCCAGATAATACTGGCCATCGGCGGTGACAGCGACTGACACGGAGGGGTGGTCGGTGCCGGGAAGCTCCTCGGTCCGAGGCAGCTGCAGGGACACCCGGACCCCCGGGGTGTAGACCATCGAGCCGAGCAGGATGAAAATGACGAGCAGGAAAAGGACCGATGCAAAAGGCGCGGCCTCAAACTGAGTCCGGAGAAGCCGGGCGTTGCGGGGGAATTTCATGCCGGCTGGGGACTGCCGTTTTCGGTGACGATGCTGACGATCTCAGCGGCAGCCCGTTCCATGTCGAGCACGATTTTGTTGACGCGGCTGACGAGGTAATTGTAACCGGCGTGGGCCGGAATGGCCACGGCCAGCCCGCAGGCTGAACAGATCAAGGCCTGCCAGATCCCGCCGGAGAGCATTTTCACATTGGCCAGAAGTCCGGCCGCCTGCAAATCCCCGAAAAGTTGGATGAATCCCAGAACGGTGCCGAAGAGGCCCAGGAGAGGAGCAAGTTGGGCGATGGTGGCGAGAAGGTTCAAACGTTCCTCGAGCCGGGGCACTTCGATGAGTCCGGCCTCCTCGAGCACCTCCAGCAATCGCTCACGCCCCCGGTCCCGGTTGATAATCGCGGTCTTGACCATCCGGGCAACGGGGCCCGGAGTGGCATCGCAGATGGAAATGGCCTCCACGATGTTATCGCGACGCAGGACATTCCGCACGCCGTTGAGGAACTCGATGGAATTGATCTGTTCGCGATGGCAGTGAAGCAGGCGCTGGATGAAGACGACCAAGGCGACGGCGCTGGCCAGAAGAATCAACCATAAAACCGGCCCGCCATTTTTGAGCAGCTGGGGCAAAGTTAACATGCCCTCTTTATACGAGCAGGCCGGGGAAGTTCAAAGGGCAAAGTGGGCCGATGTCGGGGATGAAAAGCAAACGGCCCGGCACAAGCCGGGCCGTTTAGGCGGGATGGGAAGGTTACTTGGCGGCTGGCTTGACCGGCGACGGCACACCGGCCGGGGGAGCGGGCATGGGCACAGGCTTGAGCTGCGGGTCGAGGATGTCAACCCCGGCCTCCTTGCTGAGCTTTTCCATGTATTCAGGAACCCGCTTCTGAACGGTCTGATTGGTAAGATATTCCTTGATGTCGGCGGAGAGCTTGGAGTCAAACTCCATCTTCTTGGCCGGGAGTTTTTCCAGCAGCTTGATGATATGATAGCCGAACTGGGTGGTGACAATGTCGCTGACCTGGTTGGTGGTGAGGGAGAAGGCGGCGGCTTCAAACTCCGGCACCATCTGGCCGCGCGGGAATTTGTATTCGCCACCCTTGTCCTTCGAGCCAGGGTCTTCGGAGTAGTCCTTGGCCAGCTTGGCAAAGTCCTCGCCGGCGCGGGCCTTCTTCAACACTTCATCGGCGATTTTCTTCTTCGCCGCCTTCTGCTCGGCGGACATTTCAGAGTGGGTGGCCGGGTCGCTGGTCATGAGCAGCACGTGGGCGGCGCGGACCATTTCCGGCTGCTCGAATTTGGAGGGGTTGTCGGCATAGAATTTTTTGACGTCCTCATCCGCCGCCTCGGCCTTGAGTTCGCGTTTGACAACCACCTCGGCGGTGGCTTCCTCGGCCATCTTGGAGGTGAGTTCCTCGCGAGTCATGCCCAATGCCTTCAGCTGCTTGGCCAGCATTTCCTCCGTCCCGGAGCGCTGGGACAGCTCAGCCAGACGCTTCGTGGCGAATTCCTTGCCCGCAGCCTTATCGGCGGCCGTGGCTTTGGAATTGAGGAGTTGGACCTGGATAAGCCGCTGCAACACCTGTTTTTCAAGCATGGCAACCTGCTCGGCGGGAACGGCCTGACCGCGGGCCGCCGCGCTGGATTTGATGCCTATGAGGGCTTCGTCCAGCTGTGAGCGTGTGATGGACAGGCCTTTGCCGCGGGCCACCACGGTGTTGGTGAACAGGTCGCCAGGGTTGACCAGGGGTTTTGCCGGGGCGGACGCCGGTTGATCGGGGGCGGCGGCCAAGGCGCTCAAAGGTGCCAAGGCTGCAACCAGCAGGAGGGATTTGGTTAGATTGAACATAGTTTTTTGGAGGTGCTGACAATGGACTACAGTTGGACCACCTGAACATTGGTGATGTCAGGGTCGTTTCGGATCTCGTCCAGCACTTCGCCGGGCGGGACACTGTCCAAATTCAAAACCGTCAAGGCATGGCCTCCAACGGTGTCACGGCTCAGGCTCATGCTGGCAATATTCACCTGGTGCCTGGCCAACAGCGTGCCCAGATAGCCTACAATTCCGGGGCGGTCCTTGTTGTTGAGGAGCAGCACCACACCAAAGGGGACAAACTCGGTGGCCTGGCTGTGGACCCGGACGATGCGGGGGTTGTCAGGGGAACCGAAGAAAGTGCCGCCGGCGGAATTGAGTTTTTCAGCGCCGCGAAAGATCTGGACATGGAGCCACTCATTGAAGGTGACCGGTTCGGTGGATCGCTTTTCCTCCACCGAGATGCCCAAGGTGGCTGCGATGCTGCGCACGTTGATGTTGTTGAGCTCCTTGACCGCCACCCGGGAGAGGAACCCCTGCAGAACTGCGCGGGTGATAGGATCAATGTTGGGCAGTTCCTGGGCCTTGCCGCCGTAAGTGATGTGCATCCGGTCGACTTGAGACGGTGTCAACTGAGCCAGAAGCCTGCCCAGTTTTTCGCCCAGGGCAAGATAGGGTTTGACCTGCTCGTAGGTCTTGGCATCGAGATAAGGCAGATTGACCGCGTTGCGCACCTCCCCGGTGAGCAGATAACCAGCAATCACCTCGGCCACCTCAATGCCGCACTTCTCCTGCGCCTCGGCAGTGCTGGCACCCAAATGCGGAGTGAGAATGATCCCGGGATGTTTACGGAAAGGGTGCGCCTCAGGCAGGGGTTCCACGGAAAACACATCCAGTGCCGCAGCGGACACTTTGCCCGAATCCAGCGCCAGCAAAAGATCCTCCTCGGCGATGATCTCCCCCCGAGCACAGTTCACGATGCAAACCTTGGGCTTCATCTTCGCAAAAGCGGCGGTGTTGAGCATGCCCTTGGTCTGCTCCGTAACGGGCATGTGCACCGTGATGAAATCGGCGTCCCGGTAAAGATCGTCCAGATCCACCAGCCACACGCCCATGGCCTTGGCCCGGGCCTCGGTGAGAAAGGGATCGTAGGCCAGAACGCGCATTCCAAAGGCCAACGCCCGTTTGGCCACCTCGCCGCCGATGCGGCCCATCCCCAGAACGCCAAGGGTCTTACCGGCCAGCTCGACGCCGGAAAACTGCTTGCGATCCCATTTGCCGGCGGCCATCGAAGCGTGGGCCTGAGGGACTTTGCGGGCGAGATTAAGCAGCATCGCAAAGGAAAGCTCCGCGGTGGTGATCGTGTTGCCACCGGGCGTGTTCATGACCACAACACCCCGCTGGGTGGCGGCTTCAACATCGATATTATCGACTCCAACGCCGGCCCGGCCCACGACGCGCAGCTGGGTGGCGGCTTCGAGAACGAGCTTGGTGATCCTGGTTTCCGATCGCACCACCATTGCCACCACGTCAGCGACGATGGGCAACAGCTCCGCTTCTGACAAACGCTTGTCCAGAACCACGACCTGGAATTCAGGCCGCTGCTGGAGCAGGGCGATTCCCTTTTTCGAGATGGGATCACAGACCAGTATTTTCATACGCAGCTGGAAGTCTAGGAAACGGCCGCTATCAGGTCAAACTTTCATACCACGGATTGGCCTGAATAAAACCGGTTCGGATTCATGCGGCAGGGCACCCCGCAAACCATTCCCTTTGATTGCCCTCGATTGGCACCTCCCGCCCTGTTTTGCGACCTACTGTCCAGAATCAGTGCTTGTAGGCGGGATGCTTTAAAAACCAAAACAGGGTCACGCATTTGGAAAAAGCCCTTTCAAAGTTTTGGCAAACCATCTGCTGCCAACAAGCCATGCATGCTTTATTTACGGTCAGCAAGCGCGGCGGCTATGTTCAGGCCAACCTCGCATCGAATCAGCGATTGGAACCGGAATCCCTGGGCGCGGTGAATTTAATGGTTGTTGTCTTGGGCTTGTTTCTCATTGGCGCCTTGATCTCCCTATGGGCGTGGTAGATCCACACCTCATAAATATCATCCCCCCGCTGCCCATTGGCACCCTGGCCGCCGCAGCCCTTTTTTAATCCCCTTTGGGACGAGCGGGTGGCGAATTGGTTTTTGCACCCTTGAACGCGGAGCGCAACAACCAATGCCGCTTCAATCCCTGGACCAGATTATCGGTATCCACCACTGCGCGTGAGATCTGGCCAAGCAGGTTTGTGTTTGCCCCGACTTGGGCATTCAGGTTGCTGGTGATCCCAGCGAGATTACCAAGGGTCAGATCCAGATTTGAAAACACCCCGGTCAGGTTCGTGCCGGTCGCATCGAACATGCGACCCGCCGAGATCAGAGTGGCATCGAGACTGCGCTGAACCCCGGTGGGCAACAACCATTCTCCCAACCCCCCCTCCCGATCCAGTCGGGCGGTGGCCCGGGTCAGATTGCCGAGCAGTGGTTGAACACTCAGAGCGACAGCATTCCAGCCCGCCTCCAACCGGACGGCGTTGTCCAATGCAAGGGCTACTTTATTGGTCAGGTTCAAGAGGTTTGGCAAGGCCTGTTCCACTTGGGTGGCAAGGTGTTCCAGGCGGTCGTTCAATGCCGGAGATTCCTCCGGGGCAATCCAAAAAACCGCGTTGAGATTCGTGCGGTAGGTGGCCGGGTCCGATTCCACAAGGTGCTTGAGCTCGTCCTTGAGCAAGCTATTAAAATTAAAAGGATCGGCCCGGTCAAAACCGGGGCGGGCGGCGAGGATCTGCGCGGCCACCCGCTCCCGGCTGGCCGCGACACTTTGCCAGCGAAGCATTGCCAAGGCCATCCGGTTTGTATCCTCGACCAAGGTTGCCACGCCGAACTTGCCTTTGGTAACCTCCAGAAACCGGTTGCCCAGCAGATCCGAGGAAACTTTCACTTTGGAATCATCCCAAATATAGCCGTAATGAGGTTTGAGGATGGAGAAATTGATCGTCACCCCATACCAGTCATCCGGGGCGTTGGGAATAATCTCGGTTATTTCGCCGGCACGGAACCCCAGCAACCTGACCGGATCGCCCACCTTTAAACCGGCGGCGGTGTTGAGCGAGGTCTGATAACTGAACTTGGGGGTAAACCAACCTTTGCGCTCCGCGGTGTGATAGAGGTAATAGACAAAGCCAAAGACCAGCAAAGCCGCCGCCAGCAGAACAAACCAGCCCACAGCCCTTTCCACCCGGCTGAGTCGGGTGCGCAATTGCGGCGTCAGATCTTGCAATCCCATGCCGCACTTTAACGGAGTCCGCACCGCTTTGAAACAAGGAACCCGGACCGGGCCGGGTTCAATCTTCCCGCCTACGACAGCATGAAGGGTTGCCTCCGCCAAGCCGTTAATAGCTTCCCTCTTGCCCACCAAGCCCGAAAACCGGTTCCGAAAGAAATTCCACCGCAGCAAATTGAGCCTCGGCCCACGTCCCCAGCGGAACAAAACTGCTCTCCTTAAGGATTGCAAATTGCCGCGCACAGCCACACCACAGACGCAGATCTTCCCCAGTTGCCAGCAGTGTCATGGGCCGGCCCTGTCGCCACTCCGGGCCGTCCGCAAGGCCTGCAAGGAATTGTCGCCACCAGTGGCGCTGCGGAGCGTCCAGACCAGCGAGCGGATTATCCATAAACAAAACATCGGGCTTGAGAATCAAGGCCCTTGCCAAACCGGCACGCTGGCAGGAATCAACCGACACCTCCCCTGGAGAACGATCGGCCCACCGGCTCAGCCCCGTCAGCTCGAGCAACCAACGCACATCGGCTTCCGCCTCGGCGGCTGAGACGTCTTTATGATAGCGCAAGGGCAGGGCGATATTCTCTGCAAGTGTAAGCTGGTTCAGCAACTGCCCCCCTTGAAAAACAAACCCCAGACGGAGTCGTTGAGCCAGATTCGCCTCCTCAAACAGGGGCATCGGCCCTCCAAAAAAAAATTGTTCCCCGCACTCTGGTGCCAGCAGGCCGCCGGCCAGCATCAGCAAATCACTCCGGTCCGCGCCAATCATGCCGCCCACCACCCAGAAATCACCAGGCGCAACCTTCCAATTGATATTCCGGATCCCGGCGCAGCCGGGATGCTGCCGGGACCGGACTGACATCGCGCGCAATTCCAGTGCCGGGGCCGTGGTGGCAATAGGGCCGTCCATCATACAAGGAGGTAAATCAGGATAAAGAGCACATCGAGCAACACGCAGGCGACGACGCTCTGCGCCACGGCGCGCACCGTTGCATGCGAGACTTCTTCCAATCGCAGCGGCTGGGCCAATCCGTGATAGCACGTCACGATGGCAATAATGAATCCAAAGAAGCAGGCTTTGCAGGTCAACAATAGAAAGTCCAGTCCGCTCAGGGCTGCGGCCAGCTGGCGAAAATAATCCCCGGGCAACAGCGGCACATCCTGCAAAAAGGCCCAAAAATAGCCGCTGACCAAGGCCCCCAGAATCAAATAAACCGTGAGGGCAAACACTCCCGCAGCCAAACCCACAACCCTTGGCACCACGAAATAATGAATCGGATCAATGGCGAGCGCCTCAAGCGCTTCCACCTCTCCGAGGGCGCGCGCCGTGCCCAATTCGACAACGTTGGCAGTGCCGACCCGTGCCAGCACCAACAGGGCCGCAAGCAGCGGCCCAAGCTCCCGCACCACCACCACCACCATGATGGTGCCGAGATAATTGATGGCACCCACCCGCGCCAGCACCGCAACGCTCTGGCCGATGACCAGAAAGCCCAGTGCGACCGAAAGAAAAAGAAACATCGGCAGCAGGCGCAAACCGGCCCGGGAAATTTCACGGACCATCAGCGGATGAATCAGACGCCGGGCCACCGCGAAACGACTGAACAAGACGCCCAGCGTGATCAGCGCAAAGGCGCCCAAGCCGCGCAGCGTGAGAATAAAACGGATTATTTTCCACCCCAGAAAACTGCTCAGACAAACCTTGGACAATAAATCCGCATTCCCCCGCCCGTCGACTGCATCAGAGTGAATCCTTTCGGAGCTTGGCACCCCGGCAGATTAGGTTTCTGATCCGGTCCGGTCAAAGGTCATTTTGGAGTCCCCTGCCCCCTGCACGGCACTCCAACCGGATTGGTGCGGGCCAACTCGGATCTTGCCTAATGCGCGGGACACTCCGACCATTTTCCCGCGTGGAAATCGAAATCATCAACACCGGCACTGAATTGATGCTGGGGCGAATCCTTAATACCCACCAGCAGTGGCTCTGCCGCCGCTTTGCCGATCTGGGTTATGTCGTTACCCGCCAAGTCGCCGTCGCAGACACCCCCGCTGATATTGAGCGAGCGGTCCGCGATGCCCTGACCCGGTCTGATCTGGTGCTGACCACGGGTGGTCTTGGCCCCACGTCAGACGATCTCACACGGGAGGTGCTGGCGCGGATGCTCGGAAAACCCTTGCATGAGGATGCCGGGGTGTTGGCGGAAATCGAACGTGTTTTCCAGAGGCTTCAACGCCCCATGCCCGCTTCCACCCGTGTCCAAGCCCTCGTTCCAGAGGGGGCCATTGTCCTGCCTAACCCCAATGGAACGGCTCCGGGATTAGCCTTGGAACTAAGTCCGAACCCCTTCCGGGCAAAAGGTGGCAATAGCTGGTTGATCATGCTGCCCGGGCCACCGCGCGAACTTCATCCGATGTTTGCTTCGGCCGTTGAACCACTGCTTCACAGGGAGTTTCCTCTGGATCACCCCTTTTCCGCCCAAACACTCCGAACTACGGGGGTAGGCGAATCGGCCTTGGAAGACGCGCTTCAAGGCGCCATCCCCGGGTTCCGGGCCGAGGGGGTGGAAATCGGCTACTGCGCCCGCATCGGTCAGGTAGATGTTCGATTGTCAGCCAGCGGCGCGGACGCGGCCGGCCGGGTCGGGGCGGCGGTGGTTGCGGTTCGCGCAATTCTGGGACCGGATATTTTTGGGACGGGGGACGAGGAACTGGAAGCCGTGGTGATCCGCAAGCTGATTGAAAAAGGAAAATCACTGGCGGTGGCCGAGTCCTGCACCGGTGGAGGTATTGGAAACAGTTTGAGCAATGTGCCGGGTGCCTCGGCGGCTTTTCTGGGCGGATTCATCACTTACAGCAACGCCTCCAAAGAACGGTTGCTTGGAGTTAAATCCAAAACCCTCTCCAAGCATGGCGCGGTAAGCGCGGAAGTGGCGCAAGAAATGGCCGAGGGATCACGTCTGGCCTTGGGCAGCGATTACGCAATCGCCGTCACTGGTATTGCGGGGCCGGGGGGGGGATCAACTGAAAAACCGGTGGGAACGGTTTATTTCGCCTTGGCCGACGCCGGCACCACGTTGGTTTGGCACCGGGTCAATGCCTGGGATCGCAGCACCTTCAAGACAGTGACCACAGCGCAAGTATTGAATGCCCTACGCGTGCGGTTGGATCTTGGAAAATAGCCGGCAGTTAGGAAAAAAGCCGCAGATTTAGGGCTGCGGCTTTTGTAAAAACAGGCCTCAGTCGCCAATGGCTTCAACGGGGCAACCCTCTTTGGCTTCCTTGCAGCGGGCTTCCTCTTCGGGATTTTCCGGCTGCTTATAAACGAAGGAGTATCCGCCGTCGTCGTTGCGCTTGAAATTGTCAGGAGCCGTTTCGCGGCACAGGTCGCAGTCGATGCACTGGTTGTCGACGTAGAATTTGCCTTGAATGTTTTCGGGATATTTGTTTGCTACATCAGCCATAGAAATTGCCTTTATTAAGGTGCCCAAATTATGGATTCCCGCCCCCTGCAGGGCAAGCCCAATCACGCTTTTCCTTTTTGAACCCGCGTCAACCCGGAGGCCAGCGGAGTTTGCGCCCCCCCAGAATGTGGCAATGCAAATGCGGAACAGCCTCTCCTGCATCGCGCCCGTTGTTGATCACGAGCCGGTATCCGCCGGACTTCAACCCCGCCAGATCCGCCACCGCCGCAGCCTTGACCAAGAGATGCCCCAAAAGAGCCTGATCCTCCTCTGTCGCCTCGCCCAAGCGCGGCACCGGTTTCTTGGGGATGATTAGAATGTGGGTCGGGGCTTGCGGCTGAATATCACGAAATGCAAGAACCAGTTCATCCTCATAAACGATATCGGCCGGGATTTCCCGGGCGCTGATTTTTTCAAAAAGCGTTTTGCTCATGCACCGGATCCCTTATTCCAAAAGCAGGCAGCAGTTCACACCGCCCGCCTCCGCGCTCAAACAACTGCGCAGAAAGTCCACAATCTGATCGCGCAGAGACTGGCATCTCGGACACCAGCGCCGGGCACCGGTCAGGTATTTGACGCAGTCGCGCAAACCACAGAACCGCAATTGATCCGGGCTCTGATGGAGCTGCTCACGGAGCGCCTGGCGCAGGTGCTGGAAAAACACCAATTCAAATCCTTTTCCGGCTTGGGCCGCCATCCCGCACAAGTCAGCTCGCGGAAAACTGCGTTGCTCCAAACCGCTGGAGCCCTCGCCCCCCTGCAAACCCAACCCCATCAAAACTTTTTCCAGCGCCCCGGCAAACTCTGCCACCGTCACCGCTTCCCGGGCCAGTTCATGTTTGAAATATTCAAACACCGCCCCTGCCGCATGCTGGACAAAATCCGGATCGCAGGGGACGGGATCGCCCCCTCCCAATTCCACGCTGATCATCCCGGCGGAGAGGGGAACGGATTCGCCATTGAGCAGCTTGAAAAGCAGGCATTCTGTCGAAAGGGAAATCATTGGCTGGCCTCCAGTTTTTTGACCTCTTGCACGAAATCCGTGGCCTCCTGAAACCGTCGATAGACACTGGCAAAGCGGACATAAGCCACCTCGTCAATGCCGCGCAGCCCATCCATCACGCAGCGCCCCACCACCTCTGCCGGAACTTCCCGATCATATTTTTCGGTGATCTGCTCTACGATCTTTTCCGCGAGATCTTCCATGACCTTGGGGCTGATGGGCCGTTTCTGGCAGGCTTTCTTGATGCCGGAGAGCAGCTTTTCCTTGGAGAATTCCTCATGCCGGCCATCCCGCTTGAGAATCATCAACCCCTCATGCTCAATCGCTTCATAGGTGGTGAAACGTTGCGCGCACGACACACATTCCCTGCGGCGACGGATGGTCGCTCCCTCCCGCGATGCGCGGGAATCCACAACCTTATCGTCCTGACAGCCGCATTTAGGACATCGCATAATCCCACTCCTAATAGTGGTGACAAAACCAATACCACACCACGTATTGCGGGGTCAAGGGACAATCCCCAGCACATCCTGTGGCAACCTTCCCACACACACGGGAGTCTTCCCCCGCTTCGGCTGCGCCGGCTGCCTCCGGCTACTCGCGAATGGCGGCCTGAAGTTGCAACTTGAGGACCTCCACCACTTTGAGATGCGCAGATTGAACCTCGGCGTCGGTCAGGGTTTTTTCCCCGGACCGGTAGGTGAAGGCATACGCCAGGCTTTTCCGGCCGGCCGGAACACCTTTGCCGCGAAAGACATCGAAGAGTTCAACCGATTCCAGATTCGCGGGCTTGACTTGGCGCACGGATTGCAAAACCGCCTCGTGGGTGACGGTTTCCTCAACCACCATCGCCACATCCCGGCGGATGGCGGGGAATTGGGGCAGGCTCTTGAACGACTTGGCCGTATTACCCCGCGCCAAGAGCTGATCCAAACTCAGTTCTGCAAGCAGAACGGCATCCCGCAGATCATATTTTTTTGCGAGCATGGGCAGGAGCTGTCCCAGTTGCCCCAAGGGCAGCTTGCCACCCAGCGCAAGGGTGGCGGACTCAAGAAACAGCGGCGTGCTGCCGTCCCGACGCGTGCAGTTCACTCCCCGCAATCCCGATTGTTCCAAGAGCTCCTCGACCATTCCCTTCAGATCGGAGATGTCAAATTTCGCGGCGCGCTCCTCGCCGCTCCAGAACTCAGGCAACCGCTCACCGGTGAGGGCCAGAGCCACGCGCCGCTCTTCCTTTGACTGCCCATTGATATTAATGAAGACGCGGCCAATTTCGAACAAGGCAACGCGCTGGTTTTTATGTGAGAGGTTGTGGCGCAGAGAGTCCAGCAGCCCAGGCAGCAGGCTCGGGCGCAACACGTTCATATCGCTGCTCAGCGGATTGGCCAGCGCAACCACCTGCTCGGGCGGGACGGCCAGTTTCGCGGCAGAATCAGCAATCAGGGTTTGCCCCTGGGCTTCGCTAAGGCCCAGCCCCACAAGAATGCGCCGGACCTCGGCGATCCGATCATAAACCGCATCAAACGCATTTGTGCCAATCGCCCCGCGGGGTGGGGTGGCGGGCACCCTGCCAAGCCCATGCAACCTCTCAATCTCCTCGATCAAATCCGTCTCCCGCTTCATGTCCACGCGCCAAGTGGGAACCTCGAAAGTCACCGGCTCCACCAAGGCAGCCTGGCCCGGAAGCTGCGTCCGGGCATTGAGCAGGCGGAAACCCAGCCGCCCCAAATAATCCTCCATGGCTTCAGGAGAAAGAATGACGCCCAACAGCTCGTTGACTTTGCGGTGACGCAAGGTGATCCGCCGGGGTTCGGCGGCTTGGGGATACAAATCCACCATGCCGGCGGTCAACTGGCCGCCGGCCGTTTCCAAAATCAATTGGGCCGCCCGGCGGCTGGCCCAGTCGCAAACAGCCGGATCCGCCCCGCGCTCGAAGCGGTAGCTTGATTCACTGCGCAAGCCCAACTGCTTGCTGGTGCGCCGGATGCCCCCAGGCGAGAAATAGGCGCTCTCGATCAACACATCTACGGTCTGTTCATTGATCTCCGTGTTTGCGCCGCCCATCAGGCCTGCCAAGGCGATGCCCTTTTGCTCGTCACAAATCAGCAGCATGTCCGCGCCGAGAGTCCGTTCCTGGGCATCGAGCGTGGTGAATTTTTCACCGGCCGTCGCACGCCGAACCACTATCGTGGGCTTGCCTTCCGCCCCCTTGGCAACCAGATGATAATCAAAAGCGTGCAAGGGCTGCCCCACCTCCATCATCACATAATTTGTCACGTCCACCACGTTGCTGATGCTGCGAATCCCCACCTTCTCCAGCATCGAGCGCAACCACTGCGGACTGGGTCCCACCTTGACGCCTTTGATGACCCGGGCGGTGTAACGCGGGCACAGTTCCAAGTCCTCGATCCGCACAGCGACTAAACTCTCGGCCCTGATTTCGGTTTCCTGGCTTCTGATATCCGGAATTTTCAGCGGATTTCCAGTCACTGCGGCAATTTCGCGGGCGATGCCAATGAGGCTGTTCAGATCCGGTCGGTTAGGCGTGACTTCCAAATCGTAGACCACATCGCCACCGCCGCGCCCCAGGTATTCGCCAAACGGTTGCCCGACCCGCGCATCCTCGCGCAGCAGCAACAACCCGTCCTCCTTCTTATGGCCGAGGGCTTCAGGATCAATCCCAAGCTCCTCGTGCGAGCAGAGCATACCGTGGGATTCCACACCGCGGATCTTGCCGACCTTGATGGTGAAAGGCTCCTTCTCGCCCGCTTTGGGCGGCAGCGCCGCGCCGGGCAGGATCAGCGGGACCTTGTCGCCCGCCTTGAAATTCTGCGCGCCGCAGACAATCTGGCGTTCGCCCGTGCCGTCATTGACGCGGCACAGCGAGAGTTTATCGGCGCCCGGATGTTTGTCGCGGGTGATGACCTGCGCCACCACGACACCTTCAAATGCGCCGGAGATTTTCTGCACGCCCTCGACTTCGAGGCCCAGCATGGTGAGGCGCTCGGTCATTTCCTCGGGCGACCAGTTGAAATCGACGTACTGTTTTAGCCAGTTAAGAGTGACTTTCATTGGGAAATTATTTTGGGGGACGGTCAGGGGATTCTTGGCCCGCCGGATCAGGGCCTCACGGCTTCCCCGGCAACTCCTTCCGAGCCTGCTTGGTTGCGCTGATGCCCATCGGCAAGACAGGCTTGGGCGGCGGCGTCCTTCGGTAATCTGACAGGTCCGGGTGGCAACATGGGCAAACTCTAGCAGCCAAACTCGCGCAAGACCAGCCCGGGCAGGAGACTCCGCCCGGCCGTTTCTATGGGCAAGCCTTTGAAACCCACGGGTGGGTTGAGCTCGTTCAGGATGACTTTCATCCGGAAAATTATTTCCGGTTTGGCGCGCTTGGCAATTCAATTCCCAAACAAACCGGCCCCCTGGCAATCCTGCAACCTAATTTCGCCCCCGGATAAACCGCCCGGCCGGACTGCAAGCCTGGGCACCTGCACCGGCCTAAACCCAAGTGGCGGCATTCAAGACTTAACCCTGAAGGTGGCAAAAAACGCGCCGATTCAAAGATTAAACCCGGTCGACAACAACCGCACAACCAATCCCCCGCCCTCAGGCAATCTGTTCCTCCGCTTGAGACACTAAACTGGCGCCGCACTCATTGCAGCCTCCGCCATGGCACCGCTCCGCAGGCGGAAATGAAAACCCAAGCCGGTTAACCCCGGCTACTCCCGCCCCCCCTCGGATCGTGTCTGCATACACTCGCAACCACCGCCCCTGACCATCGGGTTTCCCACCCGCACCTGCGGCAGTCCCCGGGTTGGACCGCAGGAAAACGACCTCTCGATTCAGGACAAGCCCCGTGCGGCAATTGGCAAGATCCGGTCCGGGTTCACTCTTGGTATATGCCTCCAGCTCACTAAGTTTGTCCTGTGAGCATGATCTTTAGTCACGGATCAGCAATTACAAAAGGAGCCCGGTTTCCATGAAAGACCATTCCCCTGCGGACATCCGTAACATCGCCCTGATCGGCCATGCTTCCTGCGGAAAAACCACGCTCAGCGAGGCGATGCTGGCCTGCGCCGGCGCCATCCAACAAATGGGGAATGTCGCCGCTGGCACCACGGTGTCGGATTATCAGGAGACCGAGAGAAAACGGCAGTTTTCCGTGTCCGCGTCACTCCTGCACTGCCAGTGGCTGGAGCGGAAATTCAACCTGCTGGACTGCCCCGGTTACGCCGATTTTCTCAGTGAATCTCTCGGGGCGCTGCGGGTTGCCGACCTGGCGCTTCTGGTCGTCCATGCCGTGCAAGGACCCGGTAGTGGCAGTGATGCGGCTTGGAGCCATGCGGGGCGGGCGGGCCTCCCCAAGATGATCGTGGTCAATGGATGCGACAAGCCTGAGGCGGATTTCGAGCGGGTTTTGGGCCAAATCCGGGAACATTTCGGGCTGACTGTGTTCCCGCTCACCCTCCCGGTCAACCCCGGACCGTCCTTCAACCAAGTGCTTGATGTTCCCCGCAGCGAAATCATTACTTACCAGGCAGACCGGAGCGGCCGGTTCAGCGAGACCCCCGCCGCCGGTCCGTGGGCTGTCCGCGTCAAGGAACTCCACCGGGAACTCATCGAGCATATCGCCGGTTCACAGGACGGACTGCTGGAAAAGTTCCTCAGCCAAGGCGGTCTTTCCGAGGACGAATGGCGCACCGGCATTCATCAGGCCATTCAAACCCAGGTTTTTATACCGCTGTTCTGCACCTCCGCCCAAGCCAATGTGGGCGTCGCACGCCTCATGGATATCATCGCCAAATACGGGGCATCGCCGGTGGACCGCAACCAGATGGCCGCCGGCCACCCGGACGGGAGAGAAACCAAAGTGGCCCCGACCGATCCGAACCCGGTTTGCCAGGTGTTCAAGACCCTGAGCGAGGCTCAGTTCGGGGAACTCTCTTTCCTCCGCGTCCACTCCGGCCGGATCAAATTCGGCTCGGAACTTTACAACCCCACCCGCGGCGGCACGGAAAAAATCGGCCAGTGCTATCTTCTCACCGGCAAAACACGCAAGGCCGTGCCGGAGCTCTGCGCCGGCGATATCGGGGCGGTGGTCAAACTCAAGCACACCCACACCGGTGACACCCTGTGCGCGGCGAGCCGCCCCGTCCTGCTCCCGGGCGTGGAATATCCCAAGCCGAACATCCACGCCGCACTCCATTCCCTGGCGCCGGGCGAAGAGGACAAGATCGCCGCCGGGCTGGCGGCTCTCCATCGCGAGGACCCCGCCTTTTTATTCCAGGTCGACGATGAGTTGCACCAAACCCTGCTTTCGGCCCAGGGCGAACTGCATTTAGAAGTGGTGGTCGAACGCTTGCGGCATCGTCACAACGTCCACGTTGAGCTGATCGAGCCCCGGGTGCGCTATCGCGAAACCATCCAAACGCCGGCAGAAGCGAGACACAGGCACAAAAAACAGACCGGCGGCGCGGGCCAGTTCGCTGAAGTCTGCCTCCGCCTCGAACCCAAACAGCGCGACACGGGCATCGAATTCACCCAGTCCCTCGTCGGCCAGAATGTGGACCGCGCCTTCGTGCCCAGTGTGGAAAAAGGCGCGGCCCGGGCCTGTCAGGAAGGCATCCTGACAGGGCATCGCGTGGTGGATGTGCGGATTGATTTTTTCGACGGCAAAATGCACCCGGTCGATTCCAAGGACATCGCCTTCCAAAGCGCCGGATACTTCGCCTTCCGGGAAGCTTTCAGCGCCGCCAACCCCTGCCTGCTGGAACCCGTTCACTCGGTGGAAGTCCGCATTCCCGAAGAGTTTCTGGGCCGGGTCATGGGCGACCTATCCAGCCGGCGCGGCCGCATTCAGGGCATCGACACGGAGGCGGGTGTTCAAGTGCTCAAAGCCCGGGTGCCGGCCAAAGAGCTTTACCTCTATGCCAGCAAACTGCGCTCGCTCACCGGCGGGCGGGGAACCCACACTGAAACTTTCAGCCATTACGAAGAAGCACCACGGCAGCAGCAGGCGAAAATCATCGAGGACTACCTCAGGTCACGCACCGAAACGAAACATCCCTGACATCCCTGGCGGCTTCGGACTGCGGCAGCCGGCCCCGAATTTGTCCTATGGCCCACCCCGCGTGTTCTGCGATGAGCGGCTCGGAATCCACAGCCGCTTTTTCCAGCGCCGGAAGAGCGGTGGCATCGCCCACATTGCCTAGAGCCACACAGACATTGCGCAGGAATCCCCGCCGTTTGGTCCGTAAAACCGGGGTGCGGGCAAACTTCTGCTTGAACCCGGCCTCATCCAGTGCCAACAGTTCCAACAGCTCCGGCACCGCCAGTTCCGGCCGGGCATGGGCCCGCAAAAGGCTTCCTGCCTGCGCAAACTTGTTCCATGGACAGGCTGCAAGACAATCGTCACACCCGTAAATCCGATTGCCGATCGCAGGCCGGAACTCCTCCGGAATGGAACCCTTCAACTCGATTGTGAGGTAGGAAATACAGCGGCGTGCATCAAGCTCAAACGGCGCGGTGATGGCGCTGGTGGGGCACGCGGCAATGCACCGGCTGCAGCTGCCGCAACGGTTTTTTTCCGGCGCGTCCGGTTCCAATTCCACCGTGGTCAGAATCTCAGCCAGGAAAATCCAGTTCCCCAGTTTGCGGCTGATCAGGTTGGTGTGCTTGCCTGCAAATCCCAACCCCGCCCGCTGCGCCAGGTCCCGCTCCAAAACCGGACCGGTGTCCACATACCACAGGGACCGGCTCCCGGCTCCCCCCACTTCGTCCAAGCGCTGCGTCAGTTGCTTCAGCGGGCCGGCCAGGATTTCATGATAATCGGCGTAGCGGGCGTAGCGGGCGATTTGTCCGGTGGGGACGGGGCTTGGAGCGCCTGAAGTGTGCGGCTCCGGATGCCCGGATGCATAGCTGACCGCCAATACAATCACACTTCTGGCCCCGGCCAACACTTGCTGTGGATCCGTCCTTTTGTGGGCGTTGCGCTCCAGATAGCCCATCTCACCATGACGTTTCTGGTCAATCCAATTCTGGAATTGCGCGGCATGATCCGGCCGCCCGGCGGCGGCAAAGCGGCAGTCGTCAAACCCCAGTTCCAGCGCCAGCCGCCTGAGCCCCTCTTTCATCGGATCGCACGATGAAACTGGTGAACCACCTGCTGCGCCACCTCACGGACGGAGCGTAAATCGGTGTTTACCAGAACGTCAGCCTGCCGGTAGAAAGGCTCGCGGGCCACCAGCAGCCTCCGGATTTTCGCCAGGGGATCGGGTTCGTTGAGCAGGGGCCGGTGATTCTGGCTGCGAACCCGGTCCCAAATGCGCTCCGGCGACGCCCAAAGACAGACCACCAAGGAATGAGTTTTAAGACTGGCCAGGTTCGCACCCTGAGCCGGCAGCCCGCCACCGGTCGAAATCACCGTCTGCTTGCGCCCGGTCAACTCCTCGACTATCCGCCGCTCCCAATCCCGAAACACCGGCTCTCCATCCTGCACGAAAATCTCGTTGATGGTCTTGCCGGCGCGCTGCTCAATCACATGATCCGTATCCAGCAGGGTGAAATGGAGCAGATTGGCGGCGATCTGACCGACGGAGGATTTTCCGGTGCCCATAAACCCGATGAGGGCGAGGTTTGTAATTTGACGGGGGCTGGTCACAACCTTGACTTAACTGATTTAGCCCGGCTTGGCACGCAGTTTCTGACCGGCGACAGCCACGGACGCATTGGTTCAAATATTGAAATCGAAGGGATCGAATGGCTCTTGTTGCAACCTGCTCCAGCGCTCGCTCAGTTGAGCCACCGTGACCCGTTCCATGATTTTCACCACCGCCTCCCGCACTTCCTTCATCACACTGCGGATGGCGCACCGCGACTCGTCCGGACAGGAGCACTTCTCATAAAACCGCTCGCTCACGCAGCTCACCGGGGCCAGCGCCCCCTCAATATGCCGGACAACGGAGGCAAGGGTTATGTCCTCGGGACGCCGGGCCAGCCGATAACCGCCCGCAACGCCCCGCCGGCTTTCCACAATCCCAGCCGCCTTGAGGTCGTTGAGAATCTGCTCAAGAAACCGTTTTGGAATGTTCTGCTGCTCCGAAATCGTCTGGATACGCACGACGTTTTGCTCCGGGCTGAGCGCCAGAACCAGCAGGGCCCGCAGCGCATATTCACCGCGCACAGACAGTTTCATACCGCCAGTATGGAATCTCTACCATCAGAGTCAACAATCCTGATTTAATACTAAAAAACACAATAAAATCAATATTTATACAATCATTACAATCTCTATTGACATAGTGTAGTTTAGTGATAATCTCGATTCAGATTGAGGGTTTGAAAGTGACTTGAATGAACATGTACACGCCTCTGGTGAACGGTGGGGAGAAGGCCCACCCGGATCGGTTTTGGATGGAAATTGCGGCCCGGCAGGTGGACACCCTCCGCTGTGGCGCGGTGCAAATCACCGTCCATGACTCACGCGTGGCGCAAGTTGAGCGGACCGAAAAACAACGCTTGGTTCAGGCACAAAAACCGCTCACCGAATTGATTAACAGCTTGCCCTGCAGACCAAGAGGTGAGGAAAAAAGCGGACCGGAATAAATTGGCGTCCGCCCCCTCAACAAAGGAACATGGAAAGCAATCAACCATGAAAGCCAAAATCAAGTCCCACCAGAAACTGATTAAGCTGGCCTTGGCCGGCACTCTGGCCGCGACTCTGCGCGCCCAGGCCGACGAGACGGTTGACATCATCCGGACCCTCCGGCAGCAAATCGAGGCACTCGAGCAGAAGGTCCGGATCCTCGAGCGCAAACAGGAGGAATCCGGCAAGGATGAGCAAGCCGGGACGGCTAAGGCGCTGCCAACAATTACGGCCGGAAGAAGCGGGTTTGGGTTTCGTTCCGCCGACACCAATTTTTCGCTGACTTTACGAGGAGTGTTGCAGGTGGACAGCCGGACTTTTGTTGAGGACGGCGGAATCAAGGGCAACGATTCCCTGTTGTTGCGCCGCGCCCGGCCTATTCTGCAGGGAACCGTGTTTAAGGATTTCGATTTTCTATTCGTTCCGGATTTTGGCGGGAGCACGGTGCAAATCATAGATGCCTACCTCAACTACCGGTTCAGCCCGGAACTCCAGTTGCAGGGCGGCAAATTCAAATCACCCGTCGGCTTGGAACTCCAGCAAAACGAAGCAACCACGTTCTTCAACGAACGAACGCTGGCGACCGATCTGGTGCCCAACCGGGACATCGGCTTTGCATTGCATGGCGGTCTGGCCGGCGGTCTGGTCAGCTACAAAGTGGGGGTTTTTAACGGTGCTCCGGATTATTCGACTACTACGGCCAACCTCAGCGCACAGGATACCAAGGCCTTTGCTGGGCGTCTTTTTTTTCAACCCCTCAAGAATTCCGGACTCGACGCCTTGGAGGGTTTTGGTTTTGGTCTTGGAGGCAGTTACGGTATAAATCAGGCTTGGACGAATACCTCATCCACGGGACTCACTTCCGGATTCACAACCGATGGCCAGGAACGGTTTTTCGGCTATACCAACGGGGTGGTTGGCAACGGAAACCAGTGGAGGATTTCGCCCCAAGGCTATTACTATTTCGGGCCTTTCAGCCTGCTGGGCGAATACATTATTTCAGACCAACGTGTCGTGAATGTCCCCAAGGGCAAGTCGGCTGACCTGCAGAACACCGCCTGGGAAATCACGGGAGGCTGGGTCTTGACCGGGGAGGATGCCACGTATGCCGGGGTATCGCCAAAGCGTTCCTTTGATCCTCTAAATGGCGGTTGGGGTGCCGTGCAGCTGGTGGGACGCTACGCCAGATTGGATGTGGACGAGGCTACCTTCCCCTATTTCGCCGACCCCGACACGGCGGCGCGGGGGGCCCGGGCTTGGTCGGCGGGCGCGAACTGGTTCTTAAACCAGAATGTCCGTTTAAACACGAGCTTTTCCAGGACCACCTTCCAAGGCGGTGCAGGCACCAAAGCCACCGTCACCAAGCAACCCGAAAACGTCTTCTTCACCAGGCTCCAACTGCATTTCTAAAAAACAGCCTTCCTGATTGATCCCATGCGATTCCCCTCCAAACTCATCCTCTGGGCCGCCTTGGCCTTTCTCACCAATGCGCAGGCTAAAGACATCAAGCTGCTCAATGTCTCCTATGATCCCACCCGGGAATTCTATCAGGACTACAACGCCGCCTTCGCCAGACACTGGAAAACCCAGACCGGCCAGTCCGTCGTCATCCAGCAATCCCATGGCGGCTCCGGCAAACAGGCCCGCTCGGTGATTGACGGGTTGGAGGCCGATGTGGTGACTCTGGCCCTGGCCTATGACATTGACGCGATCGCACAGAACAGCCGCCAACTGCCCGCCGACTGGCAAAAGCGGCTCCCTGACAACAGCACCCCCTACACCTCAACCATCGTGTTTCTGGTGCGCAAGGGAAACCCCAAACACATCCGCGACTGGAACGACCTGGTCAAACCCGGCGTGGCCGTCATCACTCCTAATCCCAAAACATCCGGCGGGGCGCGGTGGAATTATCTGGCGGCTTGGGGCTATGCCCTCAAGAAAAACGGCGGCGACGAGTCCAAAGCCAGAGACTTCATCATCAAGCTTTTCAAGAATGTCCCCATGCTCGACACCGGGGCGCGCGGAGCGACGACCACGTTTGTGCAGCGCGGCATCGGCGACGTGCTGATTGCCTGGGAGAACGAGGCGTTGCTTTCCCTCCAGGAATCAGGAAAGGGCGAGCTCGAACTGGTCGTCCCCTCGGTAAGCATTCTGGCCGAGCCCCCGGTCGCACTGGTGGAACGCGTCGCCGTCAAACACGGCACCACCGCAGTGGCCAAGGCTTATCTTGAATACCTCTACTCGCCGGAAGGACAGGAGATCGCCGCAAAAAACTTCTACCGTCCGCGTCTGGACTCCGTCCGGCAGAAACACGCCGCCCTGTTCCCCAAACTGAACCTCTTCACAATTGACGAGCTGTTCGGAGGCTGGCAGAAAGCCCAGAAAACCCACTTCAGCCAGAACGGCATTTTCGATCAAATCCAACAAGCCAGCCGCTGAAATTTAAAATCAATATGAGTGAAAACCATTACCGCAGCCTGATCAAAGCAGTGTCCTGGCGAGTGACGGGAACTGTGGATACCATCATTGTGTCCTACCTCGTGACCGGAAAAATAAAATTGGCCCTCTCGATCGGTTTTGTGGAACTGTTCACCAAGATCGGTCTCTACTACCTGCATGAGCGGGTCTGGAACCGGATTTCACTGGGCCGCGAGAAGCCCAAAAAAGACTACGAGATCTGACCGGCCCGGACCAGACGCCAGGGGAAACCATGAAAAAGCCGGCGAACCTGAAGGGTAAGTTCAATCCGCTGCCCGGTTTCGGGCTGACGCTCGGTGTCACACTCTTCTTCCTGAGTGTCATCGTCCTCATCCCCTTTGCCGGATTGGCCCTTCGCACCTGCCAGCTTTCGTGGGCCGATTTCTGGAGGCTGGCAACCACCGAGCGCGCCCTGGCAGCCTACCGCTTGACCTTTTTGGCCTCATTCAGCGCCGCCGTGGCCAACGCCATCTTTGGCACCCTGCTGGCTTGGGTTCTGGCACGCTATGAATTCCCCGGCCGCCGCCTCCTGGACGCAATGGTGGATTTTCCATTCGCTTTGCCCACTGCTGTGGCCGGATTGACCCTGGCCAACCTCTTTTCGGCCAATGGCTGGCTGGGACGTTTCCTAGTCCCTCTCGGGATCAAGGGCGCCTATACCCCGTTGGGAGTCGTCATCGCCCTGACCTTTGTCGGGATGCCTTTTGTGGTGCGCACCCTGCAACCCGTGCTCGAAAACCTGGAGCGGGAAGTGGAGGAGGCCGCCGCCACCCTGGGGGCGAGCCGACTGCGCACCTTCGCTCAAGTGATCTTGCCCTCCCTCTTGCCGGCCATCACCACCGGCTTTGCCCTGGCGTTTGCCCGCGCCATAGGCGAATACGGTTCCATCGTCTTCATCTCTGGCAACCTCCCTTTCAAAACCGAAATAGCCCCCTACCTCATCGTGATGCGGCTGGAGGAATATGATTACACCGGGGCGATCGCTCTCGCAGTGGTTCTGCTGGTCTTCTCGTTTATCTTGCTGGGCATCATCAACCTGCTGGAACAGTGGACCAGCCGTTTCCAGCACTGACATGGCCAGCCCCATTAAAACCCGACTGCGCGCCGCGCGAAACCCCTCCTGCCGCAGCACCGAGGAATCCCCCGTCGTCAAATGGCTGCTTATCAGCATCGCCTTGGCCTTCTGCCTGGTCTTCCTGCTGCTCCCGCTGCTCAACGTCTTCGCCCAAGCCTTCGCCAAGGGCTGGCGCTACTATCTGGAATCCCTCTGCACCCCTGATGCCTGGGCGGCCATCCGCCTCACCCTGCTGGTGGCGGCCATCAGCGTGCCTGTCAATGTCGTATTCGGAGTGGCGGCCTCCTGGGCCATCGCTAAATTTAATTTCCGCGGGAAATCCCTGCTCATCACCCTCATTGATCTGCCCTTCTCCGTCTCTCCGGTGGTGGCCGGACTCATGTTCGTGGTCCTCTTCGGACTTCAGGGGTTCTTTGGCAAATGGCTCGACGAACACAACCTTAAGATCATCTTCGCCGTGCCCGGCATCGTGCTGGCCACCGTCTTCATCACCTTCCCTTTTGTCGCACGCGAACTCATCCCCGTCATGCAGGCCACTGGAGCAGAACAGGAACAGGCGGCGCTGACCCTCGGCGCCAACGGTTGGCAGACCTTCTGGCACGTCACCCTGCCCTCGGTGAAATGGGGATTGCTCTACGGCGTCATCCTGTGCACCGCCCGAGCCATGGGCGAATTCGGCGCCGTCTCGGTCGTCTCCGGCCATATCACCGGCCAGACCGACACCATGCCCTTGCACGTGGAAAAGCTCTACAACGAATTCAACGGCCCGGCGGCCTTTGCGGTTGCCAGCCTCCTGGCCCTGCTCGCGCTGCTGACCCTGATCCTGAAAAGCCTTTTGGAATGGAAAGAGGCCCGTGATCTGGCGCGCGCCCAGCAGCCCGCCCCGCCCGATTCCAAGGCGAAACCCCAAATGCCGGCACGCGAAACCACCCGATGAGCATCGAACTGAAAAACGTCACCAAGGCCTTCGGCCCAGTCCCCGCCGTCAATCAAGTCACCTTTTCCGTCAAGGAAGGGGAACTCATGGCCCTGCTCGGCCCCAGCGGCGGAGGCAAAACCACCGTGCTGCGCATGATAGCCGGACTGGAGATGCCCACCGCCGGCGACATCTTCATCCGCGGCCGGCGCGTCAACGAGCTCCCGGTGCAGGAGCGGAACATCGGCTTCGTCTTCCAGAGCTATGCGCTGTTCAAAAACATGACCGTGGCCAAAAACATCGCCTTCGGCCTGAAAATCAAAAAATGGAAGCGCCCCGATATCCTGTCCCGCGTCGAGGAACTGCTCAAGCTCTTCGGGCTTGAAGGACTGGAGAAGCGCTACCCCCATCAGCTCTCTGGCGGACAGCGCCAGCGCGTGGCAATCGCCCGCGCTCTGGCACCCAAACCCAGCGTGCTCCTGCTCGACGAGCCCTTTGGAGCCGTCGACGCCAAGATCCGCCAGGAACTGCGCGAGTGGCTCGTCACCCTGCACCACGACCTGAACGTCACCACCATCTTCGTGACCCACGATCAGGAGGAGGCGATGGAGGTTTCAAACCGGATTGTCATTTTCTCCCGCGGCAACCTCGAACAGATCGGCACCCCGCGCGAAGTCTACGAGCAGCCCGCCAACGAATTCGTCGCCCGCTTCATCGGCGTCATGAATATTCTCGACACCGTGGTGTCAGGCGGAGTGGCACGGATCGGGGAAATGCAGTTTCCAGCACACGACCAACCCGAAGGCTGCTTGCTGCGGATTGGATTCCGGCCTTACGCGCTGCAGATCTCCACCGACCTGGCCTTGTTCCCCTACCGGGCTATTTTGCGCCACAGCTTCTTCCTCGGCATCATGCTCCGGCTCGAATTGGAGCTGCCCTCCGGGCTGATCCTGCGCAGCCGCATGACAAAAGAGGATTATGCACAGCTCGGATTGGAGGACGGCCGCGCGATCTCCTTTCAAATCCGCAACTACCGGGTGCTGACCCGGGAAAGCGCCGGACTGCCAACGGAAAAAGAACTCTCTTACCAGCTCCCGCCAACCATCGGCGAACATATTTGAGCGGCGCGGCCGCCGCTACTCCCGGCCCCAGAGCTGCCGGATATGCTCGATCCCCCGGCGGGCGTCCTCAACCTTCATGGACGGGCTGAATTCAAAAACCTTGATGTCCCCGGGCCGCACCAGCGGAGCGAGCGCCGCAAAATCCACCCCGCCGCTCCCGGGCGGACAATGGTCGCGCCCCGGAAATTCCACATCGTGAATATGGAACCCGGCCAGCCGGTCGCGCAGTGAGGCCAGATGCTGCCGGTGATCCAAAAATCCCAGATTGGCTTTGATCTGGGCGTGTCCCGTGTCGTGCCAGTAGGCCAGACTCGGGCTGGGCAGATCACGGAAGAGCTGGGGGTAATCACTTTCTATCGGCAGCTCCTCCAGGGCCTGGCGGTTTTCGACGCCCAGTTTGACCCCGAGTTTTTCGGCGACCGGAAGAATCCTCTTATATGCCTCAATGACGCGATCGAAATGCTCCGGTTTACGGTCGGCGCGTTTTTTATCGGCCTCCTGGCAGAGTTTTTTGTATTTGCCGGTTTCCTTCTCCCCGTCGGCGACCATCTCCAACAGCTTGTCGGTGTAGTTCTTCATTTCGATGCTTCCGCTGTGCATGACGACCAGCGGGGCCTGAAGCCGGGCGGCCAGCTCGAGGGTTTTGAGCGTGTAGCGCTCGGCCAGCTCGACCTGGCGCGGCCGCTCGTCCGAAAACTGATAGAGGTTGGGTGCCGAATGGTTCACGCCCATTGGCAGCGGACAGAAATTGTGCAGGCTGGAAATCCGCATCTCGCCGGCGGCCACCGCCTCCAAAATCCCGGGCATCAAACTGATGCGCGTGCCGTGGCTCAGCTCGACAAACTCAAACCCCAGATCCCGGATCTCGCGCAGCATGGCGCGTCCGTCGGTGTGGCGGTGGGAGTTCCAGCAGGTGGAAAACGCATACATAGCTCGGGAAATGGTGCCGGTCGGTTTTAAAAAGTTAAACCGCTGAACGGTTGAATCAATTCCGGGATTCAACCGTTCAGCGGTTTAATGATGATTGAAACAGGCGATCACATGTCGGCGTAACGGGCGCTCAACATGGCGGAGAACCGGGCCACTTTTTCCTTGCGGCGTCGGCGTTCGCTCGGTTTTTCATAGCTCCGGTTGGCGCGCACGATTTTGAGCGTGCCTTCCCGGTCCACTTTCTTTTTCAAGCGGCGCAACGCCTTGTCCACGGGTTCGCCTTTTTTTAACTTAATCTCGGTCAAACTAATTCACTTCCTCTCTACCGGCCGGGGCAGAACGGGGCCTTCATGGCCACGCGGTGCCAACCGCCGGGTGGAACAGACTATTTTCCCCGCCCCCAATGTCAACCCCCAAAGCACCCGCACTTCCGGAATTGAGCGTTGCCTGCTTTTGCCACCCCCGCTAATTTAAACGCCGATGAAACATCAACTCGACTTCGAAAAGCCCATCCTCGAACTGCAGAGCAAGCTGACGGAGTTGAAAAACCATCCGGAAGCCCACTCCTTGGACATCAGTCTGGAGCGCGAAGTCGCTCTGATTGAAAAGAAAATCGAGGAGACCAAACGCCAGATTTTCTCCAACCTCAGCGCCTGGGACCGCGTCAAAATCGCACGCCACCCCAAACGCCCCTTCACCCTCGACTACTTGCACACCGCCTTCACCGGCTTCTCCGAACTGCATGGCGACCGCCTCTTCGCCGAGGATCGCGCCGTTGTGGGCGGGTTCGCATCCCTGGGCGGCCACAAGGTCATGGTCATCGGCACTCAAAAGGGGCGCGACACCAAGGAAAACATCCTCCGCAATTTCGGCTCCGCACACCCCGAAGGCTACCGCAAAGCCCTCCGCCTCATGCGCATGGCCGACAAATTCGGCCTGCCCATCATCACTCTTATCGACACCGCCGGCGCCTACCCCGGCATCGGCGCAGAGGAACGCCACATCGCCGAGGCCATCGCCGTCAACCTCCGCGAAATGATGCTCCTGGAAGTCCCCATCATCGCCGCAGTCATCGGCGAAGGCGGCTCCGGCGGCGCCCTAGGCATCGGCATCGCCGACCGCGTCTTGATCCTCGAAAACGCCTACTACTCGGTCATCAGCCCCGAAGGCTGCGCCGCCATTTTATGGAAAGACCGGTCCGCCGCCGCCAAAGCCGCCGTCGCCCTGAAGATTTCCGCCGGCGACCTTCTGGAACTCGGGCTTGTGGACCAGATCATTCCCGAGCCTCTGGGTGGCGCCCACACCGATCTCAAAACCATGTCGGCGCATTTGCAAAGCCATCTCCTGGCGCATCTGGAGCAGTTGCTTGAGTTGTCCGCCGGGGACCGGTTGCGGACGCGCTACGCGAAATTCCGCGCCCACGGCCATTTCTTGGAGAAAGAACCCACCCCCGCCGAGCAGGCCGCAACCAAAACCGCCGCCAAACGGGCCGCACCCAAAGCCCCCTAGCGATCTCATGCCGCCAACGCTTAAAAAATTCCTCCAGAGCTGGCTCATCAACACTCTGGCCGTGTTGCTGGCCGTCTCAATCGTCCCCGGATTGCACTACGATAAATTCACCGACCTGATGACAGCCTCCCTTTTGCTGGGCATCCTCAACGCATTCCTGCGCCCCATCCTGCTGCTCGTCGCCCTGCCCCTGCTCATCTTCACCTTGGGTCTGTTCATGCTGGTGATCAACGGCCTGCTCCTCTATTTCGTCGGATTCCTCCTGCAACCTCAGTTCACGGTCAACTCGTTCTGGGCCGCCTTTTGGGGCGCGCTGGTCATCAGCCTGACCTCACTCCCTCTCAACGTCCTCACCCGCTCCGGCAACACCAGCGTCCGAGTTCAGCGCACCCACCGCCCCCCGCCCCCTTCCGACCCCGGAGGAAATGGCCCTGTGATCGACGTCTGACCTCCCGGGCACGCTCATTGCTTTAGGTAGTCACTCCGCTCCCGTGGCGGAATACGGTCCTGCGTGTCCTCACCTGAGACAGGCAGTGTGCGGATTTTGGATTGTGCCGATGAAAAAAATTCTGGTCATTGACGACCAAGACTGGCTGCGCGAGATGATCAATCTCGCCCTCTCCCAGCACGGCTTCATGGTTTTGGAAGCGGACACCGGCCGGCGCGGCGTCGAGCTGGCACGTCAGGAAATCCCCGACCTCATTCTCTGCGACGTCCACATGGAACTGGAAGATGCCGGCTACCTCGCTCTGGCATCCCTCCGCGCCGACCCGTTGACCGCCAGCATCCCGTTCATTCTTATGACCGGTTTGGCCGACCCCGCGGGCATGCGCCACGGCATGGAGTTGGGGGCCGACGATTACCTGCCCAAGCCCTTTACAATCGACGCCCTCTACGCGGCGGTGGACGTCCGGTTGAAAAAACTCGATGCCATGCGTATGGAGGCGGAGCGCAAACTCTCGGACCTGCGTGAGAATATCAGTCTCATGCTGCCCCACGAACTGCGCACCCCGCTCAACGGCATCCTGGCTTACGGCGAGATCCTCACCACCGAAGCCCGCTCACTCCAACCCGCGGAAATCGCCGAGATGGGCCAGGTCATCTACCAGTCCGCCCGGCAACTGGAACGTTTGGTCGAAAACTTCCTCATCCATGCCCAGCTGGAAACCTGCGCCTCCGACCCCCTCAAACTCAAAAACCTCCTGGACCAAAACACCGCCAACGCCAAGGATCTCGTGGAACAACGGGCCCTGACGCAGGCCCGGCTGGCCGCCCGACCGGGAGATTTGAACCTGCACCTGACCCCGGCCCCGGTCCCGATGCTGGAGGATTATTTCGGCAAAATCGTCGATGAACTCCTTCAAAACGCCTTCAAATTCTCACTCCCAGGCTCCCCAGTCCGCGTCTCTTGGGGCCGCTCTCCCGCCGGCGTTGCACTCACAGTCACCGATCAGGGCCATGGACTGTCTGCGGACCAAATCAGCCGCATCGGTGCCTACATGCAATTCGACCGCAAGCTCCACGAGCAGGAAGGACTCGGACTAGGCCTGACGATCTGCAAACGGCTGCTTGAAATGCACGGCGGATCACTGGAATTCCGAAGCCGGCCGGGCGAAGGCACCACCGTCACCGCGCAATGGCCCGAGCTCGACATCAGAAAATAGGAGATGCCTGGCCGCAGGCCAGAGGCCAGGTATCAAACCACAAAAACCGCACTTGGGATCAACCGCAGATCTCCGACCAATCGAAAGCACCTTTGAGATAAAACCGAGGTAACCATGAAACGCCGGATGAGGCGGAGGAATCGGAAGCCCTTTTCTCTCTTCGTGGTCTTCATGAACTCCAGAGTCCATTTGGCTTGGGGCGGAAGGTTTACCATGGATGATTCATTTTTCGATGGCGCAACCTAGCCTCTATGGGATGGGGGTGGAATAAATAGTGTCCCGCCGGAAACGCGTGTTTTGGAAACTCTCTGCTGCGTTGAGGACGAAGGACAGGCGAAATGTAGCCGCTTTTTCGTCCAATCCATGAATGAACTGTGGCGCTCAACCGCTTTGCGATTGAATTTAGCGAACGGATTCACCAGCTGGATCGAGCAGGATGAGATTTGAAAACGATAGAATGTTCGACCGCTGAGGGGGCGCGAGCTAGGGCTCGCAGCTCATTTTATCTCGTGCCTGATGCACGGGAAATTAACAAAAAACCACTTACACAAAAATCTTCATAAAAACCATCTCTAACCCTCACCCCCCCCCGCCCTCCGAACTTCCGTGTGTTCCTTTCTAGCCGGGGAAGAACGAAGAACCTCAGCAACCATCCTCTCCACTGTCCACTGTCGATTGTCCCTTTCCCTGCTTTTCAAGCGCCAGAGGCGCGACCTGTCTATAGATCCGCATCCATCCAAAAATCTTCCCCAGTTTTTAAGGGCGGCGCGGGGACAGTCTCTAAGCGCCAAAAACAGATGTCCGCGGCGCATGGCCCGGAGAAGCGGTTGGATCCGAAATGCTGCGCGGCGACGGGATCAAGCTTGTCAAAGCGTTTTCATTCCAGCTACAAGTGGGGCGTGCCGACTGATTTGAACTCCCGCAGGTCAGGGGATTTTTCAGCGGGAATTCCATGAGCAGACCAGCCCACAAGTCCAAATCTCCCAATCCTCAACCCCCGCCAAGAGGATCCGCTCATTCCTATTCTGCAGTCTGGCTGCTGACCACCGCTCTGGTGTTGGTGACCTTGGCCCTCTACTGGCCTGCCACGAGCCACGAATTCATCAACTACGATGACCCAGTGCATGTGACGGAGAACATGCGGATTCAAGCGGGGTTTAGCTGGGAGAATCTTTGCTGGGCCTTCGGCAACCCGCTGAACTGTATATGGCATCCCCTAACGACCTTGTCCCACATGCTGGACTGCCAATGGTTCGGCGTGAACCCGTGGGGGCATCACCTGAGCAGCATCGTGCTGCATGCACTCAACAGCGGCTTGGTGTTTCTATCGTTCCGCCGGCTGACCGGCACGCTTTGGCCAAGCGCCTGGCTGGCCGCACTTTTTGCCTGGCACCCCTTGCATGTCGAATCCGTGGCCTGGGTGGCTGAGCGCAAAGATGTGCTGAGCGGATGCTTCGGATGGCTGGCACTTTTGTTCTACGCCCGCCACGCCCGGAACCGGATCCCAATCGAAAACACAAACCCGGCAACAGGCCGCACCCTTTGGCTGGATTATGCACTGGCTCTTTTCTTTCTCGGCCTGGGCCTGCTAAGCAAGCCGATGCTGGTGACTTGGCCCTGCGTTCTGCTGCTGCTGGATTACTGGCCGCTGGGCCGTTTCCACAACCTGGTATGGGCCAAATTGTTACGCGAAAAAATTCCTTTCTTCACCCTCGCCGCAGCGGCCGGTGTGATCACTTTTCTGGTCCAAAAGCAGGCTGGGGCATTGTCGGCAGGCGCCGCCTTGCCCCTGAGTGCGCGCGTCGGCAATGCCCTGATTTCCTATTGCCGCTATCTGGCCAAAATTCTCTGGCCAACCGACCTTTCCATATTCTACCCGCACCCCGGGCATTGGCCGGTGCCCGAGGTGCTCCTGGCAAGTGGTTTACTCATGGTCCTTTCAGCTTTGGCCTGGAGAACGCGCCGTGAGCACCCTTATTTGCTGATGGGCTGGCTGTGGTTTATCGGAACGCTCGTGCCGGTGATCCAAGTGTTACAGACCGGGGCGCACGCGATGGCTGATCGATACACTTACATACCTGCATTGGGGGTTTTCATCATGATTATTTGGAGCACCGCCAAACTGGCCGCGCGACGGCATTGGCCACGGCAGTTGCCCGGATTGGCAGGCGCTGCGTTGCTTGTCGCCTGCCTAATAATCACGCGTCGGCAACTGGCGTATTGGCAGGACAGTGAACGCCTTTTCCGGCACTCCCTCCATGTGACAACCAACAACCCCATCGCCCATAACAATCTGGCATTGGCACTAGACAAGCCCGGAACCGAGGAGGAAGCAATAATGCATTTTCAGGAGGCCATCCGGCTCAAATCGGAAGATCCCGAACCGCACTATAACATCGGCAATACCTTGGCGCGCAGAGGGCTTTTGGATGAGGCGCTGGGCCATTATGAGACCGCATTTTCTCTGGGACTGAAGTCTGCCGATCTCGACTATAATTTGGGCAACGCGCTGCAAGCCAAAAACCGACTCGACGAGGCTATTGGGATCTATCAGCAAGGGCTGCGCTTAAATCCGGATCATGCCCAGACACACAGCAACCTGGGAATCGCATTTCAAAAACGCGGACGGCTCGACGAGGCCATTGTCCAATATCGTCGGGCAATAGACCTGCAACCCGGATACGCCCCGGCTCATAACAATCTGGGCGCGGCACTAAACGAAAAAATGCAGGTCGATGAGGCCATCAGTCAGCTGGAGGAAGCCCTGCGTTTGCAGCCGGATTACAGCGCGGCCCGGGCCAATCTGGAAACCGCCCGGAGCCACCAATTACAGCCCCATCAAAATCGATAAGCGGAAAAGAAATCACGGGAAAGCCATCAGCCGTTTGTGCCGCTCCTACGGAGCTTGGATTTTCGTTTGGACCTGGGTTGCTATAGACAGGTCGCCCCTCCAGAACTTGAAAATCGCCTAAAAATCACGCACATCCAACTTGAACTGCCAGCCGCCAGCCGCCCTTTGTCCCTTATTTGCTTACTGCTTAACCGTTGTCACACTCGACAGCCATATAATGTCGCTGAGCGAATCCTGAGCGCCGACATTCAAAGCCATCGATCCGGTATAGCTCACCGGGGCCTGGATGGTTTTCCCCTTCCACTTATGGATTTCAGAGTGCCCGTCCGCAAACGCCATCCCGCACGATCCGCCATGATAACTGGCAGGAAAATCGATGATCTGCGCCGTCGTGTCCGTCGGCTCCGCCATCTTCACCGCCAACGCCGCGTCGTTGATGCTGTCAGGATGCTCGTCCATGAACACCCACGTCTTCACAGGACTCACAATCTGCGTCGTGCGGCCATACACC